>JADMIO010789781.1_pt1 | contig 26322 bp, 24 predicted proteins | sample 8958161 | NCBI WGS metagenome assembly JADMIO01 (sample SAMN16585339, study PRJNA669376) | soil metagenome | isolation source: Crop rotation soil | place: USA: Cullars Rotation, Alabama | collected 2011 | reverse complement strand
CCGGCGCCCGCCTCTTCAACGGCGTTTCGGAAATCTGGGGTGGCCGAAGTCGGCGGCCTCTGCGATGGCGGGCGAGTCTACGAGTTCAGCGATGCCGCTCAGAATCAGCATCGAGGCAAGGTGCGAGGGAATCACGTAGGTCTGGCCGACGTGGAGGTGATCCAGGTCGAATTCATCGAACTCGCCCGGCGTCGGTAGGCGTCTTACACGGATGCGTAAGGCGAGCTCTGGCGTATGGTTCTTGGTCACGAAAGTGGCATCAAGAGGTATTAATGCTAGCTAAAAGCAAAATAGGGGCCCTTATCTGCGCGGGGGCCATCGTTGCCATCGCGCTGCCTGCGCCGCGACCGCTGGCGCAGACTCCGGCTACGGCCAAGCCGGCTCGTCCCAGCGCGTTCGCGCCGGAAGGGACGCCAATCGCACTGGGGTTGGCCGGATACGCGAAGGTGTTGTGTTCGGCGGTGTTCGTGTCGGGCCGCGAGGCCGCCGAAGCCTTCGAAAACAGCGGCTTCTTCCTCTTTCCCGAGGCCGAACGCCGCGGCGTCCGCTACGAGGTCGATCGCGAGAACCACCTCGTCCGGATGACGCACGGCACGATCACCCGCACCGCGAAGTTCTACGGCGATCAGGGCTGCATCATCCACCCGCAGGATCACGACGGCATCTTCTTCAAGCCGGTCGCGGTGAAGACGCAGTTGCCCGACGCCGCTTCACAACCGTGGCCGATGGGCGACGCGGCTCCGGCCGACGCGCCGCCGCTCACCTTCGATCACGCGCGTGCGGCGAAGGCGGTCGATCTCGCCTTCTCCGATCCCGAGGGCCTCACCGCCGCGTTCATCGTCGTCTACAAGGGTCAGATCATCGGCGAGCGCTACATGCCAGGCATCACCCGCGACACGCAGCTCGAGAGCTGGTCGATGGGCAAGAGCCTCACCGCCACCTTGTTCGCGCTGCTCGTAAAAGAGGGCGTCTACAAGATCGACGAGCCGGCGCCGGTTCCCGAGTGGCAGAAGCCGGGCGACCCGCGCGCGGCGATTCGCAACGCGGACCTTCTGCACATGGCGAGCGGCCTGAAGTTCATCGCCGGGCAGGATCCGGATTACACCCCGGACAAGGGCTACCCCGACCACACCTTGATCTATACGGGCGCGATCGACGCCTTCAAGCACTCGATGACGCGGCCGCTGCAGTTCCCGCCGAACACCGAGGGGCGCTATCGCAATTCCGATCCGCTGATGGTCGGCTGGCTGATCAAGCAGGCGGTGACCAAGCGCGGCGAGGAGTACCTGACGTGGCCGCAGCGCGCGCTGTTCGATCGCATCGGCATCCGTCGCCAGGTGCTGGAGACCGATCCGTACGGCAACTTCCTGATGAGCGGCTACGACTACGGCACGGCGCGCAACTGGGCGCGCATCGGGCTGCTCTATCAGCAGGACGGCGTCTGGCAGGGGCAGCGGCTGCTGCCCGAGGGATGGTCGAAGTTCGTCGGCACGCCGGCGACGGCGTGGAAGCAGCCGGTGTATGGTGGGCTGTTCTGGGTGAATGGCGACGGCGCGCGGCCGATTCCGAAGAGCGCCTATTTTGCAAACGGGGCCGGCGGCCAGCGCACGATCATCGTGCCGACGCACGACCTGGTCGTCGTGCGCATGGGGCATCACAAGGGCGATCGCGCCGGAATGCGCGCGCTCGATCTGGCGCTCGAGGAGTTGATGAGCGCCATTCCCGCTCGCGAGTAGGGGCCAGGGACTGGCGGCTAGGGACTGGGGACTGGATAAGGCAAGGCGCTGAGTAAGGCTGGGACCGGGGCCCGCTTCAGCCAGCCCCAGTCCCAGGCCCCCAGCCCCTATTTCCGCTCGGGGACTTTCAGCTCCGTCAGGTTGGCGACGATGCCCTGGCCCGATTCTGCCGGCTTCACGGCCTTGTCGATCTTCGCGATCTTGCCGGCCGGATCGATGTAGAACGTCCAGCGCCTGGCGAACTGCCGATCGGCGGGCGCGTCGGGCGCGATCACGCCGTAGGCCATCGCGACTTTCTTGTCCGGGTTGGCGAGCAGCGGAAAATCCGCGTTCTCCTTCGCGGCGAAGGCCTTGTTGTCTTCGAGCGAATCGACGCTGATCATGAAATAGGCGGTGTCGAACTTCCGAATCATTCCCCCGCTCTCACGGAGCGAGTTGCATTCGGCCGTTCAACCAGCGGTGAACGCTTTCGGGAACCAGGCGAGGACGACCCACTTGCCCTTCAGATCCTTGCTGAGCGAGTAGGTCTTGCCATCGGTTGCCGGAAGCGTGAAGTCGGGTGCCTGGTCGCCGACCTTGAGCTCCACGCCTGCCGTCGTCGTGGCAGATTGCGTGGTCTGGGCGGCGGCGGCACTCGCAACCAGACTGCCGGCGGCAAAGAGCAGCGGCAGCAGGTGTGACGCCTTCCTCATCGGGCCTCCTCTCGGAACGGGACAAGATAGCACGGCTTCAGCGTGTCACGCGGGAGTTTCACCGCAGCAGGCCGGTGGATGCGTCGCGAAGCTAGTGCGCGCCTGCGGCCGAGAGCGCCGGATCGACCCTTCGCGCCTGCGCGAGGCGGGTTTGCAGCGTCGCCTTGAATCGCGCGGCGACCGCCGGATCGTAGCCGCCGGCGCGGAAGGCGGCATCCCACTGCGCCGGGCTGAGCCGCGACATCAACGCCGCCGCCCAGGCGGTGTCGGCCGGCGTGATGCGCCCGCGAAACAGTTCCTGGTGCCAGCCGTCGTACGGAAAGACCACGAACCCGTTCTTCACGCCGGCGATGAACGGCTGCTGCGCGAAGACGTCGGGGTCGTTCTTCGTCGAGTCGTAGCGGCCGGTATCGCCGAGCGCGTTGCCGATGTCGCGGACGACATACAGGCGCTCGGTCGTGCCGTCGGCTTTGCGATGCTCGTACAGCGAGTTGTTCGAGTTCTTGAGATCGGCGCTGTTGAACATCAACAGGATGACGAGCAGCCCCTGATAGGGCTTCGTCCCGACGAACGGGTTCTGCTGCCACGACCAGTCGCCGATTTCCTCGAACTCCGGCAGCGACGGGCGGAACCGGCCGCCGCGCTCCTGACGAACGCCCTTGTCGTCTTCTAGCGTGAAGGCCGGAAGGTAGTACACGGGCGGTTGGTGATAACCGAGCGCCGAGAGGATGCGCGACTGCATCACCTCGACGGGTCCTTCGGTGCTCTGCTTGACGCTCCACTTGACGCCGCGCGGATCGACAACCGTCATGCCCGGGCTGGCGCCGTGGACCTTGCTGCGAACGAACGTGTAGACCGCTTTGGGGTCCGGGGCGTGTGCCCGGCCCCACGGCCCGTACGTCATGTCACGCGATGCCACGTCGCCGGGGTCGACCCACAGCTGGTCGAGGTGGACCTCGCTGCCGTCGCGCGGCAGGATGCGTTTGACGGCCGGGGCGCAGAACTCGAACGACGCGAAGAAGGTCGCGCCCACGGCGACGACCCGAAGCACCTTCGTCCGCAGCGGCGTCACATAAGGATCGGCTGCAAAAAATAGTCCGGCAACGCCGAGGTTGTCGCGCTGCAGCCCGGCCGTGCCGCGCCCTATAATCACTGACGCTCGAGCATTCAGAGGAATCCGCCCATGAAACCAGCTATTGCCCTCGCCATCATCGTCCTCGTCGCACCGCTCGTCGCGGCGCAGCCGCAGTCTTCGTCCGACACCGGGTACGCCGCCGGCGTCCGCGCGCGCTGGAACGGCATCAAGCGCAACATCGCCGGCTCCGCGCAGGCGATGCCCGAGGCGCAGTTTGCGTTCAAGCCGACGCCCGAGGTCCGGAGCTTCGGCCAGCTGCTCGGCCACCTCGCCAACGAGCACTACATTTTCTGCAGCGCGATGAAGGGCGAGAAGAACCCGTTCGAAGCCGTCGACTTCGAGAAGAAGTCGACCAAGGCCGAGTTCGTCAAGGACATCAACGAATCGATCGCCTATTGCGACGCGGCGTACGCGGCGATGAAAGACGACCCGAAGCTGCTGGCGCCGCTGGCGCCAAACCGCCGCGACTCGGTGTTCAGCTCGGCGCTGCTCAACGTCACGCACGACAGCGAGCACTACGGCAACCTGGTCACCTACCTGCGCTTGAAGGGCATCGTTCCCCCTTCGTCTCAGCCAACCCGCTGATGGCCCACGTCTCGCTGGAATCGGTCTCGGAGCGCCCGCGCGGCGGGTGGCACCGCGACGTCACGCCGACGCAGTGGAAGGCGTTCATCGGCGCCTATCTCGGGTGGGTGCTCGACGGCTTCGATTTCACGATCGTCACCTTCCTGCTCGTCGACATCCAGCGCAGCTTCACCGTGGACAAGGCGCTGGCCGGGGCGCTCGGGACCATCACGCTCATCTTCCGCGTCGCCGGCGGCATCGGCGCCGGCACGGCGGCGGATCGCTGGGGCCGCAAAGGCCCGCTGATGTTCTCGATCCTGTGGTACTCGCTGTTCTCGTTCCTTGGCGGTTTCTCGACGTCGTACGGGATGCTCTTCGTCATCCGCGCGCTCTTCGGCATCGGCATGGGCGGCGTGTGGGCGGCGGGCATGCCGCTGACGCTCGAGCATTGGCCGGCGCACCTCCGCGGCACCGCGTCGGGGATGATGCAGAGCGGCTACTCGATGGGGTTCCTGCTCTCGTCGCTCGTGTTCGAGTTCGGGTACCCGCTGGTGAGCCACGACCGCGACATGGGCTGGCGCGTCATGCTGTGGATCGGCGTCCTGCCGGCGTTCCTCGTCCTCTTCATCATGAAGGGCGTGAAGGAGAGCCCGGTGTGGCTCGATCGCCAGCGTCACCTGAAGGCGCGTCAGGAGCGCGATTCGCTCTCGCTGGCGCGCCTCTTCCGCGCCGATCTCCTGATGGCGACGCTCCACACCTCGGTGCTGATGGGCGCGTTCATCTTCATGTATCACTCGATCACGTACTGGTATCCGACGCTGCTCGGCCAGATGCACCGTCCGACGCTGCCGTATCTCGCCGCGCTGAACATCGGCGGCATCCTCGGCGCGTTGATCTTCGGCCGGCTCTCGGAGGGTGCGCTCGGCCGCCGCGGCTCGGCGTCGATCGCGACGCTCGCCGGGATCCTCGCCATCCCGCTGTACGTGTTCGCGGCGAACACCGCGCTGCTGATCCTCGGCGCGCTGGCGATGGGGCTGTTCGGCGCCGGCAACTTCGGCGTCGTGCCCGGCTATCTCACCGAACGCTTCCCGACGGCGGCGCGCGCGGTCGGCGCCGGGTTCGCGTATCACGTCGGCGCGGGCCTCGGCTCCTTCACGCCGACGCTGGTCGGGATGCTGCAGGATCGCGGGCTGCCGCTGCCGACGGCGATGGCCGCATGCATCGCCGGCTCGGGCGCGATGGTGATCGTGATGATGTGGCTCGGCCCGGAAACGCGCGGCCGCCAGTTCCATGCGAACGATTAGCGCCGTCGCAGTGTCCGCCTTTAGGCGGACGTTCGTAGTGTCCGCCTTGAGGCGGAGGTGTTCGTAGTGTCCGCCTTGAGGCAGACGTGTTCGTAGTGTCCGCCTTGAGGCGGAGGTGTTCGTAGTGTCCGCCTTGAGGCGGACGTGTTCGTAGTGTCCGCCTTGAGGCGGACCGTGATACATGCCCTACCCCGTCACCGTGACGATGACGCCGCTCCTGGCGCCGCGCAACAAGATGACGACGGCGTTCCGGTTGGTGCTGGCGATCCCGCACCTGTTTCTCGTCGGCGGCATCGGCTTCAGCATGGTGTTCCGGACGCGCAGCGACAACGTCACCTCGCTCGGTCCGGAAACGGGCCTGCTCGGCGTCGTCGCCGGCGCCCTCGCGATCGTCAGCTGGTTCACGATCATGATCAGCCGCGAGCACATCGCCGGCATCAGGGCGTACACGCGGTTCTACGTCCGCTGGCGCGTGCGCGCCCTGTCGTACTTGATGCTGCTGCAGGATCAGTATCCGCCGCTCGGCGATGCGCCGTATCCCGCAGCGGTGACGATCGTCGATCCGCAGCGCGAACGCGATCGGCTGACCGTGGGGCTGCGAATCTTTCTGGCCATCCCGCACTTCATCGTGCTCGTGTTCCTGATGACGGCGTTCTGGACGACGACGATCGTCGCCTGGTTCGTGATCCTCTTCAGCGGCCGCTATCCGCGCGGCTTCTACGACTTCGGCGTCGGCGCGCTGCAGTGGCTGGTTCGCGTCGAGTGCTACCTGCTTCTGCTGGTCGACGACTATCCACCGTTTTCGATGGAGTGGGCGGCGTGAGCGAACCTGTCCTCAGCGCCGCCGGCAGTGTCCATCAACGCCGAGTCGAAGGACCGGAAACGCCCGACCCGCCGGAGCCGCCCGAGCCTCCGCCACCGCCGCCTCCCCCACCACCGCCGGCGCCCGCGGAGCCGCGCGACCCGCCGGAGCCCGATGTGACGGCGCAGCTCGTCAGCTTGATTTCGCCGGACTGACTCGACGCCTGGGTCGCGCGAGGCGGATCGCAGAGTCAACCCGCCAGACCGACGCGCCGTCTAACACGCGTGGCCACTCTGCTGCAGGACATCCGCTACGCCTTCCGCACGCTGACGCGCCAGCCATCGTTTTCTCTGGTCGCGCTGCTCACGCTTGCGCTCGGCATCGGCGCCAACACCGCCATCTTCAGCATCGTCAACACGGTGCTGCTGCGGCCGCTGCCCTATCGCGAGCCCGATCGCGTCGTGCTGCTGTGGAGCCACTGGACGAACTGGGCGAAGACGTGGGTGTCGGAGCCCGAGCTGGCCGACTATCAGCGACAGGCGCGCTCGCTCGAGCACGTCGCCGGCTTCACGTCGGCGTCGTTCAACCTCACCGGCGGCCCCGGCAGCGAGCCGCTGCGCGTCGTCGGCGCCCAGGTGCAGGCGGCCATGTTCGACGCGCTCGGCGCGCAGCCGATCGCCGGCCGCGTGTTCAGCGCCGACGAAGATCGGCCCGGCCGCGCGCGCGTCGTCGTGCTCGCCGAAGGGCTGTGGCGATCGCGGTTCGGATCGGATCCGTCCGCGGTCGGACGCACCATCGAGCTCGACGCCGTGCCATACACGGTCGTCGGCGTGCTGCCGTCGGCGCTGCGCATCCCGCTCGATTACGCGAGCCGCGCGCCGGCGCAGCTGTGGGTGCCGCTGGCGCTCGGACCGGCCGATCCGCAGGAGCGCGGCAACCACGGGCTGAACGCCCTGGCGCGGTTGAAGCCTGGCGTCTCGCTGGCGCAGGCGCAGGCCGAGATCGATACGATCACGCGCGGCTTCCTGCAGCAATATCCGGCCAACTACGACGACAAGTTCGGCCTCACGCTCGTGCCGGCGCCGCTCGAGGTGTCTGGCGAGATCCGGCCGGCGCTGCTGATGCTGCTGCTCGCCGTCGGCGCAGTGCTGCTGATCGCATGCGCCAACGTCGCCAACCTGCTGCTGGCGCGCGCCGAGTCGCGGCACAAGGAAATCGCCGTCCGCGTCGCGCTCGGCGCCGGCCGCGCGCGCATCGTCGGTCAACTGCTCACCGAATCGATGCTGCTGTCGCTTGCCGGAGGCCTCGCCGGCGCTGCGCTCGCGTACGCGCTGACGCAGTGGCTGGTCGCCCTCGATCCGCTCAAGATTCCGCGGGCGCACGAAATTGCGCTCGACGCGCGCGTGCTGGCATTCGCCGCAGCGGTGTCGGTGCTCACGGGGATACTGGCCGGCGTCGCTCCGGCGCTGCAGCTGTCGCGCACCGACCTGCAGCCGGCGCTGAAAGAAGGCGGCCGCGACTCGCGCGGCGGCTCGGGGCGGCTGCGCCGTGTGCTGGTGACAAGCCAGATTGCCGCGTCGGTCGTGCTCGTTGCGGCGGCGATGCTTCTGGCGCGTAGTTTCGCGCGGCTGCTCGAGGTGGACGCCGGATTCAACGCCGAGCGGGTGCTGACCCTGCGCACCTCGCTGCCCGAGGCGACTTATGCCGATTCAGCCTCGATGGTTCGAGCGTATCGCGAGATCGGCCGGCGCCTGCGCGAGTCGCCGGGCGTGGTCGCCGCCGGGGCGATCACCGGGCTGCCGCTGGCGAGCACGCGTGGCGACTGGGGCATCCGCGTCGAGGGACGGCCGACCGATCCGCGCGAGAACCTGGCCGCCGACTGGCAGGTCGCGACGCCCGGCTACTTCGAGGCGCTCGGCACGCCGCTGCGCGCCGGCCGCACGTTCACCGACGCGGATACCGCGAGCTCGCTCGGCGTCATCATCGTCAACGAGACGATGGCCGCGAAATTCTGGCCGGGCGCGAGCCCGGTGGGGCGGCGCATGGCGATGGGCAGCAACGATCGGTGGCTTACCGTCGTCGGCGTGGTGGCCGATATTCACCATCGCGGCCTCGACGCCGTGCCGCGGCCCGAGATGTACCGCCCGCACGCGCAGTTCCGCTACGGCGATGCGGCCGCGCCCGCGGTGTCGACGATGACGTGGGCGGTGCGGACGGTGGGCGACCCGCGCGCGGCGGTCGGCCACGCGCGTGCCGCGATTCGCGAGGTCGACGCCAGGCTCGGCATTTCCGACGTCGCGACGCTGGAGCAGGTGGTCGCCGACTCGACCTCCGACCGCCGGCTCAACATGCTGCTGTTCGTGCTGCTCGGGACGCTGGCGCTGGCGCTCGCCACCGTCGGCGTCTACGGCGTCGTCGCCTATTCGGTGTCGCAGCGCACGCACGAGATCGGCGTGCGGATGGCGATCGGCGCGCGCCCTCGCGATGTCGTGCGCCTGATGCTCGACGAAGGAGGACGGCTGGCGATTGCCGGCGTCGCCGCCGGCTCGATCGCCGCACTGCTCGGCGCGCGGCTGATCCGCGGGCTGTTGTTCAACGTGAGCGCAACGGATCCGATGACGTTCGTGGCGGTTCCACTCGGTCTGCTCGCGGTGGCGCTGCTTGCGAGCTACATCCCCGCGCGCCGGGCCACCCGCGTCGACCCGGTGATCGCGCTCCGTGGAGAATGACGAGTCGCGCTTGCCGACCTTCAACGCGAACCCAACCAACCTACCCGACCCACGCGACCCACCGCCGCGCCGAAGGCGCGGCGGCTTCCGTGATGGCGAGTCTCATTTCACCGAGACCCCGGCGCCGATCACCATCATCGTCGTCCTCGGGCTGCCGGGGAGGCCGCCGAACGGCGCCCCGGGGTTGATCGCGTAGAGCCGGACGTCGAAGCTGAACGCGAGCCTCGGCTTGATGAACCACCTGGCGCCGCCGCCGTAGTTGATCGTTTTCAGCGGCTCCGAGTCGGGCGGGTAGTTCTCCTGCCCCTCCGGCACGATCGCCCACGTCGACTGACCCAGTCCTCCGCTCAGGTAGCTCCACCCGTTGCCGTTGCCGAAATTGAACGACAGCTGCGGCGCAATCGATCGGAACCGCTCGGTCGCCGCCCGTATCGTCGCTGGAGCATCGGAGGAGGGCGATTGGCTGGATCGCGCAAGCGCGATCTCGCCGCCAACCCCGAACGTGATCACGCGCCAGCGAAACGGATACAGGTGGATTCCGCCCTGCAGCCCCCAGCCTCGTCCCGGCAGTTCGGCGAGGGTCATGCCGCGGCTATCAGCGAGCTCCGAATTGTCCGAGGGAAAGCGCGGCACCGTGGCGTGCAGATCGACGACGAACCACGGGATGCGCGGCGGCGGATCCTGCGCGCGGAGGGAGCGGGCGCCGGAAACGAACGCGCACAGCAGCAGAAGCACAACCCGGAATGCCTTGCAGCGCATGCGGACGTCAGGCATTGTACGCTCTACCATGATTGACCGCGCTTCCGCCGCTGCCGTGCTGATGCTGCCGGTGTTGATAGCGGCTGCGCTCGCGCAGCCGCGGCCGCGCGCCCGCGATCTCGGTCTCGCGCCGGGCGTCCATCCGCCCGGCCCGCTGAATGCAATCACGGACGTCGCCGGCGTCCGCGTCGGGCACACGACAATCGTCGAAGGCGATCGCGTCCGAACCGGCGTCACTGCGATCCTCCCGCACGGCGGCAACGTGTTTCAGGACAAAGTCGCCGGCGCGGTGTTCGTCGGCAACGCGTTCGGCAAGCTCGCGGGATCGACGCAGGTCAACGAGCTCGGCACCATCGAAACGCCGATTGTCCTCACCAACACGCTCAGCGTCGGCACGGCGGTGGAGGCGGTCGTGCGCTACACCATCGGCCAGCCAGGCAACGAGCAGGTGCGCTCCGTCAACGCGCTGGTCGGCGAAACCAACGACGGTGGCCTGAACGACATCCGCGGGCTGCACGTCACGCGCGATCACGTCCTCGACGCGATTCGCGGCGCGAAAGAGGGAGCGGTCGCTGAAGGCGCAGTCGGCGCCGGCACCGGCACGATCTGCTACGGCTGGAAAGGCGGCATCGGCACCGCCTCGCGGCGCCTTGGGTCGCGCGCCGCGTCGAACCGGCCGGAATACACCGTCGGCGTCCTCGCGCAGACGAACTTCGGCGGCAACCTGACCATCGGCGGCGTCTCGATCTTCAAGGCGCTGCAGCCACCGAACCGGCGTTCGGCGTCGAACGGCGGTACGGATCTCGACGCGCGCGCGTCCGCCGACGGGTCGTGCATGCTGGTCGTCGCCACCGACGCGCCGCTCGACGCGCGCGATCTCGGCCGCCTCGCCGCCCGCGCGGTGTTCGGGCTGGCCCGCACGGGGTCGTCGTACAGCAACGGCAGCGGCGACTTCGCGATCGCCTTCTCGACTTCGACCGAGATGCGCAGCCGGTTCAACGACACGGCACCGAGGGCGCGCACCATCCTTCCCACCGACGCCACCTCGCCGCTGTTCGAAGCAGTGCTCGAGGCGACCGAAGAGGCGGTCTACAACTCGCTCTTCCAGGCGACGACGGTTCGGTCGGCGATCGGGACCGCCGAGGCGATTCCGGTCGAGCGCGTGCGCGCGCTGCTGAAGCCGTAGCCGGCCCTGCACGCGTCGGCGCTGAGCGAGCCGCTCGCCCGGTCGATGCGGCCGGTCGAAGTGTGCAGTCCTGAGCGTGTATTGATTCCGTAATCGCAGCCGACTACGATCGACGGTCTTGGCCATCACCGTGCCCGACCGCCGGATACCACTGTCCGACATCCGCGCGGCAGCCTCGACCGTCTACGGCGCGGCTGTGCGCACGCCGCTGGTGCGCGTCGAACTGTCCGAGGCCGATGCACCGGGGCTGGGCAACGCCGACCTCTACCTGAAGCTCGAAGCGCTTCAGCCCATCGGCTCGTTCAAGATTCGCGGTGCGTTCAACGCCATCCGTCAGCTGACGCCCGAACAGCTCGCCGAAGGCGTCTGGACCGTGAGCGCCGGCAACGCGGCGCAAGGGGTCGCGCTGGCTGCCCGCCGGGCCGGGGCGGCCCGCTGTTCGGTGCTGGTCGTGGAGACCGCGCCGCAGACGAAGCTTCGCGCCATCGAGCGCCTCGGCGCGACCATCGTCCCGGCCAGCTACGACGAGTGCTGGCGCACGGTCGAGTCGCACGCGTCCGATCGGATGACCGGGCACTTCGTGCACCCGTTCGACGACGATCGGTTCATCGCCGGCAATGCCACCGCCGGAATCGAAATCGTGGAGGACCTGCCCGACGTCGACGCGGTGATCGCGCCGATCGGCGGTGGCGGGCTGCTCGCCGGCGTCGCCGCCGCCGTCCGGGCGCTGAAACCCGACACGCGGATCTACGCCGCCGAACCGGAAACGGCGGCGCCGCTCGCCGCCTCGCTGGCGGCCGGGCGGCCAATCTACATCGACAACTGGCAGGCATCGTTCGTCGACGGCGCCGGCGGCAAGTCGGTGCTGCCGTCGATGTGGCCGCTCCTCGCCTCGATCACCGGCTCGATCGTCGTCTCGCTCGACGAGGTCGCGCAGGCGATGAAGCTGGCGGCCGAACGGGCGCACGTGATCGCCGAGGGCGCCGCCGGCTGCGCCATCGCCGCCGCGTTGAGCGGCCGCGCGTCGGCGGCGCGCGAAGGCCGCGGGGATCGGCGCGAGAAGATTGTCGCCGTCGTCTCCGGCGGGAACATCGATCTGAAGAAGTTCGCCGCTCTCGTCGGCGCATGCAACCCATGAATCATCGATACTCGAACCTTCCGCCGTTTCCCGAACGCATCGCCCGCCTCGAAGATCTCGCCGTCGACTTGTGGTGGAGCTGGCACGCGGCGACGCGGGAGGTGTTCCGGCGCCTCGACTACGCGCTGTGGCGGTCGACCGCGCACAACCCGGCGCGGATGCTGCGGCTGCTGTCGCACGAGCAGCTCGAGCAGGCGGCGGCGGATCCGGCGTTCCTGCAGCTCTACGACCGCGCGGTGGCGGCGCTCGACGAGGCGCGCGGCGCGCACAACACGTGGTGGTCGCGCACCTTTCCCCAGCTGACCGGGCCGATTGCCTACTTCTCCGCCGAGTTCGCGCTGCATCAATCGCTGCCGATCTATGCCGGCGGCCTCGGCGTGCTCGCCGGCGATCACTGCAAGGAGGCGAGCGACCTCGGGGTGCCGCTCATCGGCGTCGGGTTCATGTACCCGCAGGGTTACTTTCACCAGCACATCTCCGCCGAAGGCTGGCAGGAGGAGAGCTACGAGCGTCTCAACTGGGCCGACGCGCCGATCGAGCCCGCGGTGACGCCGCAGGGCAAGCCCTGCCTCACCGCCGTGCCGCTCGGGGAACGCTCGGTGCTGGTCGCAGTGTGGCGCGTGCGCCTCGGCGGCCTCCAGCTGTATCTGCTCGACACCGATCTGGAGGAGAACGCGCCGTGGGATCGCGAGCTCTCCGCTCGCCTCTACGGCGGCGATCGCGAAACGCGCATCCAGCAGGAAATCATCCTCGGCATCGGCGGCGTCCGCGCCCTGAAGACGCTCGGCATCACGCCGGGGGCGTTTCACCTCAACGAAGGGCACGCCGGATTCGTCGTGCTGCAGCGGATCCGCGATCTGGTCGAGGAAGGCGTGCCGTTCGAGACCGCGCTCGAACAGATCCGGCAGACGACGATCTTCACGACGCACACGCCGGTGCCGGCGGGCCACGACGCCTTCCCGTTCCATCTGGTGGAGAAGCACCTCGCCGGCGCGTGGGGCACGCTGGGGCCGGAGCGCGATCGGGTGCTGGCGCTCGGCGCCTACGACAACGGCAGCGGCATGCAGTTCAACATGACCGCGCTCGCAATCCGCTCTGCCGGCTCGACCAACGCGGTCAGCCAGCTGCACGGCGAGGTCACGCGCTCGATGTTCGCGCCGATGTGGCCGAACATCCCGGAAGCGGCGCGGCCGGTCACCTCGGTCACCAACGGCGTCCACGTGCCGACGTGGATCTCGGGCGAGCTCTCGACTCTGTTCACCACCTATCTCGGGCAGGACTGGCTCGAGCGCCACGACGATCCCGGGTTGTGGGACAACGTGCTGAACATCCCGGACGAAGAGCTGTGGCGCGTACGCTCGTCGCTGCGCCGCTACCTCTTCACCTTCGTCCGCGAACGCGCGCGGCAGCGCTGGATGGAAGAACACGTCGGCATCCCGCGGGTGGTCGCCGCCGGCACGCTGCTCGAGCCCGACGTTCTGACCCTCGGGTTCGCGCGCCGCTTCACGGGCTACAAACGTCCCGAGCTGGTGTTCCACGATCCCGAGCGTCTGGCCCGCATCCTCAACGCCGCCGGCCGGCCGGTGCAGATCATCTTCGCCGGCAAGTCGCACCCCGCCGACGACATCGGCAAGCATCACCTGCAGCGCGTCTACAAGCGCGCGCTCGATCCGCTGTTCGGCGGCCGCATCGCCTTCGTCGACGACTACGATCTGCACGTCGCGCATTTCCTGGTGCAGGGCTGCGACGTCTGGCTGAACAACCCGCGCAAGCCGCTCGAGGCCAGCGGCACCAGCGGCATGAAGGCGGCGATCAACGGCGTGCCGCACCTGAGCATCGGCGACGGCTGGTGGGCCGAGGGTTTCACCGGCGCCAACGGCTGGGTGATCGACGGCGGCGCGCCGCAGGACAATTACGACGCGGTCGACGCCGCCGACGCCGCCGCGCTCTACCGCCTGCTCGAAGAAGAAGTCGTGCCCGCGTTCTACGATCGCGACCGCTCCAACATCCCGCGCCGCTGGATCGCAGTCGTCAAGGAAGCGATCCGCACCGTGGCGCCGCGCTTCTCGGCGCGCCGGATGGTGAAGGAGTACTGCGAGAAGATGTACGCTCCGGCGCTCGAGCGCAAGATGGCGCTGAAGTAGGCGTCGATCCGCGCTCGAGGCCCTGAGCTACAATGGGGCCATGCCACGCAAGTCGGTCGCAAAGTCGCGGTGTGCGCTGTGCGGCGCCAAGGAAGTGTCGGAGCCGCGCGGCGAGGAGAAGTACTGCCGCGACTGCTGGGACAAGAAGATCGCGGTCGAGGAAATCGTCGCCCGCGAGTTCGCGCTCAAACGCTACATCCGCGCGCACAGCGCCGAAAAATATCTCATCTACCATTCGACGCAGAAGCGTCCCTGCGGCCAGCTGATTGTCGTCGACGACGGCTACGATTTGTTCCTGACGCTCATGCTCTATCCCAATTTCGGCTGGGACGACCCCGCCTACCACCTCGAAGGCGACCCGGAAGGGCGCCAGTTTTCAGAGATTCTGGTCGACGTGGTCGCCGCCGAGGTGATCGAGCCATGGGGCGGCGGCAAATGGCACATGGAAATTTTCCGGTCCGTCAATGCGGAGCCCGAGGACTGGAACGGCGAGATGTAATCCAGCTATACTTCGGCTGTCGTTTTGCGCCGCACGTGATTGGCCAGAGCGGCTTCACTTTCATACTTCCCGGGAGGATCCTATGAATCGCGCGCGCGTTCTGTTCGCCGCGACGCTTGTTGGCGCCAGCCTGGTGGCGACCGATGCCCTTGCCCAGGCCACGACGGCGCCGCCGATGACCTCGGTGCTCGCGGGCAAAAAGTTCACGCCGCCCTTCAAGGGGCAGGCGGACGTCGATTTCACCCAGCCGGTCACCAAACGCCAGAAGGACATGGTGGTCACGACCATCCTGGTGCGCAACACCATGAACGCACCGCTGCTGAGGCTGACCATCGATGAGACCTGGTACGACAAGGCCGGCGGCCTGGTCACCGGCGGCAAGGGCATCGTCAACCGTCTCGAGCCGGGCGAAGTCGGCACGATCAAGATCGAAACGCCGTACAACGAGAAGATGAGCGCCAACAACTACAACTTCTCGCACGCCAACGGCACGGTGAAGCCGCACAAGGTGCCGAAGCTGGCCGCGGCCGGCGACGACAAGAAGGAACCGGCGACCAAGCCGGCCACTGCCTCGAAGAAAAAGTAGCCAGCTCGTTGGCGCGTGCGACTGAAGGCGGGCCTCCGGGCCCGCCTTTTCGTTGTACGCGTCCGTCGGCGACGCCTTCCGCGCGCGCCGGGGCGATCACAAACCCTTCAGCGCCCGGCCAATCCGATCGTTTTCAGCTTGCGTGTGCGGTGACGATACTGATACGTGCCGCATTGACGGCAGTTGAAGTAGTCCCACTGCTCCGACGCCTGCGCATTGACGCCGCCGATATGGCTGTGCTGATAGGTCAGGCCGGCGTCGCACCGCGGGCAGCGCAGTTCCGGCGGCGCCTCCGGCGGCGTCGTCGTGGTGTGGCGCTGAAATCCGCGCGACCGTCCGCGCCGCTTCACGGGCTGTGGTGCCGGCGCGGAAGGCTGCAGACGCGGCGCGGTTGCCGCGTCGGCTCGCGCAGGCGCATCGGCCGCCGCAGCGAGCGCGCGTCTGGCCGCCTCGGAAACGGCTTCCGGATCGCACGGCTTGACCAGCACCTGGCTGGCGCCGGCCTGCGTCGCGCGCGCGACGTCGCTGCTGCCGGCGGCGCTGGTCACGACCAGAATCGGCACCGTGCGCGTAGCCGGATCGGCGCGCAACAGGCGGCAGAGCGCATAGCCGTCGATGCGCGTGAGGTAGGTCTCGGTGATGATGAGCTCGGGGCGCCGCGCCAGCGCGCGTCCCAGCGCTTCGGCGCCGTCGTCGCACTCTGCGACGTCGTATTCGTGCGCCGGAAAAATAGCCCGGTAAAGCGCGCGGGTATCCGGATCTGCGTCGACAATCAGAATCGCCGGCCGCGGCGCCAGCGCGGGCAGCGTGGAAGATCGGGAAGGGATCGTCATCATTGACCCAAGGGTATAGCCGAACCCGTCGCCGCGCACTACAGGACTTCCCTCAACCCGCGGTATCGTCGAGTCGCCGTTCGATCGCGGCGTGGCGCAGACGCTGTATCAACCCGGCGCGTCGCGGGCCAGCGTCGGGCGGCGCCGGCCAGCGTTCAGGAGCAACCGGTCACCGGCCCACCCGCCGCACCCGGTTCATTGCACCTTTTCGAACTTCACCCTGCCGGGAAAGAACGGCACGGCGACGATGTGATACGGCGAGGTCAGCACCTGTGCGGTCATCGCGCCGCGCGGCGGCGCCGATTCTCGGTAGCGCACGACGAGCGTCCCGCTGTCCTGTGTCGCGCTGACGATCTCGAGCATGTAGCCGGAGGTCGGGCGGCTGCCGAGGAAGACCCCGACCACCATCTCCTTCGAGAAGTCGATCGTCGGGCGCGGACGATCCGGCAAGTGCTTCTGCCAGAGCTGCTCCCACTCCTGCGCCGACTTCGCCACCACCTGCGCGGCGTCGTCCATGTTGCTGTGTTCGCCCTTGTCGACTGTTTTCATCGCCGGCGCCGTGGTGGATGGCTGCGCCGCCCTGCCAGCCCCAGGCGGCGGCTGCATCAGGACGGCTGCGAGCGCGAGCACGAAAAGCATCATCGGGCCGGCCCCTGACGCGGCGGCTCGACCCTGATGCGAACATCGCGCGAGGCGGCGGGCATGTCCGCCAGCCGCGATTTGGCTTCGACCTTCAGGACGTAAGGGCCCGGCGCGAGATCCTTCATCGGGATCTTCGTCGAGTAGCCGTAGCCGCCGCTCTTGCCGCCCAGCTCCGTCGAGTCGCGCACTTCGTTGGCGGTGAACATCACCTTGCCTTCGTCGGTGAGAACCGAGGCGGTGATGTCGACCTTGTGCGGCTTGTCGCCGACGTTGTCGTAGACCTCGGCGAACAACGCCACTTCATCGTTCTGCGGGAAGCTGCGCAGCGCGATTGCCGGCCCGGGCAGCACCTGCTTCAGCTGCTCGTCGGGCCGCACCGTGGGCATCTGCGCGCCGGCGGCGGAGGTGAGCGTCAGACCGCTCACGCTGAACGGTGACTTCAGGAAGTCCGGCACATCGAGGTCCATCTGCACCGAGCCGACGTTGCCGCCGGTCGAATCGTGCGCCGCGACGCGGAACTGGTATTTGCCGGGCGGCAGGTCGAGACGATTCAACACCCGCAGGCCGGTCTGCTCGATGCGCGTCCTGGTTTCGGGGCGCATCTGCGGCATCGTCAGCGAGTCGGTGTTGCCGCCCCGCACCTTGCCGTTGGCATCGATGGCGATGTAGCTGATGAGGATCTTGGAGTTCTGAGCCAGCTGCAGGTCGCGGCCGCGCATCTCGACACCGAACAGCACCGACGCGTTCGGCGCCGCGCCCTTGAACGGCGCGGTGAACACGTGCATCGTCAGGCCGCTGACCGGCAGCGGGCTGTCGAGCGCTTCTTTCAGCTCCGGCGTCGACGGGCTCTTGCTGTTGGCGGTGATGGTGGCGGCCGGCTTCTTCGGCGTCACGTGGCCGCGGCGCGCGCGGACGACGAGGTTGGGCCGCGTCACCTTGACGTCGATCTTGTGATAGCGCCCGGGGCGCGCGTCGGGCGGATAGTACGCGAGCACGTAGTACGAGCTGTTGTCCTCGACGATCCGCTGGTAGGCGGTCGCAAAGTCGTTGCGGTTGACCACGGCGAACCCGCCGGTTTCCTCGGAGAGGGTGCGCAGGCTGTCCTGCGCCAGCCGCAGCTCGTTCTGCAGCGAGCCGGGACCGATGCCGACGGAGGTGTCGTCGGGGTACGACTGGATCTCGATCGATTCGTCGCCGAGATCGGTCAGGCCGCGCGGGTCGATGCCGTAGATGGCGACGTTCGATCGCGTCGCCGCGGCAATCGCGTCGCGCGTCGCGTCGAGCACCATCGACGCGCCGCCGTGGGTCGAACCGGTCTGCGGGATGATGTCGTGGATGTCGTAGTCGATCCCCTCGCTGACGAAGAGGATCGTCTTGCGGCGGCCGCGGACCGAGCCGAACCACTCGGCGACGTTGCGCAGCGTGTCGAGCGTGCTGCGCGCGTTGAACGAGCGCTCCGCGTCGTCGGGATCGTTGATCGGGTCGCTGCTCTGCCGCATGTCGCGGGTGCGGTAGTACTCGCTGGTGCGGTTCGCGGTGGCGGAATCGAGCTTGCGTCCGCTGGTCTTGTCGACGGCGGCGAGCAGCAGCCGTTTGTTGCTGGTGAATTCCTGGTTGGCGGTGTTCGCCCCGGCCGTGTGCACGACCGCCATCAGGTCGTTGGCGCCGAGGCGGCGCTCGATGAACTGCTTGGCGGCGGCCTTCACACGGATCGAGCGGCCGAACCGGGTGTGCAGATCGTCGATCACCATCACGTAGACCCGGCCGTCGAACGGCCGTTCGTTGGTCTGCACGTCGGGCACCAGCGGCTCGCTGGTGAAGAGCGGCCGATCGGCGCGTTCAATCGGGATGTCGACCATCGTGAAGGCGCTGATCGTCTGGGCCTTCCCGTCTTCCATCACCTGGAAGTCTTCCTTCTTCAAGTCGCGAACCAGGTTCCCCTGCCGGTCGGTGACGACGACGTCGACTTCGACGTAGTCGACCTGCACCTTGAAGGTGGGCTGCTGCGACTGGGGCTGGGGCGGAGGCGCCTGACCCGCGGTCAACGCCGTGCCGGCAATGAAGACGATGAGCGCGACCAGGCGAATACGTGCATTCATAGGTAAGCTCTCGTGCCGATTATAGCCTCCGGCTATACTGGTCGGGATGTCCCCTTCCCAGGCGGTCGGACTGGACGTCGGCGCGGTGCAGAAGGCGCTGGCGGCCGACGGCATCGACGGCTGGCTGCTCTACGACTTCCGCGGGTTGAATCCGCTCGCGACCGATGTGACCGGCGTCGGCCGGCAGGGTGGCCATCTCGCCACGCGGCGCTGGTACTACCTGATTCCCGCGAACGGCGAACCGCGAGGCCTGGTACACAAAATCGAGAAGAACTCACTCGCGCACCTCCCGGGCACGACGTCACGCTACGCCGGCCGCGATCAGCTCGAAGACGGGCTCCGCACGCTGCTTGCCGGGATGCGCCGCGTCGCGATGGAATACTCACCCGGTTGCGCGATTCCGTACGTGGCGCGCGTCGATGCCGGCACGATCGAACTGGTACGGCAGAGCGGCGTGGATGTGGTGTCCTCGGGTGATCTCATTCAGCGCTTCTCGACCGTATGGGACGAAGCCACGCTCGCGTCGCATCGTCAGGCGTCGGAGAAGCTCTACCGAATCAAGGACCGCACCTTCGAGGCCACAGCACGGCGGCTGCGTGATCGGGTCGCCACCACCGAATACGACCTTCAGCAGCTGATGATCGGCTGGTTCCGCGACGAGGGTCTGCTCGTCACCGACGAGCCGAACGTCTCGGCGGCAGAGAACGCAGGCAACCCGCACTATCAGCCGACGGCGACGGCGCATCGCGCCATCCGCGCCGACGAGATCCTCTTGCTCGACCTCTGGGGCAAAATCGATCGTCCCGGCGCGGTGTTTGCTGACATCACCTGGATGGGGTTCACCGGGCACAGCGTGCCCGACCGCTACGCGCGGGCGTTCGCGGCGATCCGCGAGGCGCGCGATCGGGCCGTCGAGCTCGTGCAGACGTCGATGCGCGCCGGCCGCGAGCTGCGCGGCTGGGAAGTCGATCGCGCCGCGTCGGCGATCCTGAAGGACGCGGGCTACGGCGATTACATCCTGCACCGCACCGGCCACAGCCTCGGCGAGTCGGTGCACGGCAACGGCGTCAACATGGACGACTACGAGACGCACGACGATCGGCGGCTGCTTCCCGGCACCGGCTTCACCATCGAACCGGGCCTGTATTTCGACGACTTCGGCGTTCGCACGGAGATCAACATGACCGTGTCCGCGCGCGACGCGGCGGTCACCGGCCCGGTTCAGACCGAGATTGTGGCACTCGCTTAGGAGGCTCGATGTCCACCCGTAAGACCACCCTGTTCTATGCGCTGCTGATCGCGGTCGCCTCGCTGGCCGTCGGCATGGTGATCGCGTCCAGACTCGATCTCACACCTGCCTCGTCGGCGCAGACGATTGCGGTGCCGCCGATGAACAGCGCGCCGGTCAGCGGCCCGCTCAACGCCGACACCTTCCGCAACATCGCCAAGGCGGTGACGCCGTCGGTGGTCAACATCCGTACCGAGATGAAGACCAAGACGCAGGATCTGAGCGACTTCTTCAGCGGCGGCGGCGCCCCGCCCGACGATCTGTTCCAGCGCTTCTTCGGCCAGCCGGGCGATCGCGATCGCGACCAGCAGGACGATCAGCCGCGCGGCAACAACCGGCAGCGGCGTCCGCGCGAGCAGACCACGCGCGCGGCCGGCACCGGCTTCATCATCAGCAAGGACGGCCTGATCCTCACCAACAATCACGTCGTCGAGGACGCGACCAAGATCGAGGTGGCGCTCTACGCCGAGGATTCGGACATCAGCTATCAGGCGAAGCTGATTGGCCGCGACCAGCTGACCGACAGCGCGCTGATTCAGCTGGTCGACAAGCCGAGCCACCCGCTTCCGGAAGCGAAGTTCGGCGATTCGTCACAGGTCGCCGCCGGGGACTGGGTGATGGCAATCGGCAACCCGTTCGGCTACGCGCACACGGTGACGGTCGGCGTGATCAGCGCGACCGAGCGATCGTTCCCGGTCACCAACGGCCGCAACAACGACATGCTGCAGACCGACGCGGCGATCAACCCCGGCAACTCGGGCGGGCCGCTGCTCAACCTGCGCGGCGAAGTCATCGGCATCAACACCGCGATCATCACCAACGCGCGCAGCGAGGGGAACATCGGCATCGGCTTCGCGGTGCCGAGCAATACGGTCCGTGATCTGCTGCCGCAGCTGCACACCGGCAAGGTAATTCGCGGCCGCATCGGCGTCTCGGTGCTGGCGGTGCCGCGCGAAGGGTTCGAGGACTTCGGCCTGAAGACGCGGATGGGCGCGGTCGTCGCGCAGGTCTCGCCCGGCGGCGCCGCGGCGAAGGCCGGCATGGAGCCGGGCGACGTCATCACCCAGTTCAACGGCCGCCCGATCAAGAACAACGACGAGCTGGTGCGGATGGTCGTGGCGACCAAGCCGGGCACGAACGTGCCGGTGAAGGTGCTGCGCAACAAGCAGGAGAAGACGCTGACGCTGACCGTCGACGAGCTCGATCTCGAGGCCGAGCAGAACAACGGTGCCCGCCGCACGCCGCAGAACGACCAGGATCCGCCGGAAGAGCACGGCGCAGGCGGCTTCGGCCTGACGCTCGAGAACCTGACGCCGCAGATGTCGCGCCGGCTGCGCATCCCGTCGGGGCAGCAGGGCGCCGTCGTCAGCGACGTCGAGCCGGACGGGCCGTCGGCCGCGCTGCTGCGCCAGGGCGACGTGATCCTCTCGGTCAATGGCCGATCGGTCGCGTCCGCGGCCGAGGCAGCGCGCGAGCTTCAGAAGATCGAAGCGCGGCACATCGCCCAGCTGCGCGTCTGGCGCGGCGAGAGCGAGGTCTTCGTGCCGGTGCGGAAAGAGTAGCTGTAATGTCCGGCTTCGGCCGGACCGTGACCCGCTTGCGCATCGCCGACCTGATCCGTGAACGCGGCCCCCAGACGGTGGCCGCGTTCATCGAGCTTGCGCTCTACGATCCCGAGCACGGCTACTACGCCCGCGCCGGCCAGCGTTCAGGCCGCGCGGGCGATTTTTTTACCAGCGTCGACGTCGGTCCGCTGTTCGGCGAGCTGCTGGCGTTGCAGCTGGCGGAGATGTGGCGTCTGCTGAACGCGGGCGCCGGTCCCACACCGTTCGACCTGGTCGAAGCCGGTGCCGGCAACGGACGACTGTCGGCCGACATCCTGCGCGCGGCGCGCGTGCGGGATCCAGATTTCTACGACGCCGTTCGGCTGCACCTGGTGGAAGCGAGCGCCGCGGCGCGAGCGGCGCAGATGTCGACGCTGGCCGACGTCGCCGAGCGCCTGTCGTCGTCCAGCGCCGCTTTGCCGGCGTCGTTCGAGGGCGCGCTCGTCGCCAACGAGCTGCTCGACGCGCTGCCAGTGCACCAGGTCGTGATGCGCGAGAGCGGCCTGCGCGAGGTGTACGTGGCCGCGGTGACCGCGGTGCCGCACACCGTGCCGCACACGGTGCCGCGCACCGTGTGCGGCACGGTGTGCGGCACCGAACTCCAGTTGGTCGAGGGGCCGCCGTCGACGCCGGCGTTGGCCGAGTATCTCGAGCGCGCGGGGGTGAGGCTCGAGCCGGGGTGGCGGGCCGAGATCAATTTGCGTGCGATCGAGTGGATCCGCGACGCGGCGCGCCGCCTGACCCGCGGCTTCATCATCCTCGTCGATTACGGCCACGAGGCGGCCGAGCTCTACTCGCCGACGCATGCAGGCGGCACCCTCACCACCTTCGCGCGCCATCGCAGCGACGGCCCCGAGGCGGCGGCGCCGGCGTGGCTGCGCGATCCCGGCGAGCACGACATCACCGCCCACGTCGACTTCACGAGCATTCGCGCCGCGGCCGAAGCCGAGGGGCTGACGACGGTCGGCTTTCTCGACCAGACCTATTTCGTCCTCGCCCTCCTGCCCTTCCTTCCCGATCCGCAATCGGCGATTCGCAATCCACAATCCAAGACGCTGCTGATGCCGGGCGGCCTCGGCAGCACGCACAAGGTGCTGATTCTCGGCAAGGGCGTCGGCGCGCCCGCTCTGCGCAGCCTCTCGTTCAGGGTGCGCGCCACCTGACGCCTCCTCCTGGCATGGAAGCGTAGACGCGATGTGGGTGGGACTGGCGATCATGATTGTGTCGGAGGCGGCGACGATCGCGCGCCTCGAGCCGTTCTCTTCGTGGAACACGCCGATCGCCTGGACCGGCTTCATCCTCTTCGCCGACGCGATCGTCTGGCGCGCCCGCGGCGATTCGTGGCTCCGTTCCGCGCCGCGCGAGTTCGTCTGGCTCGCGCTCGTGTCGATCGCGCTGTGGGTGATGTTCGAGGGGTTCAACCTCGTGATCCGCAACTGGCACTACGTCGGCCTGCCGGAGAATGCCGCGCTCCGCTACTTCGGCTACGCGTGGTCCTTCGCCACCATATGGCCGGCGATTTTCGTCGGCGCCGAGCTGGTCGCCGTCGCGCGGGAGAGGGACCGAACCAACCCACGTGACCTACGCGAGCCACCCGACTCACGCGCGATCTCCTCACCCGCGGCGGCCGTCAGCATCGCCGCAGGGGCGCTCATGCTCGCCGCGCCCTTTCTCGTCTCGCGCGAGCTCGCGCGCTACCTCGCCGCGCCCGTCTGGCTCGGCTTCATCTTTCTCCTCGATCCGATCAACGCGCGGCTCGGCGCGGAATCGCTGTGGGCCGACTGGCGCGCCGGCCGGCGCGACCGCCTGATCAATCTGGTGCTGAGCGGCTTTCTCTGCGGCGTGCTCTGGGAGTTCTGGAACTACTGGGCGCGCGCGAAGTGGATCTACAGCGTGCCGATCATGGAGCGGTTGAAGATCTTCGAGATGCCGCTGCCCGGCTATTTCGGCTTCCCCGCTTTCGCGCTCGAGTGCTTCACGCTCTACGTCTTCCTGCGCCGCCTCGTCACGCGCGGCGGCCGGCCGATCGCCCTGTGATCGACCGCGCACTCGTCCTGACGGCTGGTCTCGGCACGCGCCTGCGGCCGCTCACCGATGTGCGCGCCAAGCCGGCGATTCCGGTGGCCGGCGAGCCGATGATCCGCCGCATCATCGCCTGGCTGGTGTCGCAGGGCGTTCGCGACCTCGTGCTCAACCTGCATCATCGCCCGGAGACGCTGACCGCCCGGGTCGGCGACGGCGCCGACCTCGGCGCGCGCGTGCGCTATTCGTGGGAGCAGCCGCGCGTCCTCGGCGCCGCCGGCGGCCCGCGCCTGGCGCGGCCAATCGTCGGCGGCGGCACGTTCCTCATCGTCAACGGCGATACGCTGACCGACGTCCACCTCGGCGAGCTCGTGCACGCCCACACGTCGTCCAACGCGTTGGTCACGATGGCGCTGGTGCCGAACCACGAGTTCAACCGCTACGGCGGCGTGCTGCTCGACGGCGACCGTGTTGCGGGCTTCGCCAGACCTGGACCTGCGTCGGAAGGGTCGGGACACTTCATCGGCGTCCAGATCGTGAACAGCACGGTCTTCGACGCGGTGCCGGCTGGAGCGTTCGCCAACTCGGTCGGCGGGATCTACAACGCACTGATCGCGGCGCAGCCGGGCGCCGTACGCGGCTACCTGTGCGACGCCGAGTTCTGGGACGTCGGCACGGTGGAGGATTACTGGCGGACGTCGAGCGCTTTTGCGAGCCGCGGCACAGCGGCAAGCTCGAGCGCGGCACATGCAGCGCAGGTCGATCCGTCGGCGCGCGTGACCAGCTCGATTCTGTGGGACGATGTGGTGATTGACGCCGGCGCGACAATCGACCAATGCATCGTCACGGACGGGGTTCGGGTCGCGTCTGGCGAGTCGCATCGAGGCGCGATTCTTCTCCGCGGCGAAAACGGCACCGTCACGGTGCCGATTGGTGGGCAGACTTAGTCGGCGTGACCCGTCATGCCTGAGCAACGCACTTCCGACGGCGTGCAGCTGAGAGAACGGATCGATCAGTTTCTCGACGAGAGCGGGCTCGGCGGACCGAACCCGCGAGTCGTGCCGCTCACCGGCGACGCGTCCGACCGCCGCTACTTCCGGATCATCCCGGCCGACGGCCCGTCGATCGTGCTGGCGCTGCACGCCGGACCGATCGATTTCGCGACGTTGCCGTTCGCGCGCGTCGCCGAACTGTTTCAGTCCGTCCCGCTGCCGGTTCCGGCGATCCTCGGGCACTCCGACGAGCTCGGCATCCTGGCGCTGCAGGATCTCGGCGACGTCACGCTGCAGGCGCATCTCGGCGCGGCATCGGCAACCGAGCACGCGGCGCTCTATCGAGAGGCGGTGGCGCTCGTCGAGCAGTTGCAGCGGCGCGGCGCCGACCTGGCGTCGGATCGCTACCCGTCGTACCGGATTGCGTTCGACGTCGAGAAGCTGACCTGGGAGCTCGAATTCTTCGCCACCTATTTCGTACAGGGGTATCGCGGCGTGGCGCTCGGCGCCGCCGAGCGCGCGGCGCTGTCGACCGAGTGGCGGGCGATCGTCGAGGAGCTGGCCGCCGAGCCGCGCGTCCTGTGCCACCGCGACTATCACAGCCGCAACCTGATGCTGCGCGACGGCAGTCTCTACATCATCGACTTCCAGGACGCGCGCATGGGGCCCGACACCTACGATCTGGTGTCGCTGCTGCGCGACTCATACGTCGATATCACCGACCGCGATCTCGACGATCTGATCGCCTACTTCCTCGCGCTGAAACGCGGCGATGACAGCCGCGCCGCGGCCGACGAGTTCCGGCGCCGGTTCGACCTGATGGCGCTGCAGCGCAACCTCAAGGCGCTCGGGACGTTCGGCTATCAAACGGTGACGCGGCGCAACACCGTTTACATCCAATACATGCCGCGCACGCTGCGCTATGCGCGCACCAACCTCGAACGCTATCCGCGCTTCGCCCGGCTGCGGGAACTGCTGGCTGCGCACATCGAAGAACTCGCGTAACACCACGAAGACGCGAAGACACGAAGACGCACGAAGAAGGCAACTCTTCTCATTCGTGCTGATTCGGTGTTCCGTTCAGGATGCCGCGACGATCTTCTGATGCGGTTTTGGCAAATCGTCACTCTCCCCCAGGCCGGGGCGCCCGCCATGAGAGACAAAATATGTTTCTTCGTGGTTCTTCGTGTCTTCGTGCCTTCGTGGTCTCCGCCACAGGCGCCGCTGTAGAATAGGTGTTTGGCGAAGCGGCAGTACGGGGTGTCGACGCACCTCTACCACAATCAGCGCCTGTCCCGGGATCATCTGCTGGAGATCGCGGCGCACGGGTTCGAGCTCGTCGAGCTGTTCGCCACCCGGTCGCACTTCGACTATCACAACCCGGCGGCGGTCGCCGACCTGCAGCAGTGGCTGGCCGAGGCGGGGCTCGAGCTGCGCAGCGTCCACGCGCCGGTCGCCGAACGGTTCGTCGGTGGACGCTGGAGCGGCACGCTGTCGATGGCCAGCGCCGACGCCGACGCCCGCGCGCGCGCGGTCGGCGAAGCGGAGCGCGCTCTGCACATCGCGCG
>JADMIO011594922.1_pt1 | contig 26327 bp, 24 predicted proteins | sample 8958161 | NCBI WGS metagenome assembly JADMIO01 (sample SAMN16585339, study PRJNA669376) | soil metagenome | isolation source: Crop rotation soil | place: USA: Cullars Rotation, Alabama | collected 2011 | reverse complement strand
CGACAACTTGTCCACGTGGAATTCTAAGCTTAGGATCCCAATGTGCTGGAAAGGTGGTCGTCGTGCCCATACCTAATCCGCAAGCGCAGATCGCGCGATCCTAGAAAACAGCGTGTATTCGTGGTAGTGAGCCTCCAGGCGCACCGGTCTATTCCCGCCAGATCGGCTCAGTACACGGTCAAGCTGGGCCAGAACACGGGTTGAAGCACGAATCCCGCATCCACTGCGATGAACCGGTCAGCCTGTCCAAAGAAGTGCTAACTCACTGCGTTGGACGGCTGGGTAAGGCGAGCATGCAGCGACTGGATCACGCTCTTGCAATCGCACTTAATTTAGACGAAGCGCAGTGAGCAGGGACTGAACGGACTCGCACGCCGGATTAGTGTTTCTCTTCGTCGATCGAGATCTTAAGGGCGCGCAGAAATTTCTGGTCCTGCGATGTAAGCTTGATCTTGCTCAGCCTCCGGCGGCCGGATTCGGGCGCCGGCTCCAGTTCTACCGTTTCGCCTTCGTCCACGCCGTCATCCTCACGATCCTCGCGCTTATTGAAGCCGATGGTGGCTTCGAGAACCAGGAAGACGTCGTAGCCGGCGCGTTTGATCTCGCCAATTGCGGCGGCGATACGGTCAGAGTCGGAAAGGGACTCGTTTATGGCGTCGCCGAGTTCCTTCATCAAGTCCTTGAGCCGGTCGTCCAATTCGTCGCTCTCCCCTGCCGCTTACAGCATATCATCATCTGAATACCGCGACCCCGATTCCGACGTTTCCTGGGCCCCTGTCTGTTAGGATGAAACCGATGGGCCAGTTGATTTCAAAGTTTCTCGGCCACGTGTTGCCGGGCATTGTGCGCCCGCTACATGCGCTCTGGAATGAAGTCATTGGCTTTCTATTCATTGTCTTCGCCGCAGTGGCTGGATTGTATGTGTTCCGGGCGGTGCGAAACTTCGAAGGTGACATTGAGGGCCTGGTGCACATCGTTTTCCCGGCTCTGTTCGGCCTGGTGATGGGTTATTTCGGTGTGTCTTCGTTTCTGCGCGCTCGAAAGATTTCGCGTTCATGAGCGAGTCGCCCGCGTCTGGCCCCCTGAATAAACGACGGACCGAACAACCCGGTGAATTTCCCTACACGCGCGGCATCTATAAAGACATGTACCGGGCGCGTCTCTGGACCATGCGCCAGTACGCCGGTTTTGGCTCCGCTGAAACAAGCAACCAGCGCTATCGCTATCTGCTTTCGCAAGGTACCACCGGGCTTTCCGTAGCATTCGATCTCCCCACGCAGATGGGCATGGATCCCGACCATCCGCTGTCTGCGGGCGAAGTCGGCAGGGTGGGCGTATCGATTGCTTCCCTAGCCGACATGGAGCTGCTGTTCGACCAGATCCCGCTCGAAAAAATCAGCACGTCGATGACAATCAACTCGACCGCAGCGATTCTGCTGTCACTCTACGCGCTGGTGGCGCGGGGCCAGGGCGCCGATATCAAGAAGCTTCAGGGCACGATTCAGAACGACATCCTTAAGGAATACATCGCGCGGGGCACCTATATTTATCCGCCGCGCCCGGCGATGCGCATCATCACCGATCTGTTTGCCTGGGCGGGCACGGAAATGCCCGATTGGAACACCATCTCCATCAGCGGATACCACATTCGCGAGGCCGGCTCGACCGCAGTCCAGGAAATTGCATTCACGCTGGCCGACGGAATCGCGTACGTGGAAGCTGCCGTAGCGGCCGGCCAGCCAGTGGACGCGTTCGCACCCCGGCTTTCATTCTTCTTCAACGCACACAATAACTTTCTGGAGGAGATTGCCAAGTTCCGTGCCGCTCGCCGCCTATGGGCCCGCATTATGAAGGATCGCTTCGGGGCGAAGGATCCCCGGTCCATGATGCTGCGCTTCCACGCGCAAACCGCAGGCTCGACGCTCACCGCGCAGCAGCCGGATGTAAACGTGGCCCGTGTGACGCTCCAGGCGCTCGCGGCGGTGCTGGGCGGCGCGCAATCCCTGCACACAAATTCTCGCGATGAGGCGCTCGGGCTGCCTACACCCGAAGCAGCGCGGCTGGCGCTGCGCACTCAGCAAGTGATTGCCTATGAGAGCGGCGTTACCGCGGTGCCAGACCCGATAGGCGGCAGCGAATACATCGAAAAACTTACGGATGACATGGAGCGCGGCGCCGAAGCCTACATCGCGCGCATCGACGAGATAGGCGGCACGTTGCGCGCCATCGAAGAAGGCTTTATCCAGCGCGAAATCCAAAGCGCGGCCTACGAATCGCAGAAGAAGATCGAGGCCGGTGAGGCTGTCGTCGTGGGTGTCAACCGATTTGAGGAGTCGGGATCGGCTCCTCCGGCGGTTTTCAGGGTGGACCCAGCCATCGAGCAGCGGCAGATCCAGCGCGTCCGCGAACTGCGAGCATCGCGTGACCCGCACGCGCACAGCGCACGTTTGGATGAATTGGAAACCGCCGCGCGCGGTTCCGCGAATCTGATGCCCCACATCCTGGCGTCTTGCGAAGCCAAGGCAACCGTGGGCGAGATTTCCGATCGATTGCGAAACGTCTTCGGGGAGTACAAAGAAGGTTAAGCGAACCGGCCGTCGCGGATGCGGTTATTCTAGGAGTAATGAGCACCGTTCAGGCCACCACGCCGGGACAGACACTGCGCGAGCGGACCTCGTATGCAGTGCTGATGATGATCAGCTTCTGCCACTTTCTGAATGACATGATTCAGTCGCTGCTGCCGGCGATTTATCCCATTCTCAAGGGCAATTATCATCTGGACTTCGGCCAAGTGGGCATGATCACCTTCACCAACCAGCTGACGGCCTCGGTGCTGCAGCCGGTGGTCGGAACCTACACCGATAAGCGCCCCCAGCCTTTCTCGCTCAGCATTGGCATGGGCTTCACGCTGGTGGGATTGGTAATGCTCTCGATGGCTTCGTCGTATCCCCTGATTCTCGCGGCGGCGGCGATGATTGGGATTGGGTCGTCGGTGTTCCACCCGGAATCGTCGCGCGTGGCGCGCATGGCATCGGGCGGCCAGCACGGCTTCGCGCAATCGATTTTTCAGGTGGGCGGAAATGCAGGGTCGGCGTTAGGTCCGCTGCTGGCGGCATTCATTGTTCTGCCCCACGGGCAGATGAGCCTGGCATGGTTCTCGCTGGCGGCGCTACTCGGCATGGCGCTACTCGGCAAGGTGGGAGTCTGGGCCAAGCGCTATCGCGCGGCGCGTGCCCGGGCGCCGAAACGAGCCAGTGAACACGGCGATCATACACTGCCCTCCAATAAAGTGAAGTGGTCCATCGTCATTCTGGTAGTGCTGGTATTCTCCAAGTACATTTATCTCGCGAGCCTGACCAGCTATTACACGTTTTACTTGATCAACAAATTTCACGTGTCGGTGCAGAACGCGCAGGTGTATCTGTTTGTGTTCCTGGGGGCGGTGGCGCTGGGCACAATTCTGGGCGGCCCCATCGGCGATCGCGTAGGTCGCAAGTACGTCATCTGGTGTTCCATCCTGGGCATTCTGCCGTTCACGCTGGCGATGCCGTATGTCAATTTGTTCTGGACAGTGGTTCTCAGCGCCATCATCGGCACGATCCTGGCGTCGGCATTCCCGGCCATCGTGGTCTATGCGCAGGAGCTTCTGCCGGGCAAAGTGGGCATGATCTCGGGATTATTCTTCGGCCTCGCGTTCGGCACCGCCGGCATCGCGGCCGCACTGCTGGGTGAATTGGCGGATTTGACCAGCATCGCTTTCGTATACCGCGCGTGCGCGTTCATGCCTCTGCTGGGATTGCTGACCGCATTCCTTCCCGACATTGAAGGCGCGATGCGGAGGGGCGCCAAAACGTAACAGGCCCAGTTGCCGGTGCGGGCTGCGTCGGAAGCCCAGCCGCCGGCGCTATCAGCCCGGACCCGGCGGCGCCACCTGCCAGAGGTCTCCCAAGCCACCCTTACCGGGGATGCTTTAATAGACATACGATGCGGATTGCCGGGGCGGGGAGCGCGTTTCCAAAACATTACTATCCTCAAGCGGTGCTGTTGGCGGCGCTGCGCGAATACTGGAAGGGCCAGATCGAGAATCCGCGGATGCTCGATCAATTGCACGCGCACGCCGGCGTGGACGGACGGCACTTGGCGCTGCCGATCGAGCGCTATTACAGCCTGAAAAATTTCGGCGAGTTCAACCAGGTCTGGATAGAAGCCGCGCAGGAGCTCGGCGAGCATGCCATTCGATGCGCGATAGCGCGGGCCGGGTTCGAGTTGTCGCACATCGGTGCGCTGTTTTTCGTTTCGGTGACAGGTGTCGCCAGCCCGTCGATTGACGCGCGGTTAATCAATCGCATGAAGCTCCCAACCCATTTGCGGCGCACGCCGATCTTTGGATTGGGATGCGTGGCGGGGGCGGCGGGTGTGGCGCGCGCGGCGGATTATGTGCGGGCCTATCCGGATCAGGTCGCGGTGCTGCTATCGGTGGAGTTATGTTCGCTGACGTTGCAACGGGAAGACCTTTCGCTCGCGAACCTGGTTTCGTCGGGACTATTCGGCGATGGGGCAGTGGCGGTCGTGATCGCCGGCGCGGACGTGAAGCGCAGTGAAGGCGCGCGCGGCGGCCCGGAGATCCTCGCTACCGGCTCGGTCTTCTACCCCGACACTGAAGAAGTGATGGGCTGGGATATCTCTGAAAGAGGATTTCGCATCGTGCTGTCGCGCGAGGTTCCCGAGGTGGTGCGCGAACACCTGGGGCCGGATGTCGACGCTCTGCTTCAAGCTCACGGATTCCAGCGCTCCGAAGTCGGGTCGTGGGTCCTGCACACCGGCGGACCCAAGGTGCTCGAAGCCGCGGAAGACTCGCTGGGTCTGAAGAACGGCGAGATCCAGGCATCCTGGGACTGCCTGCGGCGTGTGGGAAATTTGTCGTCGGCGTCAGTGTTGTGCGTGCTCGAAGACGTAATGCTAAATCGCCGCCCGAAGCCGGGGACGCTGGGAGTCATGGCGGCGCTCGGGCCGGGATTCTGTTCTGAGGTAGTGTTGTTGCGGTGGTGATCATTTGGATGTGCCTGACACAGATGTGCTGGTGGTGGGCGGCGGCCCAGCAGGACTGGCCGCAGCTATCGCAGCGCGGCGTAAAGGTTTCAGCGTAACGCTCGTCGACGCAGCCGCTCCTCCCATTGACAAAGCCTGCGGTGAAGGGTTGATGCCGGATGCGTTGCGCGCGTTGGCGGATCTGGGCGTGGAGATTCCCGCCGATGCGGGCTTCGCTTTCTACGGGATTCGCTTCCTGGGCCAGGAGGTTTCCTTCGAAGAGGAATTTCCGTCAGGCTTCGGGCTTGCTCTACGCCGCACGACGCTCCATCAAATTCTGGTCAACGCCGCGGAGCAAGTGGGCGTTCGACTCTACTGGGGCACGCCTGTAGGTGAACTGTCGGATGTCCAGGCCCGCTGGATCATCGGAGCTGACGGCCACGCGTCGCGCGTCCGCAAGTGGGCGGGGCTTGACCGGTGGCGTCGAATCCGCGAACGCCTCGGATTCCGCGTGCACTATCGCATCAAGCCCTGGATGGATCATGTGGAAGTTTACTGGCACCCGGAGTTTCAGATGTACGTAGCAGGGGTGACGGACGATGAAGTGATGGTTGCGGTGCTATGCCACGATCCGCATGTCCGGGTGGAGGATGCGCTGGATTCGTTCCCGGAGCTTCGCGAGCATTTAAGCGGCGCACCGCGTGCCAGCATGGAACGCGGCGGGATTTCCGCGACGCGCCGCCTTTGGGTTGTGACGCAGGGCAGCGTGGCGCTGGCGGGGGACGCCTCCGGATCGGTGGACGCGATTACCGGCGAAGGACTGGGGTTGGCGTTCCGTCAGGCGCCGGCGCTGGCGGACGCGCTCGTGGCCGGTAATCTAGATTTGTACGAAACAGCGCATCGCCGATTGATGCGACGGCCAACTTTCATGGCGGATCTGTTGATGCTGCTTGACGGACGTCCCGATTTCCAGTACCGCGCGTTGCATTACCTGGCACGGCATCCGCTGGTGTTCCGTTCGCTGCTGGCGCTGCATGTCGGGCAAATCAGAAATCCCTTGCGATACTTCGACCACCGCCCGGCTGCGGCACTCGGCGCAGGAAGGAATCCATAGCCAACCAAATGACGGGCATCGAAACTCTGCCGCTGCATTCGCGCACGCCTCTTGAATGGGGGCGCGCCGCGCTGGCCGATCCGATCGCGCTGCTGCGGGATCACGCGTACCTCGAAAAGAAAGCCGCCGCGAATGCACTGGAGTTGATGACGCGCTGGCCAGGGGAATGGACCCCCGGATGGGTCGAGACTATGACCGGCGTGGCGCGCGATGAAGCGTCGCACCTGGCGCAGGCGGTTCGAATTCTGGGGCGGCGCGGGGGCCGAATGGAGCGCGGACATCGCTGCGCCTACGCGAAGTCTCTGCGGTCACTCGTCCGAAAAGGCGGCGCGGAAGAGACGCTCGATCGCCTGCTGGTGTCGGCGCTGATCGAGGCGCGCTCCTGCGAGCGGTTCGCGGTGCTGGCCGAAGCGGCGTCTGACGATCCGGAGCTCGCGGCGTTTTACAAAGCGTTGTTTTCGTCCGAGATGGGTCACTATAAGGTATTTCTGAAGCTGGCGGGAAAAGTCGCGGCGAAAGAGATCGTGGATGCTCGCTGGCAAAAGCTATTGGCGGCTGAAGCGCGCATAATCTTGGAGCAAACGCCTGGCTCGCGGATTCACTCGGGTGCGGGTACGTATTAAAGTAGTGGAATGCCAAATGAGCCGGACGTTCCCGCTGCACCTCTGAGCCTGCGCATTTACCGGCAGGACGAGGCGATGGTGGTCGAGTGCACAGGCCGCGTCATCTCCGGCGGCACCGAAGAGCTCCGCCACGAGGTGAAAGCTCTTTTTGCGCACAGCAAGCATGTGATTCTGGATCTGACTAACGTTACGCAGATGGACAGCATGGGGTTGGGCGCGATCGTGAGCCTCTACGCCTCGGCAAAAAGCGCGGGCTGCGACCTCAAGCTAGTCAATTTGAGAAAGCGCGTACGCGAGATTTTCCGTGTTACCAATCTGCTCTCGGTATTCGAGGTTTACGGAGACCACATCATCAAGATGCCGTAAATCGCCCGCGCCGCGAAGACACAACTATTGAATTGGGCGACGCATTGACTGCCGCGGCCGCCGTGCAACACCATGCCAGCCTTTGGACACGGAACCGGAAGTACTTCCCGATGGACCTCACGTTTTTTTGAGGCTGCTCAGATCCGGCAGATGAGCAGTTCACGCTCGTAAATCATTTCAGACGGCAAGTGATCGTGGAGTGTGATGAACAACTCCTCGTGCCCTATCACTTCCTGCTTCCAGGCGGCTTCGTCGAAATGCTGCAGCTCGTCGAACTTCTGCTGTGAGAAGTTGAGGCCGTCCCAATGGATATCCTCGTAGCGCGGCATCCAGCCGATAGGAGTTTCGCGTCCCAGCGCGCGGCCGTGTGCGCGATCCACCACCCACTTCAGCACGCGCATATTCTCGCTATAGCCGGGCCACAGGAACTTGCCCTCGGCATCCTTCAGGAACCAATTGACATGAAAAATCCGCGGCGTCTCACTTAAACTGCGTGCCATCTTAATCCAATGGCGGAAGTAATCGCCCATGTGATAGCCGCAGAAAGGAATCATGGCCATGGGGTCGCGGCGAACCTTACCCACAGTGCCGGTCGCGGCCGCGGTCATTTCCGATCCCATGGTCGCGCCTGTATAAACGCCCGCACTCCAATTAAAGGACTGATACACAAGTGGCATCGTCGTCGCGCGGCGGCCACCGAAGATGAACGCGCTGATCGGGACGCCCTCGGGCGCTTCCCACGCCGGATCGATGGTGGGGCACTGCGAGGCGGGAGCGGTGAAACGAGAATTCGGGTGCGCCGCTTTCGCACCGGTTTGCTTGGCTATCTCGGGCGTCCAGCGATTGCCTTGCCAGTCGAGGCACTCGGCAGGCGGCTCATCGGTCATGCCTTCCCACCACACGCCGCCATCCGGAGTGAGCGCCACATTCGTGAAGATGGTATTGCGCGCCAGCGTATCCATGGCGTTCGGATTCGTATGGCGTGAAGTGCCGGGAGCCACGCCAAAGAAGCCGGCCTCAGGATTGATGGCGCGTAAACGGCCATTGGCGTCGGGCTTGATCCATGCAATGTCGTCGCCCACGGTCCACACCTTCCAGCCGTCGAATCCGGCGGGCGGAATCAGCATCGAGAAATTGGTTTTGCCGCAGGCGCTGGGGAAAGCCGCGGCGACATAGGTCTTTTCGCCCTGGGGGTTCTCGACGCCCACAATGAGCATGTGCTCCGCCATCCAGCCTTCGTCACGCGCGATGTTCGAAGCGATGCGCAGTGCGAAACACTTCTTGCCCAGCAGAGCGTTGCCGCCGTAGCCCGATCCGTAAGACCAGATCTCGCGAGTTTCAGGGAAATGAACGATGTACTTTTCCTTATTGCAAGGCCACGGAACATCGTGAGCGCCGTCATAGAGCGGCGCGCCGACGCTATGCACGCACGGGACCACGCGCTTGTCGCCTTTATCGATCTCCTCAAACACACGCTTGCCGATGCGCGCCATGATGCGCATGCTGACAACCACGTACGGTGAATCCGTCAGTTGCACGCCGATCTGCGACATGGTGCCGCCGATCGGGCCCATGCTGAACGGGAGCACGTACATAGTGCGACCGTGCATGCAGCCGCTGAAGAGCTCCTTGAGCTTCTTGCGCATCTCGAATGGATTAACCCAATTGTTGGTGGGCCCGGCGCCGTCCTTTGAGAGCGAGCAGATGTAGGTGCGATCCTCGACGCGCGCGACATCGCCGGAATCCGAACGCGCATAGTAACACCCCGGCCACAGCTCCTGGTTGAGCCTGGTGAAGGTGCCGCTCTCCACCAGCAGGTTGCAAAGATCCTCATTTTCTTCCTGGGAGCCATCCACCCAATGAATGGCTGCGGGCTTAGTGAGGGCCGCCATCTTGTCAACCCAGTTGAGAAGATGCGTATTGTTACTTAGAGGCTGCGCCACGATCCGTGCACTTGCTTGCATAATGAGTTATTCTACACGCTCACCGGGTCGGCAGCCGCCACCGGCACGGCAGGCTGGAATCGCGTGCTTGCGCTAGAATGCGATCTTGTCTTTTGCCGCTTGAATCTTGGCGGTGTCGGCAGCATCGACGCCGTCCACTTTCAACAGGCCGTCGATGTCCTTAAAATTGCCATTCTTGGCGCGATACGCGACGATGAGCTCGGAATCCTTGGTTGTGACACCCAGGCCGGTCTCGATTTCCTTGGCAGTAGCGGAGTTGACGTTGACCTTCTTCGCCGCCGGGGCGCCGCCTTTGCCGAAGTTCTTCGCCAGATAATCCACGATCTGTTCCAGTTCCGGACCGGTCGCGTCTGCGCCCATGTCCTTCATTGAGTAAACCAGGTTGGACCAGTCCTCGCGGGAATATCGCAAGCGCGGGATGGACTCGATATCGTGGCACTGCGTGCATACTTTTTGCAGCGTCTCGCGCCCCTCACCGGGAGGCAGGTCCTGGCCCCAACTGACAGAAGCCAGCGACGACGCCGCGATCAGCAGCAGGGAAATTCTAACAAGGGTCTTCATAAGGTTCTCTCTCGAAGTAATATGACGCAGCAACATCGCACGTCCAACGACGACATTATCTCACAGTGTTCAGGCATCGACCCGCAGGCGGCCGCGGCATGTGAATCGACCGCTACCGATCTCGATTCCACCTGAAATACAGCATGAATTGGATATGTTATCGCAAGCATGCTGATTATTATCAAAAGATAAGTGTTAATGGGTCTGGGGTGAGCCCTACAATTGAATTTGGACAGTCCATGAAGACTCGGGCTTGGCGCTATCTAGTTGAATTTCACCATCACAACAACACCGACTGCCCGCAGCCGCCGCCGAAACAGGGCAGAGGACTGATTAAGGTTTGGGGAACCGGCGACCTGCCGCTTTGCGCTGAATGCGAGAGACTAAGCCGCGAGCAGGATCAGCAACCGCAGACGCCCGCACTGGCTGACGCGGATGACCGGCACAATTCGGATTGAACTCGGGCGTTACGGTCCCGCCACCGTCAGCATTGCCTTCCACGAACTGGCATCGTAACCGACGCTCACCTGCTGGCCCGCGCGAACCAAGGGCAGGCGCAGTAGCTGGGGAGCACGCTCGATCCGGGCCAAAAGTTCGGCATCGGAGAGCTTCAGGTACTTCAGGCCTTCATCAATGTAGGTCTTACCTTCGTTGTCCAAAACTCCCGCCCAACCAAAGCGCTGTATAAATCGCTTGATTTCCGCAGGAGCCATCGGCTTCTGCTTGAGATCTACCAACTGGGTCGTGGCGCGCCGCTCTTTAAAGAACCGTTCGGCGGCGCGAGTGGCGCTGGAATTCTTCAAGCCGAAGATCTGAACCGTGACCATACAGTCCGATTGTGCCAGCCGGAGTAGCATCGCGTCAGGCTTGCTACCCTTGAAGTTCACACCATGGCGGATAAAAAACTACAGATCATCCCGTTAGGGGGCCTAGGCGAGTTCGGCATGAACTGCATGGCCGTGCGCTATGGCGACGATATCATTGTCCTCGATGCAGGCATGATGTTCCCCGATGCCGAGCTGCTGGGCGTAGACATCGTCACGCCCGACTTCACTTACCTTGAACAAAATCGCGAGCACGTCCGCGGTTTAATTCTCACCCACGGCCACGAAGACCACATCGGCGGCATCCCGTTCTTACTGGCGCAGATGAACATCCCGGTGTACGGCACCGCCTTCACGCTGGCCTTGGTCGAGCGCCGCCTGGAAGAGCACCAGATGCTCGATTCAGCCAAGCTGCACAAGATCAAGCCCGGCGGCAAGCTCACGCTCGGGCCGTTTTCGATCGAGTTCATTCATGTCACTCACTCCATTGTGAGCTGTGTGCTGCTCGCGATCACGACGCCGCTGGGTGTCATCATTCACACCGGGGATTATAAGGTCGACCCCACGCCCACCGACAACGAGCTGTTCGATCTCCACACTCTGGCCGAGTACGGCAAGCGGGGTGTATTGCTACTGATGTCTGATTCGACCAACGTAGACCGGCCCGGCTACACCGAAAGCGAGCGCGCCGTGGGCCCGCGGCTGGAAGATCTGTTTGTGCGCTCACCGCGGCGCCTGGTGATTTCGTGTTTCAGTTCTTCGATTCACCGCTTACAGCAAATTTTGGACTTAGCGCAGGAATATGGCCGCAAGGTGGCTTTTCTGGGCCGCAGCATGAACAACACCACCGAGATCGCGCATGACCTCGGCCTGCTTACCATCCCGAATGGCATTCTCTTGCGTCCGCAAGACATCATGCAGACAGCGCCCAGTAAGCTGGTGGCGATCGCCTCCGGCACCCAGGGCGAGCCCATGTCGGCGCTTTCGCGGGTCGCTGTCGATAACCACAAGCAGCTATCGCTCGAGCCCGGCGACACCGTCGCGCTCAGCTCGCGCATCATCCCTGGCAACGAAAAAGGCATTTACCGGATGATGAACCACATCGCCAAGCGCGGCGCGGACGTGATCTACGGTTCCATGAATCCGCCCATTCACGTTTCCGGGCACGGCAGCGCGGAAGAGCTGCGGCTGGTGCTGAACCTGGTGCGCCCGCGCTTTTTCGTCCCCATTCATGGAGAATACCGGCAGATGGCGAAGCACGCCCAGCTCGCGCAGCACTTGAGCCACTTGGGTCTGGAAGAGACCTTCATCCTGGAATCCGGCCAGACGCTGGTGATCGATTCCCAGGGTGCGCGCAAAGGGGAAACGGTGATGGTGGGGCGCGTTTGCATCGATTCCGGCTCCATCGGCGATGTGGTCGAGGACTTGGTTATCCGCGACCGCCGCCATCTTTCGGAAGACGGCTTCGTGTTGCCTATCATAGCGATAAACAAGAACTCAGGTCGCGCTGAGGGCCTCCCGGAAATCGTCAGCCGCGGGTTCATGTCGATGGAAGAGGGCACTGATCTTCTCCGCGACGCGCGCCAGTTGGTGCTCAAGACCATCGAAGGTTCGACGGCGGAAGAGCGCGGCGACTGGGGTGTCATGCAGGAGAAAATTCGCGCCGATCTGAAGCGTTTCATCAGCAAGCAGACCTCGCGTCGTCCGCTCATCATGCCGGTGATTTTGGAAGTGTAGTGTGGACATTACCGACGCCTCGAATTATCCGGGGCACGCCGACCAGTTATTTACCCCTGAAACCGAGTCGGAAGTCTCCGCGATTTTGCAGCGCGCATCCCGCGAGAAAATTCCTGTAACCGTTTGCGGGGCCCTCACGGGTCTGGCGGGCGGCGCGTCGCCCGCCGGCGGCTGGGCGATATCCCTCACTGGTCTGCGCAAGCTCGATGTAGGGAAGGGCAGAGCCGCCGTGGGACCCGGGGTCCTGCTCCGCGAAGTGCAAGCCGCGGCGGCCGCCTCCGGCCAGTTCTACGCGCCCGATCCTACCGAGAACACTTCTTCCATGGGGGGCAATATTGCGGCCAATTCCAGCGGCTCACGCAGTTTCCGCTATGGCGCCACTCGCCGCCACGTGCTATCGCTGCGCGTCGCGTTTATGGATGGCAGCATCGCAACATTCCGGCGCGGCGAGAAGATCGACTTCGACGTTCCGCCGATCTCACTCCCGCACACCACCAAGCTTTCCGCCGGCTACCCGCTGACGCCCGGGATGCAGTGGGTAGATTTGATCGTCGGCAATGAGGGCACGTTAGGCGTTGTGACCGAAGCTGAATTGCAATTGCTGCCCGCTCCAGGCGAGCGGTTGGGCGGCGTGGTATTCTTCCGCTCCGAAGCCGACGCGCTGGATGCCGTTGATCGCTGGCGCCCCACTCCAGGGCTCACCATGATCGAGTACATCGACCACGCTTCACTTCAGATGATGGACGTGCCCCACAAAGCCGCCCTCATGATTGAGATCGAGGGCGACGCTGACATCGATATGAGCAACACTCTGGAAAATGACTCCTGGTTCGCGACCTCCACCGCCGACCGGGAACGCTTCCGCGCCTTTCGCCACTCCTTAGCCGAGAAGGCCAACGACCGTGTCCGCCAAACAGGATTCGTGAAGCTCGGAACCGACTACGCTGTGCCGTTCGACCAGAATCGCGAGATGATAGCGATTTATAGGCGTGTGATGGATGCCGAGGCGCGCGGCCGCTACATAATCTTCGGTCACATCGGCGATGCTCACGTGCACATCAATAGCTTCCCCGAAACCCGCGAACAGTTCGAGCGCGGCAAGGAGGTGATGACGGATCTGGCACGCGAAGCTGTGAAATTGGGTGGCGCCGTCGGCGCCGAGCACGGCCTGGGAAAGCGCAAGGCACACCTGCTCGAAATCCAGTACCCGCCGGATCAAATCGACGCCATGAAGCAGGTCAAGCGCCGCTTCGATCCCGATTGGCTGTTGGGGCGCGGGACACTGTTCGCGTATCCTGACTCAGCCGCGACCTAGCGGTCACCCGGCGTGACCCGCTCCCGGCATTCGACGCCGGTGCGCATATCACTCCCGATCATCTCGGCGTATTCGGGCAGGTTGACCATCCACGATTTCTTGGACTCGATAAAGATTCTCTGCAAGTAAGCTGAGCAGCGGCCGATCTGGGTTTCGGCGCGCACTTCGGAGCCCAGGTGAATGACGCGGATTTCTTTCTTTTTGTCGGCTACCAGCGTCATGCGAAAGACTTCAGGCTGCTTATCCGGAAAGATGCTGAAGCCGTAGGCTTTCAGTTTTTCGAGGAGGTTCAGCTCCTGATGGTGCCCATCCTGGCCCATCACCCAGTAAGCCACCACCGGTTGCTGCGGGTCGAGTTTTCCGTCCTTGAGCCGAGCGTCGTAGTGAACCACGTTGCCGTTGAGGCTGCGTTCGATCGTGAACAAAGGAACTTGAATATCGCTCGTGGAAACAGCAGACGCAGCTGCTGCCGTCATAGTCATTACCAAGCTCAAGACACACAAACACCCAGCGCGCAACTGAAGCCTCTCCTTTGACAGCTTACCACCCTTGCCACGGTAGTGGTTCAGTTTGAGATTCCTCTCCGAATTCTGATTTCCAGTACCATCTCGCCGCGTCGCCGAATTTTCTTGGATGTTGCGTGCCTGCAACTCATACACTCATCCCCAACGTATTCTGAGATCGGCTCTGCATCCACACCAAATGATCGATAGATGTTCCCGCATAGACAAAAATAGCGATTCTCTCTTTTAGTGGCGATGTGATATTTCTTGTTTCCGAAGATTCTAAAATACTGCTGTTTTGGTATTTGTGCGACTTCTAACATTTTTCAGAACTCCTGTCTCAAACTGATTGTAATGCCTGCTCGTGCAGGCATGACCAAGTGTATAATCACTTGCCCCAGAAGTCAATAGGCGGTATAGTTTTAACGTATGCCTTCCCGAGCAAGCACGCCCAAGCGTCCGCGCGATCCTAACCTGCTGGCGCGGTCTGTGATGGAGCATCTAATCGGCGAAACGATGGAGGGGAAGCCACTACCGAAAGCACCAGAACCGCCAGATACTAGAAACCCTGCCGCCGTGGCGCTATCGAAGCTGGGGGCATCCAAGGGTGGCAAAGCGCGGGCCGAAGCCTTGTCACCAAGAAAGCGAAAACAGATTGCTAAGAGGGCAGCCGAAGCACGCTGGGCCAAGGAATAAAAAGTGGAATAAATTACTTGACTTATGACAGTCTATCCCGTAACATACTGTTTATGGAAACCTTACAAGCAGAATCCATCATCCTTCTTTCCAAAGAATCCGCCGAGACGCTCCTTAAACCGTACCTCGAAGCCATACGGGAATGCATCAAGGCTGGCTGGGATGCCTGGATCTTGTTCGGATCTCTTGCGCCAGAACTTCGCGCGCCATTGTCCAAACGCAGCCGAGCAACGTTCGTTTATGACCATATCGTATACAACATTAAGGCGAAATTTTACAAGGACCCCAATGTTGGCTTGCTGGAGAAACGGGGGTTCTTGAACCTGGAGATTGACGGCGGCACTGATGCCCGCGCAATCCTGCGGATCAAGAAGCTCGATCAGAAAAACCGAGCACGTAATTATCCGACCACTCAGCAGGTTTTGTTCTCGATGCAATTGAATCTTCCAGGATGGCCGAAGGATGCAACGCGATTGATCGCCGGTTACAAGCTAGATCTCACCGAGACCGAGATCCAGGAATACCTAGTTACGCTGCCGGTCGGGTCCAATGTTGAGTGGTTTTTTGAGATCACCGAGGGCGTGCCCAAGATCCAGGAAATGCCTACTCGGAACGCGGACGAGCTCAGAACTGCCGTACGTGCCATCGGCGTTAAGAAAGCCAGGGGCGAAGATGGAAAATGAAGCTAAACCCCAACATGCTCGTACTCGCGCGAGAATCGCGGGGAATAACGCAAGCGCAGCTTGCGGCACATTTGGGGATATCGCAGGCAAACATCTCCAAGTTTGAGGCTGGCCTGTTATCCGTTGATGAAGCACTCCTTGAGCGCATCGCTCGCTTACTGAAGTACCCGGTGCGTTTTTTCTTTCAACCAGAGGCCGTTTATGGATATGGCAGCAGTTGCCTTTACCATCGAAAGCGTCAATCATTGCCGGTCCATGACCTTCGGCGGATTACCGCAGAATTGAATGTCCTTCGGATCGGCGTTTCTCGGTTACTCCAGAGTGTAGAGCTTGAGTCGGTCCATAGGTTCGCCAGGATGGACATAGCAGACTTTGAAGATTCTCCTGAATACGTGGCGCAGCTACTTCGCGGCGCATGGGGACTACCTTCTGGCCCGGTTCAAAATCTCACTCGTGCAATAGAAAACGCCGGTGGAATTGTTTTTCGGTGCTCTTTTGGGACAACCAAGCTGGACGCCATTAGTCAGTGGGCTCCTGGCCTTCCCCCATTGTTCTTTGTGAATGCCGATATTCCCACGGATAGATTTCGTTTCTCGTTGGCGCACGAATTGGGCCATGTCGTAATGCACCAGGTTCCGACCAATGATTTGGAGACCGAGGCGGATCGCTTTGCAAGCGAATTACTCATGCCAGCGAAAGAGATTGCGCCGCACTTGTCTCCGCTCTCTATCCAGAAGTTAGCACAGATGAAACCCTACTGGAAAACGTCCATGGCCGCTATCGCCAAGCGCGCGAATGATCTTGGAAAGATTACACCACGACATTATAGGAGCCTATTTACACAAATGGGGAGCCTGGGGATTAGGGTACAGGAGCCAGTGCCGCTACCGCCCGAGGAGCCGGAACTCCTCATGCAAATAATCGACGTTCATAGAAAGCAGCACGCCTACAGTATTGCGGAGTTGAGCGAACTGGTAGCGGTTCACGAGCCGGAATTTCGGGCGCGGTATCTTCGAGAACAAGGTCGATTACGGATCGTAGGTTAGGTATTGACCTTTTCTTGCACGAGCAAGCATAATAGTCAGTATGAACCGCATGGATACCAACCGCCGCGCACAAGTGATTCGGTGCCTCATTGAAGGCAATTCGATTAACTCCACGGTTCGCCTGACCGGCGTTGCTAAGAACACGGTTCTAAAACTCCTCGTGGATATCGGTGAGGCATGTTCCGCATACCAGGATAGGAAATTGCGGCATCTTCCCTGCCAGCGTATCCAGGTCGATGAGTGCTGGGCGTTCTGCTATGCCAAGGCCAAGAATGTTACCAAGGAAATCACCCAGAAGAATCCGTTTGGCGATGTGTGGACATGGGCCGCGATTGACGCCGATACCAAGCTGATCCCTTCTTGGCTCATTGGGCCGCGTGATGGCGTTAGTGCCTGTATCTTCATTAGCGATCTTCGCCATCGTGTTTACGGGCGCTTCCAGATCAGCAGCGATGGTTTCCCGGCTTATGCCGCTGCTATCGAACGCTCTTTTGAGGGCCACATCGACTACGTTCAGATCGTCAAGATTTTCGGCAGTCCAGTTGACGGCGAGAAACGGTATTCGCCAGCAGAGTGCATCGGATGCGAGAAAAAAGTAGTGACGGGCTATCCCGATCCAAAGCACATCAGTACCAGCTACATCGAGCGTGCCAATTTAACTCTACGGATGGGGATACGTCGCTTTACGCGGCTCACTAATGCGTTTTCCAAGAAGATCGAAAACCATACTGCCGCCGTTGCGCTGTACATGATGTATTACAACTTTGGGCGCAAGCACACGACGCTCGGGACCACGCCAGCCGTCGCTGCTGGGGTTGCTGATAACATCTGGAGCATCGAAGAAATCGTCGGCCTTCTGGAAGCCACCGAACCGAAGGCAACCCGCCCAGCGCGGGCCACAAGTTCAAACTGAACCACTACCCTTGCCACCATTCCGCCGCGCCACCCAATCGAAAATTCTATTCGAAGAATATCGTATCGTTGCGGATTTCGCCGTCGCCGAACTCGCACGGGCCCGGACGGAAGAGGTACTGGGGAGCGATGCTCATCACTGCGGCACGAATTTCGGCCGGGTCTTCCGGCTCTTCCTCAACCGAGATCACGATGCGAGGATGATACGCGCGAATAGTTTCTGCTCCGCCTTTGATCATACGCGTCCCGGCGCCTTTGATATCCGCCTTGATGATATCCACGCGCGGCAGATTGAGCTCCTTCACGATCCTATCGACAGTGGTCACCGGGATGTCGGCAATTATGCGGGCGTTGGCTCCCTTATTCACGAAGCTGTCGCCGGCTGCGCCGTTCCCGTTGGCGTAGAACACCAGATGTTTTTCTTCGTCCCAGATTCCTTTGGGATAAACAATCACCTTGCCTGCCGCGATCTCGCGGGCGAAATTTCGCCGCAGGCATTCGAGCGCCTCGGGCGACGGCTCAATCGCCACAATCTTTTCGGCGCCCGCTTCGAGCGCCGTCTTGACGTACGTGCCGACGTGCGCGCCGCCGTCGAGAACAATGTCACCTTGGCGAACTCCGCCGGTCGCCGCGTCGCCATAGATTTTCCGCTTCTGCTGCGCCAGCAGAATGCTCAGAATGCTATCGCTGGTGTCGGGTACCCAATATTCGCCCGCCGGGGTCGACCACAACTTATACGGCCCGTCCTTCCGTACTACGCGCGATTGGGCCTGGATCTGCCTTACGTCGTCTGCCTGGGTGATTTTCACCTGCGCGTCGGCCACGCTGCTCCACACCGGGCAGTAGGGGCTGGTCTTCACGTGACGGATCACCGGCAGGAGTGCCAGTCCGGGATAAACCTTTAACGCAGCTACGCCGCTGGTGAAGACCATGCACAGGACGATGAACGCCATCAGGAGAAGCCGTGCGAAGGGTCCGAGCGGTCCGATAGGCTTCTTGGACATATGCCCCTTATCGGTTGGACCTTAGATTCGCGTTAGGTGTCCCACGGAAGGCGTGGAGATAGCCCTCTACTTGCGCGCGGTGATGCTGCGCGAGGGCCGGCACCACAGGAACGTCCAAGCCGAGAGCGTCACGTCCTGAGCTCCGCACTCGCCGAGCGCCTCGGCATAATAGCCCGTTTCGGCCGTATCGAAAATCACCAGCCGTCCGCCTGGTTTCAGAACCCGCAGCATTTCCCTGAGTGCTTGCTGGCGCTCGTGGTCGTCGGCGAGAGTATGCAGCGCGTTGGACGAAATCGCCGCGTCAAAAAAGCCGTCGGGATAAACCAGCTTGCGCGCGTCGCCAGTATCAAACCGTACGCGGTCGGCCACGCCCTCGCTTTTGGCGTTTTCTCTTGCCGCCTCCGCAGAGTTGCCCGACAGATCTAACGGGTTCCACACGTCGATACCCGTGACTTTGCCGCTTTTAAGCCGCTTGGCTGCCCCGATCGCCAGCAAACCGCGCCCGCAACCCACATCGAGAACTTTTTCGTCGCCCTTGAGCGCCAATTGATCCAACAACTGTTCGCGTAACGCCAGCTTGCCCTCACGGCTCGAATGAATCTTTAACCACGCGATCCCGGCGCAAACCCCCGCCACCAGCGCCAGCGCTCCGAGCACTCGGGCCGAAGGTCCGGGGTACTCCTGGCGGTTCATGAACCAGAACAGCAGCCCGCCCCCGAGCGCCCAGGCTGCGCGCCCGAACCAGCCGCGCACGATCAGCGGTGCGTCGATCCCGTAGTCCACGCTGGCAGCGGTTGCGGCCGGCGCCATTAGACCGCGACCTCGATCGGCGCGGCCACGTCAAGCGGCTTCTTGAATTTGCACTCGGCGTTGGGGCACTGGGCGAACGCCCCCGATTTGAGGTACTTTTCGATCAGATATCCGCCGCCGCAATCCGGGCACTTCTCGGCGATGGGCTTGCCCCACGCCACGAAATCACAATCCGGATAACGGTTGCACCCGTAGAACGTCTTGCCGCGTTTGGAGCGCCGCTCGATGATCTCGCCCTCGGAACAATTGGGACACTTCACGCCAATGGTCTTCTGCTTGACGTACTTGCACTTGGGATAATTGCCGCAGGCCACGAACTCGCCAAAGCGGCCGTACTTCTTGACGAGCTTCCCGCCGCACTGCGGGCAATCTTCATCGAGCGGCACGTCCTTGGGCTTCTGCGCCTCGCCAAGTTGCTTGGTGGTCTTGCAGTCGGGATAACCCGAACACGCCAGGAACTGCCCGAACCGTCCCTTCTTCAGCACCATGGGCCGGCCGCAATTATCGCAGTAGACCGCTTCATCCTGCTCCGTTGCGCCCTCCTCGGCGATCTCGCGCGTGTTCGTGCAATCCGGATATCCGGTACACGCGATGAAGCTGCCGTGCTTGCCCCACTTGATGACCATGGGCTTGCCGCACTTCTCGCACATGAAGTCGGTGGGCCGCTCCATGCGCTTGATGTCAGTCATGTGGGTCGCGGCGTGTTCCAGATCTTTCTCGAAGCGCTGGTAGAAGTCGCTCATGGCGGTGCGCCAGTCGAGCTTGCCTTCTTCGATCTCGTCCAGTTCTTCTTCCATACGCGCCGTGTAGCTGGTGTCGAACAGATCGTCGAAACTTTCAAGCAGCAGATCCGTCACCACCATCCCCAGTTCGGTGGGAGCAAACTTGCCGCCATCCTTGCGCACGTACTCGCGATCCTGAATGGTCGAAAGAATCGACGCGTAGGTCGAGGGCCGGCCGACGCCATCCGCTTCCAGCTCCTTCACTAAGGTCGCTTCCGTGAAGCGCGGCGGCGGCTCGGTGAAATGCTGTTCTGGCAAAATCGCCTTGAACTTGAGCACCTCGCCCTGCGTCACCGCCGGCAGCTTGCTTTTCTCTTCTTCGTCGTCCTCGTCCTTCGCGTCCTTGCCCTCTTTGTAGACCCGCAGGAAACCGTTGAATTTCTCCACGCTGCCGGTCGCGCGGAAGATATAGTCCGCGCCGTCCTTGCCCTTCGCGTCTACATCAATGGTGGTCTGATCGAACACGGCCGGAGTCATCTGCGATGCCACGAAGCGCTGCCAGATCAGCGCGTAAAGCTTCGCCTCGTCTTCCGCCAGGAAGCTCGCGACGCTCTCCGGAGTCCGCAGCGCCGAAGTCGGACGAATGGCTTCGTGCGCGTCCTGCGCGTCCTTCTTGCTCTTATAAAAGTTCGGTTTCTCGGGACGGTAGTCCGCGCCATAGCGTTCCGCGATCATCCCCCGCACTTCTTCCAGCGCATCGGCGGAGACGCGCGTCGAATCGGTACGCATGTAGCTGATCAGGCCGACCGCGCCCTCGTCTTTACCCAGTTCCACGCCTTCGTAGAGTTTTTGCGCCAGCATCATGGTGCGCTTCACACTGAAGCGCAGCTTGCGGGCGGACTCCTGCTGCAGCGTCGATGTAATGAACGGCGGCACCGGATTGCGTTTCTTCTCGCGATTGGTGACCGACTTCACTACATAGTTTGTGCCGTCGAGCGTCGCGACGATCGCATCCGCCTCCGCCTGGTTCGCGATCTCAACGTTCTCGTCATTCTTCTTGGCCAAGTGCGCGCTCAGCTGCGGCGGCTTCTTGGCGGCAAGATTGACGTCGATGCTCCAGTATTCCTTCTTGATGAAGGCTTTGATCTCGCGCTCGCGATCCACAATCAACCGCAGCGCGACAGTCTGTACGCGCCCCGCCGAGAGTCCCCGCCGGACTTTATCCCATAGAAGCGGCGAAATCTTGTAACCCACCAGCCGATCTAATATCCGCCGCGCCTGCTGCGCGTCCACCAGGTGCAGGTTGACCGACAGAGGCTTCTCGAACGCCTTCTGGATGGCGCTCTTAGTGATTTCGTTAAACATCACCCGGAAGAACTTGACGCCCTTCTTGCCATCCTGCAATTCTTCCTGCAGGTGGAAGCAAATGGCTTCGCCTTCTCGGTCCGGGTCAGCCGCCAGGTACACGGCGTCGGAGCCCTTGGCCGCCGTTTTCAGCTCCGCGATCAGCTTCTTTTTGCCCTCAATCACCTCGTAAACCGGCTTGAAGTCGTTCTCGACGTCCACCGACAGATTCTTCTTAGGGAGATCCTTCACGTGGCCCAAAGAGGCCTTCACGGTGTAGTTTTTGCCCAGGTACTTGCCAATCGTTTTCGCCTTCGCCGGAGACTCGACGATGACGAGATTCTTTGCCATATTAGTGCTGCAACCTTCCTTAACGAACCGCCTTTAAGGCGATCCCGACTACCTCATAAGAAACAACCGAAAGCTTAGCAGAATTAAACCCAGCATGATAAAACGCCGTCGTCTTCGGCTGTGCTCCCGCGCAGGCTCGCTCAATCCACCCAAACCCGGATGTAGCTCTTGCCCGGAAGCTGGCGAACCAGACCGGCCAGTTCCAACTCGAACAAAGCCGCGATTGCCTCCGAGGACGAGGTCCCTTCCAACGAATCTATCAGGTTATCGAGCCCCGTCGGAACATCCGGCCTAAGCCGCTGCAGAATGTCCCGAGCTGCACTGCCCATAACGGATGCTGGACTGGGCGCATTGGTTTCTTCCGAATTATTCGCATTTAGATTCAATCGTTTACGGCACTGATCCACCAGCCGGCGGCGATCCTCCGGCTTGAGTTCCACGACGACGTCGTTCCATTCCTGAACTAGTTTCGCGCCCTGCTTGACCAGTAGATTCGGCCCCCAGCTCATCTTGGAGGTGATATTGCCCGGCACAGCGAAGACCTCCCGGTTCTGTTCGATGGCCAGCTTGGCGGTGATCGCGGAACCCGAGTATTCGCTCCCTTCCACCACCAGGACTCCGGCGCTCATGCCGCTGATGATCCGGTTGCGGATGGGAAAGTTCTGCGGATAAGCCGGGGCGCTCATGGGAAATTCCGAGATCAGCAGTCCGCGTGTCGCGATCTCCTCCGCCAGCTTGCGATTCTCGGCCGGATAGATCTGGTCGATGCCGCAGCCGAAGACCGCCACGGTGTCGCCGCCTACTTCGAGAACCCCCCGATGCGCCGCCGTGTCGATTCCCCGCGCCATGCCGCTCGCGATGGTCATGCCGGCGGCCGCTAGATCCGCGGAAAGCTTGCACGCCGCGACGCCTCCGTAAGCCGTGGGACGTCGCGTCCCCACCACTCCCAGCATAAGCGTGCCCAGCAGCTCCACCCGGCCCCGCGCGTAGAGCAGCGGTGGGGGATCGAAGATATCGCGCAGCGCCGGCGGATAGCGCGCATCCGTCAGGGGGACCAGCACGGCCCCCGCCTTAGCTGCCTGGTTCTGTTGGTCCGCGGCGTCGTCGAAGGCGCAGCCACTGGCCAGGCTTTGCGCGACTCCAGCCGAAAGCCCCGCCGCTTGTAGCTCCGAGCGCGAAGCTCGGAAGATCGCCTGCGGACTCCGGAAAATCTCCAGCAGTTGCCCCGCCTTACGTGTGCCCAGGCCAGGCGTCATCCGCAGCGCCAGCCAGTAAAGTGCATCCTGCGAGGTGACTGGGTCGGGAGTGGCGGCGGATGGCGCCGGCGCGGCAGGCTGCATGTAATGGTGGTGTGCAATGAGGGGCGGAAATCTCAATTTTTGCGCTACCCTAGTGACTGATGCCTGTATCTGCTCAAGCCACCTATGATGACGCTAATCTGGTGATGCGCCTTTACGATCTGCGGCGCGAAGAAAAGTTACGCGAGGCCCGCGCCTGGTTCGTCGCCAACTTCAAGCCCAAGAGCATGGCGGACATTGATCAACTTTGCCCGCCCGGTTCGGACAATAATGCGCGCCTGCGCCAAGTGGTGTCCTATTGGGACATGGCTGCGTCATTCGTCACGGCGGGCGTGCTCAATCCCGAGCTGTTCTTCGCTAGCAACCGCGAGTTGCTGCTGGTGGCCGTGCGTATTCGTCCCGTGTTAGAAGACATTCGCGCCGCTTTCAAAGACCCCACGTTCCTCAAGAATCTGGAGATGGTCGCGCAGCAATTCTCGGATTACATCGAGAAGGCCAGCCCCGGCACGCTCGAAGCATTTGTCGCGCGCGTGGGAAGATGAAGACCGCAGCGTGCTCCGCGAGCCGGACTTTTTCGAAGATCGCGAACTGAGCCTGATTTACGTCGCCAAGAAGCTGAAGGAAGCTCTGGCGTTGGAGCAACTGCTCACCGAAGCCGGCTTGGACTATCTGGTCGAACCTGACCGCTACAGCGGTGGCATTATCTTCCGCTCCGAACGTGTGGGCGCGTTTTTCTACGTAGCGCCGGAACACGAGCCCAGGGCTCGCGAGACCATGCGTAACGGCGGTTATCGGCCCTACGAGGCCTCCGCCTGAAGGTAATTGGATCCGGGGCTGCAAACAGCGACTCGCTATCGCTGCGGCGGCAAGCCGATTGGGATCGTCACAATGTTGCTGGTGTTCAAGCCTTGGGAAATGGTCATCTGGGTGTTCAGATTGGGCGTCAGATTCGAACTCAGCTCCAGAGTCACCTGGTAGAGGCCGATCTGGCCCACCATCAGATTCGCGAATATGACTTGGGCGGTGGAGCCCCCCACCAATGAGGAAACGGAACTTATGGGAGCATTCACCGGCGGACCTGCGTAGGGCGCTCCATCCACGATTGCCGCGAGCGCAGGATCTGGGCTAGCACTACAAAAGCCTACAAAGTGCAATTGAAAATCGATGGCATTTGTAATCCCACTGCTGCAGACCAATCCCAGACCGGTGGCGATAATATTGATGGTTTCGCCGGGAATCGCAGGATTCGCCGGGGTAATCAGCGTGCCTCCGGCGCTCGCGCAGCACAGCCCAGTGTTGGTGGGCGTCAGCAGCAGAACTGCTCCCGCCGTATTTGTCGTGGGTGTGGTCACATTGGCGGAAATAGGCGTTCCGTTACCATCCGGGCCAGGTATTTTCGATTGCAGACGGATGCGCGTAAACACGCCCGCGGCCTGAGCAGTTACTGGAGATCCCGCGTCGGCATTAATCAGCTTAACGAACGCGTCGCGTACCGTCGCCAGCGTATCGGTCGCCGTCACGGTATATGTGTAAGTCACGCCGCCAATCGTAATCGTGCCTACATCGCCCGCCTGAACGGAACCGTCCACGGAAACCGTTCCCGTGGCGAAACTCGAAGCGTGAGTCGCGATGACTGCGCGGGGTTCCTGCGCCCCCGGGGTGGGATCGGCGAAGATGCCGGGGTTTTGTTCTTCCACCTGGATATTGACGGCCGTAGTCACCGTGACGCTTCCGTCGGCGTGCTTGATCCGCACCCAGGAGGAAACGCTGTCCGCGGCAGTTACCGCGAAGGGAAGCTGAGCCTTGATCACGGTGGGGCTCACCGAGAATAAAGGTGCCCGCATCCCGTCAATGTAGAGCTGCACACCAGCCAGTTCAAACGGCAGCACGGCATTTGGTGCGGCCGAAGCCGTAGTGTCCGAAAGATTCGCGCCGCGATACAGAAGTACGGTGCCTGGCGCCAGAATCCCCGAACTCCCGCCGCCCGACAAGGTCGGGGAGCCAGTGGCTGCCGTGATCGTCGCGGTCGAGTTCGTGGTAGTCGAGACCGCGATGTTGTTGCCGTTGGGCCCCGGTTGGCGGGCGATCAGATTGATAGTGGCAAAACTGGCTTCTTCGATGGCGAGTACATTCGGGTTGCCCGCTCCCGCGTTAATTAACCCCGCCAACGCTACCGCGACCGTCTCCAGCGTGTCAGTGGACTTGACGATGTAGTCATATTTCGCGGGAGTGCTGGAGGTGGTTCCGGTGATTGAGATTGTGACCGTGTTCCCTGCAGTGATGGCGCCTCCGATGACCACTTTCCCTTCCGCAAAAACTGCCAGGCTGGCGGCATTTACAACCCCATCGATCGGCACGCTGGGCGTGGCTGGGGAGAACACCAGGATTCGATAATCGGTCGGGTCCGCGACATACAAATTCTGACTGACCGCGTCCCAAGCTAGCGAGGTGGGTGTCGGTGTGACGTCGGAGGAAGAGAGAACCACCGGGTTCGAATTGGTGAATACGTCTGAGAATTCGTCGGGCTCACCCAGAATCACATCGGCCTTGGCGGCATTCTGGGTGGGAATAGAATTGTATACCAGGACGCGATCATTGCCGCCGTCCGCGATAAACAGGCGCTTGCCGTCGGAGAGGGCGTAGCGCGGGAAGCTCAGGGTCTTGCCGCAGCGCGCCGGGTAAGTAGCATTCCCGTTGGTGTCGGTTCCATTCGAAACACAGAGATTCGGCGCGTCGTTCGAGACCGACGTCGTCATGTCCTTCTGGCCGATTTCCAAGTCCGCGGGTTTCTGATTCGTGGTTGGGATGGAACTCCAGATGAGCACTCGATTGTAGCCCAGATCCGTGACGTACAGGCGCGTACCGTCGCTGGTCACCGACGTCGGGCTCAGCAGGATGTTGGCGGACGCAGGTAATGACAGATTGACTTGATTGACCTGAAAAGCGGTGGTGAAATTGGGCTGGCCCAGCACTACATCGGCCGGCTGGTTGTTCTGCGTGGGAATGGAATTCCAGATCAATACGCGGTCGTTTTCCGTGTCCGCGACGAACAGCTTGCCGTTTTGAATCCACACGCCCTGCGGGCCACGCAGGGAACTCGCCGTGACCGTAACCAGCGCGATGGACGTAAAATCCTTCTGGCCCAGCACAATGTCGGCAGGCTGGCCGAAGGTTGTGGGAATGGATTTCCAGATGAGAACGCGGTTGTTGGAAGTGTCGGCCACCGCCAGAATGTTGCCGTCGGAGGCGACTGCGGTAGGCTGATACATGCTCGACGCTGAGACCGGCGTGGTTGCCGTGGTAACCAGGCTCGAAGTCCCGCCCGCCGTCTTGAGGAAGTCTGGCTGGCCCAATACAGTCAAGGCTTGGCCTTTCCAGCACAGTGGGATCCGAAGCTTGGAATTCACGTGACTTGAAGTCGCGGCC
>JADMIO011227253.1_pt1 | contig 26333 bp, 30 predicted proteins | sample 8958161 | NCBI WGS metagenome assembly JADMIO01 (sample SAMN16585339, study PRJNA669376) | soil metagenome | isolation source: Crop rotation soil | place: USA: Cullars Rotation, Alabama | collected 2011 | reverse complement strand
GTACAGTGGGTGGATGTGGATTGGACTCTGAGCGGCGAGGGTGCCTACCTGATAGGCTACGACCAAGCGGAGAACCCCGACGTGCAAAGCATCAACGGCGTACCGGACTACACGCACGTATCTGGCGGCGGTCACTGGCTGCCAGTCGGGAAGTTCTTCAACGTGGCCGCTTGCGAGGCTGCGCCCTATTCCACCAGCGGCATCCCCGAAATGGAGATAGGGACGGATTTCATCGTCGGCGGGACAAAGGCTTTCGGTAGCGAGGACTTGACCTATGGGTGGGAGACCAACCACGGCCTGAACTACAAGTTTTCGGTGCAGTGCGACTACACGGCATTGATACTGGAACAAAAGAACCTTTTCAAGCAGGTGATAGGGATTAACGTGGCCATCAAGCTGCTGGAGGAAATGCTTTTCAACCCTGATTCAAGGGTGAACAGGCACGAGGCCAACGCAGCGGACAAATCGCTCCGCATCGCCTATGAACTGGACGGGGATTCGACTTCCAAAAAGAAAAGCGGGCTTCGACATAAGTTAGATAAAGCAATGGGCGCAATCAAGTTTGACACTACCAATTTAGACAAGGCTTGCCTTCCATGCCGGAAATATGGGCCAGAATTTGACGTAATATGACAGCACTTGAAAAGATAACACGCCTGCGCCGCAACATGGAGAAGTACCAGACCGAGCTTCCGAACGTGGTGCTTGGTTCGGTCTATGACAACGAGGGCAAGGTATTGGATTTGGTTCGTGACGACCAGTTGACGGCACAGGGCATCGACGGCACAGGTAAGGCCATCAGGCCGCTGTACACCGCTTTCACAAGGCAGATTAAGCGTGACAAGGGGCAGACCACCTCGCACGTCACCCTTCGGGACACCGGGGAAACGCAGGACACGATGATAATGGAGTACGGCCCTGATTATTTCCATCCCGTTGCCACCACGCCACAGGTCGCAGGGCTTTTGCGGAAATACGGCAAGCGAATCTTCGACCTTGCGCCAAAATCGGTAACGGAGACAACCAGGATTGTAAGGCCGGACATTCTTTCACGCTCACTTAAAATACTGTTCAATTGACGCCACAGACACTCACAAGCCCGGTACTCGAAGACGCTGCCCTGCTCTTGGTTCAGGCGAAGCTGGAAAGCGGGCTTTCGTGGCTTACGACGGCCTACGGACGGGCGCACAGGTTCGTGCAAAGGAGCGGCAACATCGGAGAGGCGTACTACCCGGCTGGAAGGGAAATCGTTTCCCCGGTCGTGTACGCCAACAGCACGGACGGATTGGAGTACATCAGGCTTTTTCCCGACGACACGCTGGGCAACTTTTCCTACTTCGACCTGACGGACGAGCAAAGGATTTCAAGCTATGCGGTCAAGTCGCCTGCCAAGAACATCTACAAGTTCGGCGCTGACCTGATTGTATGGTTCGACTTCCGAACCGTGTTCCCCAGTCCCGCCGACTGGAAGGCTTACGGCTTGGCGAACGTGGTGCAGCAGGTGAGCGACGTTTTGCAGACTTCGCAAATCAAAGGGGTGAACATCGAGATAGAACGGTATCAATACACGGTAGAAAACATTTATCGGGGCTATGACCACAAGGAAATCGCAAACCAGTTTGCGGCACGTCCATATGGCTGCTTCCGCATCCAGACCACAATAACATACAAGAAGCCATGCTGACAAAAAAACTGAACGGATGCACGTTGGAGATGCATGATTCCATCGACGTGCTGCCCATCGAAAACTACATCAACTACAACCGCCTGACGATGCTCGACGCTGGCATTGGAAGCGACCTCAACGCAGTGATGAACCATTGGGATTCGATACAAAGGTATTGCGCCAAGGGTGACACAGAAAGTTTGAACAAACAGTTGACGAACTACCGACAGGCGTTGACCTTCATCGTTTCCAATGTTTCGCCAAGGATGCTTTCGTTCGTCACGTTGATTCACAAGATTGACGGCAAGGTGTTACAGGATTTCAGCGACGAGAACATGGGCAAGGTCTTGAAGCAGTTGAGCAGGAAGGGCTTGACCGTGCGGATAGTTGAATCGTTCTTGGATTGGGTAAAAAAAAAATCAACGCCGAACTTGAAACCTACAACCTAGGCGGCGTGACGCCTGAAACAAGGGAATACTACGGGAAGCTCAAGAGCCGGACAATTACCCAATTGAAGGGCATCCAAGGCAGCTTGCCGGATTACGAAAGGCAACTCGAACAGATTGACGAATCCATACTAGCCATGTTCAGGCCACAAAAGTTTGACGGCCACGAAGGGCGGGAGGTGCAGTTGATAAAGCAGTTCGAGAAATCCTGTGGGCTGCTCACAAGGCACATGGGCATCCAGAACCCCGAAAAACTGACAGTAAGGAAATATTACATGCGGCTGGAAGACCTGAAACAGCAGTTCAAGGACAACCAACCCACAAAACACGCTAAGAATGGCAGCAGCAGACGGCCAAATACTCACCAGTGATATTTTAAGGGACGACAACCTTGATGCGCTCATTTCCAAGATGAAAACGTTGGAAACGGTCGTTGCCTCCTTGACCGATTCCATCCACAAGAACCAGGCACAGGCGGCGCAACTGGAGGCCGCAACAAGGGCGCTCAACACGGCGACATCTGCCGGGCGTGACCAAATCATAAAGAACACGAAGGAAACCGACCAACTGGCACAGGCAAACGCCCGTTACAACGCCTCCCTTTCCGCCAATGCCAAACAGCTTGCCGAGGTACGTGCAAGGATTACGGAACAGAACAGGCTGAACAAGCTGGAAACCCAATTGGCCAACGCAAAGGCGGGCAGCTACAACGCACTTTCCGCACAATACTCGCTGAACGTCCAGCGGCTCAACGCCATGTCGTCGGCTGAAAGGAGGCTGACCAACGAGGGCAAGGAACTGACCAAGCAGACGGCGGGCATCCGTGCTGAAATGCACAAGCTGCAATCAGAACTTGGCAACAACACGCTGAACGTCGGCAACTATTCCAGTGCCATACAAGGGTTAAAGACAAGGTTCACCGACTTCATCAAGGGTGGTTTCATTGTGTCCGGCGTCATGGCCATCGTGCAGGGCGTCAAGCAGTTGGGCGCTACTATAATCAATTCAAATTCACAGATAAGCGACAGTTTGGCCGATGTGCGACGGGTTGCCAACCTAACCGAAGCTGATGCTGATGTTTTACTAAGCACACTAAAGGGGTTCGACACTAGGACGGGGTTGAATGAGCTTTTGCAGTTTGCCACAATCGGCGGACGGCTTGGTGTCCAAAAATCAGAGTTAGCTGGGTTCACTCAAGCGCTCGACAGTCTAAAAGTTGCGCTGGGCGGTGAGTTGGGCCAAGATGTCGAGGGTATCGCAAACAAGTTGGGGAAACTCAACAATATTTTCAAGGTTGATGGAAAAGACACAGGCGACAGCATTTTGAGAATAGGCAACGCAATTGTTGACCTTTCAAACAAGGGTGTTGCATCGGGCGAGTTTCTGACTGATTTTTCCCAAAGGTTGGCGGGTATTTCAGGCATTGCCAAACTATCGTTGGGTCAAACGCTTGGCTTGGGTGCTGGATTCGAGGAATTGGGACAAAGTTCGGAGGTTGCGGGGACGGCTGTCACTCAGTTGATATTGAAAATTGGAACCGATGTACCCAAATATGCAAGGTTAGCTGGCAAAAGTGCAGCCGAATTTGGGAAAACGTTGAATGATAATGCAGTTGAGGCATTGATTCAACTTTCAGAGGGCTTGACAAACAACAAAGATGGTTTGGCCGAAATGTCAAAGGCTTTTGCAGAATCAGAGGCTAAGGGTGTAAGGGTTGGCGCAACCCTGGGGGTGATAGGGAAAAATGCCGATGTTTTCAGGCAAAAAATAGAGGATGGTACAAGGGCGCTGAAAAACACAGACCAGATAACGGCGGCGGTTGCGATAAAACAGGAAACTTTGGCAGCGGCAACTGAGAAATTGGGCAACATCTTCAAGAACCTTTTCACCAACTCCAAGATTGCGAATTTCTTTAGGGATGTGGTTTCGGGTGTTTCTAGCCTGGTTAAATCGTTTGCGGATTTCAACACGGTTGCTGATACGGCTAGTGGGGCTGTCGCAAAATTGCAATCAGAGTTCAATATTGAGATTGAGACACTTCAAAGGGGTAATCTTTCGATTGAAAACAGGCGCAAACTCATTGATGACATCAACACCAAATATGGTGAGTATTTGCCAAAGTTGATAACGGAAAAAGAAAGTTTAGAGGATTTAAAGGTTGCTCAAGATGCTGCAAACGTGGCATTCAAGGAAAGGATAACATTGTTGGCAACTCAACAGTTGTTCCAAGACCTGCAAAACAAGTTTGTAGAATCAAAGGTCAAGGAGCTTCAATTGCAAATAAAGCTGACTGAGGCACAAAAGGAATTTGAGTCATCGGCTGCAAGGGGGCGAAGCGTGGCCGGGGGTGGCGAGACGGGTGACAGGGCGCAAAGACAGGCTGTGAACGCTCTGAACAACCTCAATGACATCAAGGATGCCGTTGAGGGAAACAGGCTTGAACAAAAGTTGTTGGAAGATCAGCTAAAGCAAGTCGAAACGGCTGCAAATGCCGCTAACCTGGCCTTGTCGGGAAAGAAGACAGAAACGAAGGGCGGTGGTGGAGGTGGTGGCAGCGGTTCGACAGGTTTGAGTAAGGAACAAGAAAAAGCGCTCAAAGAGGCACAGGACGCTATTTTGGCACAGTTGCAGGCTCAAAAGGAATACGACCTTGCAAGGCTGGATGCTGAAAAAGACTATTCCAATAAGTCCTTGGAGTATCAGAACAATTTCGCCACCATCCGTTTTGCGACCGAACAGGCGGGTCAAATTGCGATTTTGGACAAGCAAAAGAAATTTGGCCGTATCACTGAGACCGAATATAAGGCACAATTAGAAAGAATCAGGGCTGAATCCGTGAAGTTTTTGAATGAACTACCAAAGGTCGTTGATGAACTTGGCAACTCGCTGAAAAGAAACGTAAATGCGGCATTTAGTGATGGACAAGGCAACATCAACCCACTGCAAAACATATTCGACGCCAACGCAGAAAAGGACGTCAAGGCCAAGATGCAGAAGTTGGTGGACAATGTCAACAAGACGGTAAAAACGGAGGGCGAAAAACTAACCGTGTTCGAGCGGCTACAAGACGGTGAATCCATCTACGACCTGTTGGGTATAGATATTGATGACGAAGGGAAGGCAACGGTCAAGTCCAGCTTTGACTTTGCGAAGCAGCAGTTAATGGAATTCATGGCCTTCCGCACACAATTGGCCAACCAAGCGGTAGCAAATGCAGACCGTGAAGTACAATCGGCACGGGAGGCGCTTGATGCAGAACTGGCGGACAGGCGGGCAGGGCTGGCGAATTTGGTTGAAACACGCCAAAAGGATTTAGCAGACGCAGAGGCCAACAGGCAAAAGGCTTTGAAGCAGCAGGAGATTGCAGCCAGACAGGAGCGCTTGATTTCTGGGTCGCAACAGGCGGTAAACATGGCGCTTGCGATTTCCAAGCTGTTCGCCACGAACCCCATCCTAGCAATCGGTCTAGGCGCATTGGTAATCGGCTCGTTCGTCGGGTTCAAGATTGCGGCGGCGAATGCCTCTAAGAGACAGTACGGACATGGCGACTACCAAGTATTAAAAGGCGGTTCACACGCAAGCGGTGACGACATCCCACTTGGCACATCCCGCAACGGACAACAGGAGTATGCTGAGGGCGGCGAGGGTCGCATGATTATCCCAAAGGATGCCACTACGAAATACCGCTCACTCTTGCCCGAAATATTCCAAGCCTTGAAGCAAAAGGACTTCGAGAACCAGTTCCAGCGGATAGAAAAGACCAACAACAGCATACCGTTGATTGTGACGGTGGGCGGCGGGGCAACGATTTCGACGGGCGGCATAGAACGGCGGCTCGACCTGATACACAAGCAGGGGCAGGAAAAGACAATCATAGACGGGAAAGGGCGCACCATAACCACCTATAAAAATCTCACAAGAATCTACGACTGACGCAAAAACAATATTCCAATGAAAAAAAAAGACCTGTCACCCACTCTGCCGGAACTGCCCGAAATAGACCCCGAAATACTGGAAACGCTGCTTGGCCTGTCGGACATTGACCGCAAGAACTTTGAATGTGACTGGAAGGCGCAAAAGGTGGCGAACAAGAACGCAACCGACGCCGTGCTAGTCACCAAGATTGACACGCTGCTGACCGTGCTGGAATCGCCGCACTTTGAACCGACGTTCAAGGAACTCTATTGGAGGAAAATGGATGAACTGGTGAGGCGGCTGTAAGATAGCAGTGGTGAAATACCTAATAGCCTGTCAGGACTTGTGCTTGGCGGGCTTTTTTTGTTTTAAAGGTAGCCAAACGACCACCTTTAAAAGCGTCCAAATGGACGCTTTTGTCCATTTTTGACCGTTGCAACTATTTGGTTTTCAGTGGCTTAGAAGGGGTTACTAGAAACAACTATGGGTTAGCTTGCAGGTATCTGATTTAAACAATCTTTTAATCAACTTACTGAGTACGAGAGGTTTATTTAAAATTAAAGAAACACAGTATTAAAAATAATAAAAAAAAGTTCATGTTAGTATTTCTTTTTTTGCATTTTTATTTATAGTTTTGTAGCGTTCTAATTTTAGAACAAAACAAAGAACCTAGTTTAAACTTGAGCTTCTAAGATTTGCCGTCAAAAAGCTAAAGGATAAAAAAGGTTCTTTTAAAAAAGAATTACAATGCAAAACTACCTAGTTCCGAAAATCTGCACAAGCACAAATTACAACGAATTTCATTTTTTACCCTCCAACAGGCCCGCACTTCACTGGGCTAAAATCGCAGAAAGCGTAAAAATTAGAAACCTTTTAGCGTATGTCCCAATCTTAGTTATCCTTATTGATGGGGTAAAATATATTATTGACGGACAAAATAGGTTCATGGCCGCTAGGTCTTTGTTTTTACCAGTTTACTATTTAATTGTTGAAAATGGTTTAGAAGATGACATGAAAATCTTGAACCTAGAAACTGTCAACTGGACACTAGCAGATTTTCTTCATTTTTATGCCTCCAAAAATATAGAAGGGTATGTAAATTTACAAAAATGCCTTGATAGTTGCGGCAACTTGACTGTTGGACACGCTATCCATATTTGGCAATCCAGAAAAAATGAATATAGGACAACCAATGAAGCATTTCGTGGCGGCGGTTATATATTTGACAGTGATGCCGCTAATAAAATGCGTGAAGTGTCTAGAATTCTAAGGGCGATTGAAAATAAGGGCATAACAATAGTCAATAAAACGAGTCTAGTTTCAGCTATTTCTTCTTTAGTTGGGGCAGATATGTTTGAAATTGATAGGATGCTTGGACAGATTGATAAATTTTGTCCTAATATTTGGGACAACCAAGCAAATCAAGATGCATATCGTGACCACCTTGATTTAATTTATAACCACATGCAAAGACAGGGCAAAAAAGTGTCCTTCAAATATTTAAAGAGAAATATTTCGCAACCACCATCAAGTAAAGATGGAGAATTGGGTGACATAGCCGTAGCTGCTTAATGAAAATGCCACACATTGTTTTTGTGTGGCATTTTTTTTCAGCTCACTTTGTTAAAATTTCCTTAAAATCCAACCCCGAACATTGCACTAATCCCCAAAAACCCGTCCTTTTGCAAACAATTCAATATTGACCTTGCATTTTAAATTTCCACGATTCCAGCCTATTGCTTTCCGGTTTTGATGCCCGTATGTTTGTGGGGTCAAAAGTTTTTGTATTTCCTGTAGGCTGCCATTGTATTGATTGTCCTTCACTAAGGGCTTTTTTATGCCCTGACGTGAATAATAATACAGCGGTGCTGCACCCCCGTTTTGCTTTCCCAATGCGCCTTAATGGGCAGAGGAACGAATGGCCATTCGTTGTAATGGGAGCAAAAAAACTGATCGCCTACATGGGAAAAAGCTTTTGACAGCGGGACAGGCAGCGCCGCTTTTTTGTGCTGCCAATCAATCCATTCTTTATGTCAAAAGCTTTAATGCCCCAAAAGGGCAACCAACCCGCCATGCTCCCTGCTGGCGACCCACTCCGAGCCGCACAACTGGCCACCTTCTTCGATGGGCTTGTCTGCCTCGCCTCCCACTCACCGGAATCGGTTTTCAAAAGACTTGAAAGCGCCGTACAAGGCAAGTCTGTGAAAGATGCTGTTTTTATTCACGGCCTAGTCTCTAGGATGCTAGTTTGCCTTGTGCCGGAAACCGACTTCATCTGCACACTTTCCGAATTCTACCATGAAGAAATGCAAAAGGAGGTACTGCCATGCTGACCGTCATGCAATACCAGCCGGAACACACCATTGCCTTTGACCTTAAAAACGGGCAACTCATGGTGAACGCAACACAGATGGCAAAGCCATTTGGGAAGCAACCTACACATTTCTTGCGCCTTGAGGCTACTAGCCAATACATTGAGGCGCTTAAAAAGCGCTATGCTAATTCGCATAGCGGTAACTACGATACACAAAGCGACCGAGTTGCTATTCCGCAACTCGTACAAGTTGTCAATGGCGACAACGGCGGCACGTGGTTACATCAAAAACTAGCCCTACGTTTCGCACAATGGCTTTCACCCGAATTCGCTATTTGGGTGGATGAAAAGATTGAAGAACTTGTAACAACAGGACGAACAGAAATCAAGCCTGTTGTTCCCACCACCTACAAGGAAGCATTGATTCACCTTTTGCAACTGGAGGAAGCAAGAGAAGCATTGACTGCCCAAAACGCAGCAATGCAGCCAAAGGCGGATTTTTACGATGCAGTTGTCCAAACTCAAGACACGTTCACCATTGGTGAAGTAGCAAAGGTTCTAAACATTCAGGGGTTCGGGCCAAATAGGTTGTTCCAATTTCTGCGTGAAAAAGGGATATTGATGCACAGCAACGCACCGTACCAGCGCTATGTCGATGCTGGCTGGTTCAGGTGCATAGAGGGTATGTACACCGACAAGTACAACGTTGACAGGGTTTACAGAAAAACGGTTGTTTTCCAGAAAGGCGTTGACGGGATTAGGAAGCTCCTGTCCAACGATGGCTATCAGGGTGCAACCACAAAAGCAGTTTTGAATTTCTAGGTCGTAAAACACATGCTTAAAAAGGGAAGCCCTTGCCGTTTGGTGAGGGCTTTTTTTAGTTAGAAATGGCCACGTATGCCAACCCTGATTACATTGTTTCTTTTGTCGGATTGCACTTTTGTAATACTGCCCAAATATTCAATAAATGCTTCCGCAACTCCGAAATGGATGCCACCTCCAACTATTAATCCAGCATCAAATCCTTTTTGTCTATTACCATGAACCCCCTCAAATTGTATTGGAGTGCCAGCAAAGACGCCGAATTTTGGTGAAACTGGAAACCTGTTGTGCAGGGAAACCGAAATTTCAGGTTGTAGAAAAACCGAAGCAATGTCGCCTACACCTTTTTTCCCAATCGAAATAGCCCCCGAACAACGCATTGTTTCACTGACTTTCTTTGATAGGCCAAAACTGCCATACAAACTAGTCTCTTTCTTTGAATTGCCAATTGAGTTGAACGCTGCACCAGCCGATAGGTCAGCAGTCATAGACTTGGTATTCCCTTTATTGCCTTGCGAAAATAGGTTTGTGGCTAATAGCATAGTCAATAGTAATGTGTAGTTTCTCATTTTGTCATGATTTATTAGTAAGGCTTCTCATTGCTTACTCTTACCCAAGCGGCAACGGCTTTTTTATTCTATCGCCCGCATAAATTCTCGTGCCGCATCCATTACTTCGCCCGAAAGTCTGTCATTAGATTCTATTGTAAGTTGCCCCTTAGAGCAAAGAATCCGACATTTAGAAAGTTGTTTAGATGCTAATTTCTCCAAATTTTCAGGCGTTAGCTCAAATTCAAGTTTGAAAATATTCTCATCACCGTTCATAAGAAGACTGTAACTAAACTCTGTTATTACATCCAGTCTGTTCGATAATTCCATCACTTCATCATCCTTAAATTTCATGTAAAATGTTTCACCCTTGTCAATTGTACCAATCCAAGCTGACTTTATCACTACTAAAAGATATATGCCTTCCTTGTATTTAGCAAAAGCAAACTTAGTGGTATAGCTACCAGTCTTTCTATTAGACATTACAGACTCAAATGTCACGAAGTCTGTCTTAATAATTGGCTCTCCTGTAAATTCATCTACACTCCTTTCGACGTGTTGTGAATAACAAAACACTGGTAATAATATTAAAATGGAAAGTAAATTTTTCATGACCTTTGTTTAAAGTTGAATTATTTCTGCAATAAAATCTCATCTACATCACATTCAAGCACATTAATTACTACTCCAGTCTTAGTGCCGTCAGCCCAATTAACATCATAGCTACCCTTCCACCCATTTTCCCATCTATTGACTCCTCCAATAGATACCCTAGTGTTCACAATTATTGATGTTGTTTCACCAGCCAATACATCCAATTCTGTTTCGTCCGTAAATTGGCCACCTGGCAATCTAACTGTTGCATCCACTTGTTCGTTATTAGTGAATCTTATTATTGCGGTATTGTCTTTCTTACAATCCTTTTTGCAGGACGAAAGAATGCCGATGATGCCTAGTAAAAAGATAGTTTTTCTCATATTTGATACCGTTTATAGATTTGAAAATGCGGTAAATTTGCAGTAACTTTGCCGAACACGCAAGTTCTCTATGATTAAATACCGCTTTCGACTAAAAATAGGCACTGCCTCCTACGTTGACTGTCACCCACGATGGTCTGGCGATGATTCCAGCATTATCACAGAGCCGGAAAACGGTGAAATGTTCTACCGTGACAAGCTGAACGTCAAACTTATCTTCCAGCGTTCCGATTTTGATTCCATACATGCTGCTCCCTTCGATACCGAATTCAGGGTATTACTACAAGAACTGGTAGGCGGGTCTTGGATTTCCCTAAACGTCGCTAGGTTCTGGAAGACGGACTGCAATATTGATGTTGACAATAGAACACTGGAAGTCACGCCACAAAGTTTTGACATCTATGAAAAGGTTCTAGAATCCTTAGACAAGGAATTCAACCTTATCGAACTGGAGCCCCCTACCGTTTCAGTCAACTATCTTCGGCAAGCAACCTTTCAGGTTTATTTTCCCGGCGCTGAATTCATTATGAACTACACGGACGGGGTTTATTGGGAAACACCCGTTTCAGCATTCCAAACAACACCGGACGGTGATGGAGTTTCACCGGAAAGCATTCCCCCTGGCGGAAGCGGACTGGAATTCAACGATGTTATTTTAACGGATTACTACGGGTTTGGGTATGGAATTAACTCAATGTCAGGGTTGCCGGATTACGCCAGAATCGTAATCCCAGGCAATAACCTAGTTCCTGATGTGAGCGGAGTTTACAGGGCTACCGACTACGGCGTTGGCAACGACCAGCCGGGCGAACTCTATGAACGTGAGGATGGGGCTTATAGGATAAGATTGGAAGCGCCCAGCGGAACAACCAAGTTCGTCATTGAGGATATTTTAACAACAACGGTAGTTTATGAAACGCCGGGCGACCCCACGGATTGGTATTTTATCGGCCAAGCTCCACACAACAACCCGCTTGTCACGTTCACAAGCCTAACCAGTGCCAGCACTTGCCAACTTTACGCATTCATCCCATACGTCCGTTTATTGACCAATAAGGAAGAAATAAGCGGAACACCGACAATTGAACTGCCAGACGATGATGTTTTTGGAAGGGGGATTTTCACCCATGCCTTACCAATCGACACGCTCAACTTCGAGTTCAGCGGTGACAGCGGCACGACCCCGACCCGTTGGGGGAAGGTAAGCGAGGATGCCATATACAACAGCGGCGAATACTTCATAAAGCCGACCCTGACAGAAACGCTCATGCCAGTGCTTGCGACCACATGGACAGGGGCAAGCGCATGGTTCTGGCTTGACGACGACTTGAGGGACTTGCAGCGGGAGGGCAGCGACGCCATAACCCTGAAGGACTGCTACAAGCTCTCCGACGTGATAAGCTCGCTGCTGGCCGAAATCGGCGCAAATGCCAGCCATCAGGACGACCCGACCTATTCGGACTTCCTGTATGCGGCCAGCAATGCGATACGGGGCAGCAGGCTTGTCCCGGTCATCACCCCCAAGTCGAACGTGCTTATCGGCGAGTACGACCAGCCAGCGCAGAAAGCGCCCATACGGTTAAGAGAGGTTTTAGACCTGTTGCGGGACTTTCACAACGCCTACTGGCACATCTCGGAGACGAAGTTCATCGTCGAGCATCGGCACTACTACGACAACGGCAAGAGCTACACAGCACCCGGTGTCGGGATTGACCTCACAACGGCGCTGGAACCAAGGACGGGCAAGCCGTGGAGTTACCGGACTAGCAATTACAGCTACAACAAGGATAGATTACCTGAGCGGATTGAAAGCGCCTTTATGGATGATGTTAGTCAAGCCTTTGTTGGGTACCCGATTCAAATTTTATCGGCGTACGTCAACAGGGGTAACATCGAACAGAAACGAATAGCCAAGTTTACGTCCGACATTGATTTTTTCAACGTGGCGGCAAGTGACATAAGTAAAGATGGCTTTGTTTTCCTAGAGTGTATTGAGGACGGCGCAGACCTTAATGTTCCATTCCTTGAAATTACAGTTTCAGCAGATGAAGTTTATAAGCTACAAAATGGCTATGCCTCTTTTTTACACGCTCATTCAGTTTATCATAAATATGGACTTCCGGCAGTTAGTGTAAATCTTAATAGAGAGGATATTACGGCTACCACAACCATACGAACAAAAAGGCAAGAACTAGAAATTGCGGTCGGTTCCGACATTGACCCGTATGAGTTAATACAATCAAAATTAGGGAATGGGAAGATTGAGAAAGTCACAAGAAATCTTTCTTCAAATTCACTAAAATTGACCATTTTGCATGATACGGAATAGGTTGATTTTTAGTAACTTAGCACAAATAAAAAAGCCCGAAAAGGTCTGTTTCAAGGCAACCTAATCGGGCTTGTAAAAATTAATCTACATGGCAAAGAAACAGTATTTTCAGGAAAGCGATTTGGTTTTTGAAGAAAAGCCAAAGCTTTACAATTTCAAGGATATTGAAGGGCAAGTGTTTGGGAGATTAAAAGTGCTGGGGTATGCTGGTAGTTCAAATGGTGCACGTTGGTACTGTCGTTGTATTTGCGGAAACGTGACAAAAAATGCTTTCAATCATCTTAATGATGGTAAAATATTATCATGTGGCTGTCTTGGTCTTGAAAGACGCATAAAAGGATGTACAAAGCACGGTCATAGCGCAGGTGATAAGGTAAGTAAGACATACGGATGTTGGCAAGGAATGCTATCAAGGTGTTACAATGATGTATCGAATTTTCAATTTCCAAACTACGGCGGTAGAGGAATTGCCGTGTGTGAGAGGTGGCATAAATTCGAGAACTTTTTAGCCGACATGGGGGAAAAACCAAAAGATTTGTCGCTCGACAGAATTGACGTAAACGGAAATTACGAGCCTACAAATTGCAGGTGGGCAACAATGAAGACGCAACAAAACAATCGCAGGGGCAACCACTTTTTAACTTTTTGCAATAAAACACAAACAATAATGCAATGGAGTGAAGAAGTAGGAATAGGTGGGAGTACGATAAGGTATAGAATTAAAAAAAGCTGGCCAATTGAACGGGCATTAACTGAACCAGTGAAAATCACCCTCAAACACGACACCGAATGAGTTTTCTGACAAACAGCGGGGTGCTGAACTTCGTCAGCGCCGAAAAATGGCTGATTAACAACCGCTCCTATTCCTACGGCGCAATACTGCCCCTTGTCGAGCAGCTTGGCATCGTGCCGCCGTTCCAATTCTCTAGGGAGCTTGGCGAGACGGCATTCGACAACCCCACCCTAGTCCGAAAATCGGACGGGACGGAGTTTGCCTTGCAGTTGCCGCTTTTGCTTACCGGGCTGACGAGCGAGACGGTGGCGACGGCGGGCGACGAAGTGGGCTACGAGATGTTGGTTTACCCCGGCTCGGCGGCACTGCCCGTTGCGGGGCTTACGGAAGGGCTTTACAACATCCGCTTCGAGGACAGCATGGGGAATTTATACTATTCCGAGTATTTTTCATGGATTCAGGGATTGCAGTACCGGAACGACTACATCAAGATAGAATGGTGGCACAACGAGGACATTTCTTTTTCAGGCGGCAAGATACGCTACGTGTTCCCCTACAAGCAAAGGGTCTGGGTGCAGAGCGACATCGGCAAGCCGGACTACCCGGTCGTTGAAAAGGTGGTGAACCGTGACGGGGTGGACTTTGCCACGCAGACCATATCCTACAAGCTGCACAAGTTCCAGTTCCTTGCGACCGAACACATGCTGGATTCGATGTACCTGATTCGGGCGCACGACAGCAAGGTGATAACCCACATGGGCAAGGTCATCGGCGAAGGGGAATTCGACAAAATCTACTCCTTCCTTTTGACACCGGAATGGCTGGAACAGGGCGACATAGCGACGGTTGACGTCGAGTTCAGGACGAACAAGGTGGAGATAGTGAACGGGCGTGACTACGAGGCGCTTGACTACGAGGTGGCAGAATGCGGCTGCTTCACAACGAACTACTTGGCGGAGGCATGGATATTGAACCCAAGCGCCGAGTACACGGGCGGGTACTGGACGGACGAGTTCGGCGCAAACCACTCGTTTGCTTCGGGCGACTACGTGGTGGTGACGGGTGCGCTTTACCCGCAGTTGAAGCAGTGGAACGGCACGTCCTTCATCGACGTTCCGATAGGTGCGCTCGAAACGGTGTGCCTTGTCCATGACAGCCGGACGGGTATGCTTGCAAGGGAGAGTAACTACTTCTACCGTCGCAGCGGCATCGGCGATTCATTGGCACAAGACCCGGAGGTGAACTCCGAGACGAACGTTGACACCGTGTACACGGTGTCGGGCGACACCTACGAGAACACGCTGATTGAGATATGGCTGCTGACCGACGACGGCGACATCCTGCAAGGCACCTACACGGAGAACGATTTTTCGGCGGGCATCGAGTTCGACGCAAGCGGTTCCAACGGCTACTACGTGCGGGCAAGGACGGCGGCTTGCCCGAACCTTGGGGAATCAGAGGCGGTGGGCTTCGAGGGAATCGGCTGGTGGGAAATCGAGAACACCTTCGAAGTGCCATAATTTGCATTTTTCATTGCATTTTTGTATATTTGCGGCGGTATCGAAAAGTATAACCAAGGTGGCGTAAAATAAGAAACACGCTGCTTTGATGAATAACAAGAAACTCTTTCTATGTCTGGCCCTGCTCGCCAACGCCTTTATACTTATAGGCCAGACACAAAGGACACGGGCCTACCTCTACACCCGCTACGAAACGGGCGACAGGCCCAGCGAAACCGACTTCAAGGACGTTTTTGAAACCTTCTTCTCCAGGTCGCAGGATTCACTCCCGCTTACGCAGATAGTCGGCATAGACGGCATACTTTCTACGGACGCAACGCTTTCCACCGCTTCCAACCGTCAGGTTTCCAGCACGTTGGCGCTAAAGACCTATATAGACAATGCGGTTGCAGTTGGCGGCGGCCCAACAGACGGCGACAAGGGCGATATTGTCATTTCAAGCAGCGGCACGGTGTTCACGATTGATGCCTTGGCGGTGACAGGCGCTAAAGTAGCTGCCTCCACATTGGACAGCACGAAAATCGCAACGGGCGGACTAGGGAACACCGACTACGCAGCGTTGAGCATAACGGGCAGCAAGATTGCCAACTCAACGATTGACAGCACGAAGATTATAACGGGGGGTTTGGGCAACACAGACTATGCGGCACTTTCCATCACTGGCTCAAAGATTGCGGCATCAACCTTGGATTCCACGAAGGTTGCGACGGGGGGAATCGGCAACACAGACCTTGCACCAAGGATAGTGACCCTCTCCAAACAGGCACCCGGCACTGCCAACAGATTGCAAGGTTTTGATGCAAGCGGAAATCCGGTAGAGATAACAACGGCAGGAAGTGTTTCAATTTCAGGTGGCGTTTTGACCGGGACGGGGGATGATATTTCAGGCTTGCCAAGTGCAAGTGTCATTGCTGCACCCGATAAAGTCCCATTTGGGGATTCCTTGAACACGGCACAACAACTTTTCAACCAAATGCGTGACAGCACCATTTTCAGCGCCGCCACCTACACTGACATTCGCAAGCTGTCAACGACACTAAAAAATGGTGATAGGATAAAGGTGAAGGATACTGGCGTAGAATACTTGGTGCAAGCAACTGCTGTATCTGGTTACACAACTGACACCATTGCTGTGATTCCAGTGGCTGGTGGCAAATTTGCAGTGATGCAGTATGGGAATGGTTATCTGTTGTCTGGTTTTAACGTGAAATCGACTAATGATTCAATAACAAACAGAATTAACCTACAAAGAGCATTTAATTATGTTGGGGCCACAGGGAAACCTAACCTATATTGGGACAAGGCAGGTACTATAAAACTATTTTCAACTACTTCAATCGGTTTTCTTTTCCCCGGCAGGAACTTGAATTTCATTGGGATGGACACAACCAGCACAATTTTGGACATTTACCCAAAGAGTGCAGGAACTACTGCTTTTATGGTGTTTGCACTTACCCAATCCTCCAACAGCAACCAATTAGGGAATATAAGTTTTTCTGACATTAAATTCTCAATGCCAACTAGCTACTCAAATACTACTTGGCCAATTGTGGGGGCAATATCGCTTTTAGGCGGGGGAGCAGAAGTAACGTTGACGAGGGTAAGTATTAGAGGGGCAAGCAGACTGGCAGTGTATTTTGGCGGTGCAAACACAGATGATGGCCTGACAAAGCGGGTTTTAACATTAAACAGTTGTTTCATTGAGGCATGGAACGATGCCAGTGCAGCAAGCTCTTGTGTGCAGTACACAGGGGGGAGATGGGAAAATTATCTGTATGCGACCAATACAGTCTTTTATGGTGCTGGCGGCAATACGGGCAGTGGAGCGGGGCATCAACTCTACTTGCAGCCTTGGTTGAATTGCGCATTCAATGGCTGCACATTTGGAGGGAACACAACAGTCGGTCAAGCGCAGCTTATACAGTTCAACCAGACCACATCCGGCACATGGCCGTCATGGGCGCCTACGAAATTTCAGACATTCAAGAACTGCACGTTTGTGGCGGGTTCTTACCATGCCCTGAATTTGGACAAAAATTATTTTACGCCGGGGCCGATAGTAGAGAATTGCAAGTTTTTCAACACTGGCAACTCGATGGACGTAAAGAATTACGGTCAAATAACCGACTGTTATTTCACTTCAACTGTTAGGCTGGCAACTGACACAGGAAATGGTTTTTGGTCAATTGATGGGTGTAGATTTGTCGGTTGCGGCATCAATATAGCTGGCGGGACTGCCTCAAAGGACATCAAGGTATCGGTTAGCAATTGTTCCTTCACTGGCAGCGCAGCAGATATTTTAAAAAGCGAATTGACGGTAAACGACACGGTGCGGGCTAATTACAATGTAAGCAACTGCGTATTCCTGTCAGGGGTGACAGGCAATAACGGGATGATTTATCAGAACAACAGCACAATGAATTTCAGTGGGTGCTTTTTCTTAGGAAAATGTTTTTTTGAATCTGGTACAAATTCAAGGATATACGTCAACAATTGCACTTGGAGCGGCCCATCTGGTGGTGATAGGATGTACATGAGTACGTCGGCAAGCTCCATCAACAACAATATTTTCGAGGTAAGGAATACTAGGCTTGATTATACCTACGGCTATCCGCTTATCGAAGACCGTTCAGATTCTACGAGGGCATCAAGGGTGAAATGGTTTTTCCCTGATTTTGTTTGGCCAAATTATGTAAATATTCCAAGTGACAGAAGCCCAGATTCTCTGAGCGTGGGCTATGGATTGTATGATATAGCCGACCCATCTACTAGGGACAGTATTGTAAATATTCAGATAAATGATGAAAATGCCAGTGTCACAACATTGAATGCCGATTTGGATTGGAGAAAACACGTCAATGGTGTTTTAAGGTTAAGGGCAAAAAACGCCTTCAAGCTGGGGACTTCTGGAAACATCAATCTTCCAGCGAGGTATCAGGTTGCAATAAGACAGACAGTATCATTGCGTTACAATCCCACTACTGCGAAATGGGACTGCTTGGATTGTTTTCCACCAACTGCGTCGCCCACATTTACAGGGACTGTGACGGCCCCCGCCTTGGTCATGACGGGCCGAATACAGGGCAATCAAGGTGCAGATGTGGCCAGTGCGTCAGACCTCACTTTGGGCAACGGCAACCTGTTCTATGTGACAGGAACAACCGACATCACAGCCATCACGACCACGGGCTGGCAGAACGGCTCTGAAATCACGCTGAGGTTCCAAGGAGTATTGAACCTTGCCCACAACACCGCAGGCGGTGGTGGCACCTTGCCGCTTTATCTCGACGGTGCAACGAACATTGCGACCACCGCCAACGATGTGATAACCTTTGTGCTGACTAGCGCAGGGTGGCTACAGAAAGGTGCAATTACAAGGCTATAAGTTTTAAAAACTAAAAAGGCACTGCGCACCCCGCAAGCAGCACTTTCAAGGTGTAGGTTTTTAAATAAAGTCGGAGATAGAGGCACAGATTAAGGTGTGCGACGAATTCTTGGCATAGGACAGCAACAAAGGACAAAAACCGAAAAAACAGAACAAAGGCTATGAACCTCAATCCAAACGTACATGAACACAGCAACAATTACAGTATTAATCGGCATAGGGAGCAGCTTGCTTGGCGCTCTTACGATGCTCTTGACCCTACGGCCAAGGCTGAAAATAGCGGCACAGGAAGCCGAACAATCTGAACTCAAGACCCATGACGCAGAAGTTGACCTAACTGAAAAGATTATGGGAAAGTACAGGGAACTACGGTTGGAAGTGATCACCTTGATTGAGGAAGGAACGGCAAGGGAAGCCAAGTTCAAGGAAATGGAAATAAACTTTCGGGAGCTTGCCATCAGCGAGAACACGCACAAAAGAAAACTGGAGGAAATAAACATCAGCATCGAAGCAGCAAAGGCACAATGCACTTGCGGCGCTTGGAGATAACACGGCGTAAGGCCACAAAACACGCATCAACAATGAAGAAAATCATCGTTATTTTGACGCTTGCACTGTTCACGTCCTACTTTGTGGGCGCTCAGGAACTTGCAAGCCCAACCACCACCATCGTAAAGCTGGACAGCAACCAAGCTGGCATCGACACCGTTCAAATCGCCCAATACCTGACACTGGTGAACCGTTGGTTCGCTGGGTGTGGGGCAGACGGGCTTATCCTTTTTAAGCAGGGCAAGGAGCTTGGCGTCAACGTGAAGGACATCTTCAAGGACTTGCCGCTACCTACCACACAGGAGGGCGTTGCGGCGTGGACAAACCGTATCAGTGTAGTCTTTGGCGGGCTTGGCAGCATCGTTGTCGCCCTTTTGACCTTCGCACTGTCGCTGTTCAAGAAAAACCCAGAGGCCACTATTTCTACCGTTCAAGCATTGTTTAATCGAATCAGGACAAGGTACTTGCTCGCCTTTAGCGCCCTCGTTGTGAGCGGATTTGGTGCTTTCTATCTGAACGACGGGAAGTTCAACCTTGCAACAATCCTTAGTTGGCTAGGCATTGCGCTTGGTGTGACAGTTGGCGGTATTGGGGTGAAGGGCTTGCTTGAGATTGTCGGCATCAACCTAGAGGCCAAGAAAATATAAACCGTCCTGCCTTAATCGGTAAGTGGTTGTTCTTTTGTGGTATAAGTGCAGGGCGGCGTTTGCCGTTCCTGCTGCCACAAAAAAAAGAAGTTGCACGGTCAGTACAACTTCGAAATTTACACGCTTAAAAAGTCACACACAACCATGCGCAGAACTGCGATGGTTCGGGCAAGGATGCCCTGATGTGGAACATTAACTTCTGTTTTCGGGGTCTATGAGTTTCAGGATTTTTGCGTAAACCTGACTATCGATCTCCATCTTTTGGCTCATCAGGCTTGAAAGGTGTTGTAGTTCTGAATATATTTCCTGCATCGTGACCGTCCCCGCCTCGTTCGACGGCAGCCACCTTTGTTCTTCTTCTTCTTCGTAGTGCTTGGGGTTCAACTTGAAGCCTTCCCGAACCTTCATTTCCTCTAGGTATCGGATATTGTTCATTACCGTTGGGCTGAATTTTTCCATCTTCCGGTAACGAGTGAGCATCTCGTAGCTGATGCCTATAAAATCGGCCACTTCATCGTACGTGACCTTTTGCCTTGTTTTTAGTTCCATGAGCGTGCTTGAGAACCTCCTGCCTGCATGAAACATCCTTTATGACTTTTTTTGCGTTCGGGGCAAAGGTATAAGAAACACAAAATAAATGCAAATAAATATTTACATTTTTAAAATTATCTTGCGTTATTTGCATATACTTTGCACAAATGCAAAAAAGTTCATAGTCTGGATAACGGATAAGCGGTAGGCATGTTCAGGCGGTTATTGCATTTTTTTCACTCCCCCACCGCTCCCCTACTGCCGGAAAACACAAAATAGTTGTACAGGAACCCGCTTTTCGCCCCCTATCGGTTCGGGGTAGGGCGGGCAAGGACAACCGAAAGCGGCATAAGCTCCAAAACGTCCGGTTCAGGCTCTCGCTGGGGAACGGGAACAGGCTTTCGTATAGGGGCTTGCCTCTGCTCCTGTTTTGACGGCACGACCTCCAGCATATCGTTGCCCAATTCAAATTCCGGTTTGTAGTCGGCCTTGCGCTGAACGGGCAGGGCTTGCGGTTCTGTGTACGCTATGGCATCCCATTCCATGTCCGGTTGGATTGAGTAAGCTGGCATGGTCGCTGCCTCCTTGGGAGTTTCTACCTTTAGCTTGTGGGCAAGGATTCTTTCAAATTCCGCTTCGCCGTACATCGCACGCAGCCGCACCTCGTTGTAGCTGCTAGTCCTTGCCGAATATCCTTCGCTTGTCCGGCTGAAAGTCTGCTGTGAAAGAAAGTAGTTGTACTCCCTTTCTTTGGCGTCCCGAATGTGGTTCAGCCCGTAACTCCTTTCCTGAAACTTCCAGACCTGTTCATCGGTCGGCCTCCAAGTCTCTCGCCCAAGAAAATAGCGGGTGGTAATCATTTCCTTGACGTTGCGGAAGTGGTTCGGCTCGTTGTAGAGGTCGGAGATATAGGATTCAAATGCGTGTTCCTCTGCATCTGCCATGCACCAATCCTCCGCCAGCATCTCGAAGCCCTGGATTTTCAGCGAGGGGCAGAAACGGGCAAGGCGCATGGATGCTTCCCTAGCAATCAGTCTTTTTCTTCGCTTTTCGTGGTTGTTGGCGCTGTGGAATTCATGGCTATGGTCTAGCGCCCAACGGATGAAGGCAAGCAGCAGCAAGCCCAGAAACAGGCTGAAAATGATTTTTGCTGACAGAAGTTCGGCTGTCATATTACTTTCGTGGTTTGTTTATACGATTAGTGGGGTGTCCGTTTCGGTGGATGCCCCACTTTCTAGTCTTGTCCTTCCTAACTTACTCCTTCAAGGGTAGGAGTTGGTAGCACCCCTCAACGGGGTCTAGCCAACGTGTTTCGGTAGTTACCCAATCGTTTTTGATGATGCTAATGGCGGGCGACCATCCATTTTCGTCAGGCGGTGCGCCCTCTGTCCATGTTTTCCATTCTAGGGTGCGTTCTAAGTTTCTTGTGATAATAACCGGAGGCATGTTCACTAGGATTTCTTTGCCACCAATCATGATATTTTCCTGTGTTCTGCAAATAGCCTCAACCATCACGGTGTCCTTTTTCAAACCTCCGTTGACTACCGTGTCAGTGTCAATTTCAAGGGTAGTGGTTGGTGAAAAATCAATATCAACAGGAAGATTGCCAAATTCTGAATTTCGATTAATAAATGTTGGTTGCCCAATTATTGCATTGTAGTATTTCGAGGTATCTATTTGTGCCTCAAGATTCAAGGCGCTGAAAAGTGTTATTACTAAGATTGTGTATTTCATCTTAATTGTTTTTGAATTGCTCTTTTGGTGTTAAAGGATTGGGCGTATCATTCCCCTTGAACCACTGACGATAGAATTCAACCTGTTCTTGATAATAATAAGCTGAATCAATAGTTGAATTTCTCATTGTTATTTTATTGTCAAGCATTTCATGGACCACATCCAACAGTTCGCATGATTGTGCCAACGTGTCACGGTTTCCAATGATAAGGTTGCCAAACATATCTATCCTCAATGTTGGCTTATTGGCTATTTTGATAGTTAATCTTTGGGGTGCAAGTTCAGGCTTTGACCATTCTAGATAATTCGTTATTGAATCAAGGGTTTCGAAGTCAATACTACTTGGGGATTCATTCAAACGCTTGTTGTTAAGCGGTTGAGAGCTATAAGCCACAATAGCGAGTAGTAGCGCAAAGATTGCTGCGAGTGATATTTTCATTGATTAATCATTTGATTGTGGTTGACAGTCGGGGCATTCCTCGAAAGCAATGTTTCCGGCTGGTTTGTAAACGCCTGTATTGTTGCAGGTGGAACAGGTCATAATATTTTCTTTGGCTTTAAATATGCTTCTAAAGCAGCTTTCCAAACTTCATCAAAGGAAACTGAATCGGCAAACCCCGCATCTGATTTTGCCTTTCTCAACCATTCAGACCTTCGGCTATTGGTATCTTTCAAATCTTCATTTTCCCTTAGAAGTCTTCCGAGTAGGGCATCTTGTTTTTTGACTGCTTCTTTCTCGCAGTGATCAACGTAGCCCTGCAATAATTCATAAAGTTCTTCATAGCGGAGTTTTAAATCTGTTCCGTTGCCATGTTTGATTATTTCAAATTTTACTCTAAGGAACTGTTGTGGTGTTAGCTTCATTTCCGGTTATTTGAGATGAATAAATGCGTTGTGGCTACAATTGAAAACGGCAGGGCAATGGAAAGCACAACCTTACGGAAAACAGGGGTTTCGATTACCCCGTAAAACGATAGGTTCATAAACACAGCCACCAATGCAAAGCCAATCAACCAAAACCAAGTCCATCCATTTCGTTTGTTGCTGAATACCGTCAAAAGCAAAGCCAACGATTCAAACCCCAATGCAATTCCCCAAGCAACCAATGAACGAAAACCAATTTCAATTTGGCTGTCCATTGCTTCCAAGTGGGCAAAATGCGAGGCTTGCCATAGGACGGCAAGGATAGCAACGGCAAGGAATATCCAGCGTTCCGGCCTTGATTGTTCTGGTTGCGGTTGTTCTATTGGTTCAGGTAAAACACTTGATTTTATTGGCCTTTTTTGCTTAACTTGTGTTTCAATTGGCGCTTTGATTGGCTCGTTTTTAATTGGTTGTTCCGGTTCGGTTGGCTTTTCGTTGCTGTTCAATTGTGCTAGCAAAGATTCGATTCGTTGGCGCTTTTCACCTTTCATTTGCCCACGACCAACTAGGTAGCGGGGCAACCATTTCGCCAACTGCTCGGCGTTCAATTGGTCGGTTGCCTTGTCAAAATTGATTTGACCGTTGGCAGCCTCCAGTTGGTTGCGTAGATTGAAAAGGTCGGTTTGCAGGTATTCGGCCAGTTCTTTTGCGGTTTGTGGTAGTGGTGTCATGCTGCTCATTTCTGCCATTCGTGAAAAATCCCAAACTCGTTCAACCTTGCAACCACTTCAAACCACGTCTTTGCATCAACCGCAATTTCGTCATCGGATAAGTGGTCGTTTTGTAGTTTTATGGAATCAAGGTCTGTGTCGAATTCTACGTAGTAATCGTTCTTGTCGTGCTTGACCTGCCAGCCCTCAAAATCTTCGCCGGGGTAAACTTCATCATAGTTTCTTACCTGCCAGCCGGGGGCTTTATTCATGCTGGATTCGTAAGGCCCACGAAGAAGTATTTTTGCAACTTCCAAAACTTCGTCCTTGGTTATGTCAGAGAGGTTTCGTCTTTCGATAGGCAATCGAGTAACTTGCATACGATAAGGCTTGTTGCAGAGCATACAGTTGACTTGATTTTGTCCATGCCTTATCAAAGGTGCTTCGCAATCACATAAACCCTTCACTCTAGATGATTTAGGTTCAAGCCCGCAAGTGTGGGGTATTGCGATGCGAGATTTTAGACCGCTGCTTATGGCGGAACATCCACGACAGGTTGAAATTCTTGGATTCATTTTCAATCTTCATTTTTCCCCCAGATAGCCTTACGATTCCCTAATAGAATCACAAGGGTTATCAAGGAAAGGATTGTAATGGTGAATAGATAGAATTTCATGGGGTTAGGGTTAGTTCTTGGTTGGACAAGGCGAAAAAGAAATTCTGAAATTCATGGACAAATTCAACAGGCTTGTCAAAGCCATTGCCTAATTCAAAAGCGTATTGGTCGTAGCCTTGATGGAGAAAGACGAATACAACGCCGTTTTGCCCCCATTTAAAGCGCCAAACTCCACTTTCTTGATTCATCGTTCCGCCAAAGCGATGCAGCCATTCTTGAGTAAGCGGGATGGGCTGTAAGTCGGCGTAGTCTATTTTTGTAATCTCATTACGATATAGTTCGGTAATCCTTGCGCTGTGTTCTGGCAGTGCATGAATTACAGCGGTCGCAACTTCATAACTAGGTGTTATGGGATGCGGGTTGTAAAATGGCCTACCGACTATGTTCCCCCTGCGAAGTTCTTTTGCCTCAATCATGCTACTTCTTTTTGAAGTGAATAGGTTTTTTTGACCTTAATATGCCATTCAGCATCGCATCCAATTAGTTCAGTGTATAGCTGCATTGCTTCATCAAATGTGTAGAAAACCTTTTGCCAGTTTCCTTTTTCGATTTCACGTAGTTTTACATCTACCACAAACTTTTCAATGTTGTCACCACCTTGGAATGAGCTAAACATATTGATAGCATCATTGCCGTGGTAAATAGAAACTGCCTTAAGGTTGTACTGTTGACATTCTTTACCGTCTGGCGTTTTACGTGTCCTTTCGTAATTATCCCTTGGTTCTTGTTTAAATCCATTGGGATAGGCTTGCCTGATGGATGAAATGTAGTCTTGCTTTTTCATGCTGCTTCTTTTTTGTAAAGAAAATACCAAGTCCTATTCAACCCGCCGCCTTTAATCCCAACAGGTTCACCCACTTCCTTTATGCCTTGTTTCTTCAAGGCCGTCTTGGTGAAGTAACCTTGCGGCACTTTCTCCCACGTCACAAAAACAGGTAGTTTATAGGTTGCCTCTAGTTCGGCTTTGGATGCGCTCATGCCGCCGCAATTTGCCGCTTTCGGTTGAACCTGTTGACAGGTGTTGCAACCGGAGCTTGTTCCTTCATTTCTGCTTCCAACCAAATCCGCAAAAGTTCGGAAAGGTTGGCGGCACTACACTCCTTTGAATCCGCATAGGTTCGCAGGGTATCCAGCAGCACCTTATCAATATAGATGCCTTGGCTTGCTTCCTGCCCAGAATTGCGGGTAGAATGTCGCCTATCGGTTTCATCCTTTGGCGTCAATGCTGTTTTTACTGGCCTGAAATATTCATCCAGCAATCCTATCTCCACCATGTTAGCCCTGATTACCGAGCTGAACCAAGCGCTGAAATTCAGGTGGCGGCTTGCCTGAAAGGAGGTGACGGTAGATTTAAGCGACTGCGTGATGCGGATGACAAAAATCTTCGAAGTCTTTTGTTTCTGTTCCATAAGGCAAAGGTAAAAATATTTTTCCAGAAAGTTCATATTAATATTGCATTTCTGGAATAAATTTTATTACCTTTGCAATGACGAATTTGAAACGATAAGGTTTTTTTAAACACTATTAAGATAAGACAACGGTCTTACCCAGATGCACGGCCACACTTTCAAAGTTCAGTGACCGTGCCATTTTTAAAAACTAACAAAGGCGGGCGTCTGCTGGGATTATAATTTGTCGGGCGTCCGTTTTTCTTTAAAGCACAGCAGCCGAAAGCGGTTGTCAAGATAAAAACATGGCTCGGTGGATTGCGGTGAAGTCCACACCCTATTGCGAGGGAACGGGTTATTTTGGTTCGATTCCAAATTTATGAAGGCATAAGGTAAATTCCTGTCACCTTGGTTCGACTCCAAGACCATGTTTTTTAACTACTAATAGTTTTAGGTAAATAGCGCAAGGGCTTATTTCTAACGGTTTGTTTTGGGTGCGATGCCCTTGCCTTTTTTTTGAAATTTTACCATTTTCTTTTATAGGGTGAAACAGCTTCACCTACGCTTAAAAAGTCCGCA
>JADMIO011851894.1_pt1 | contig 26339 bp, 26 predicted proteins | sample 8958161 | NCBI WGS metagenome assembly JADMIO01 (sample SAMN16585339, study PRJNA669376) | soil metagenome | isolation source: Crop rotation soil | place: USA: Cullars Rotation, Alabama | collected 2011 | reverse complement strand
GCCGCGACTTCAAGTCACGTGAATTCCAAGCTTCGGATCCCACTGTGCTGGAAAGCGAGGTTCGGGGCGAGGTGACCGCCGGAGCGGGACACCGTCTCGCAGATCGCCTGGCGGATCTCGCTTGCCAGGCGCGGCAACTGCTCCGGTGCAAGGCGCTTGAGGTCGGCGGGCCCGTGGATCTGGCTGAGAAGGGTCGTCACGCGTGTGGAACTTTCACAGATGCTTGAAAGAACTGTAGGGCTCGGCGCCGCCCACGGCCCGTGCTTCAACTTCGGCGTTCGGTCAGCGTTGTGGTGAGTGCTCTCAATCCATCGGCGGGGGGCCCCAGAGGCCCGATGGCGGCGAGTGCCTCGGCATGAAGCCGGGCCACCTCGCGCCGCGAACCCTCGACCCCCAGCAGCGACGGGTACGTGACCTTTCCCGCATCGACATCCTTCCGTGTCCTCTTGCCGGTCTGCTCCGGGCTGCTCTCCACGTCCAGGAGGTCGTCCACGATCTGGAACAGCAGACCTACGCACTCGGCGTAGCGCGTGATCGCGCGGAGGCGAGAATCATCGGGCGCTGCCCGGCCGGTTCCGAGAACCGCTCCCATCCGGCACGCGGCCCGGATGAGCGCACCGGTCTTGTTCCGGTGGATGCGCTCCAGCCGCTCGCGATCGGAGAGCCCCGCCGGCAATCCGCCGAGCGTGTCGAACACCTGCCCGGCGATCATGCCCATCGTCGCCGACGACAACTCGGCGATCAGCGCGGGCGTCAACGCCGGGTCCGGGCTGTGCCGGTCCAGCACGTCGAACGCCAGCGCCATCAGCGCATCCCCGGCGAGGATTGCCATCGCCTCCCCCGCGTGGATGTGCAGCGTCGGCTTGCCGCGACGGAGGTCGTCGTTGTCAAGCGCTGGCAGGTCGTCGTGGACCAGGCTGAAGGCGTGGATGAACTCGACCGCGGCCCCGGCCGAGAGAGACCGTTCGCCGGGCGCGCCCACCGCAACGCACGAGTGCCACGCCAGGAGCGGGCGGATCCGCTTGCCCCCGCCCAGGGCCGCGTAGGCGATCGCTTCCTTCAGATTCAGCGGCAGGTCGAGCGTGTGCACCACCGCCGCCAGATGGGCGTCGATCGCGGCCGTCGTCTTGCGGATATCTGGCGTCGGGAGCATGGGCGAAATCAGCCCTTGCTCTCCTGGGACTTCAGCAGCTCGTAGATCTCCCCCGGCGTCTCCGCGGCGTAGATGCGGTTGCGGAAATCGTCCATCGTCATCAGGCGGCTGATGCGGGCCAGGGCCTGGATGTGGTCGCTGGTCCGGTCGGGCGGGCTGGCAAGCAAGACGACAAGTCGGACCGGCTGGGCGTCGATCGCCTGGAAGTCCATGGGTCGCGCCGGCTTGCCGATCGCCATCGCCAGCGCCCCCATTCCCGGAGACTTGCCGTGCGGGATTGCGAGCCCGTGCCCGATGCCGGTGGTCCGCGTCTGCTCGCGCGTCCAGACCGCCTCTTTCAGCGCGGTCGCGTCCGAGACCTTGTGCGCCGCCGCGAGCAGGTCCACCAGCTCGTCGATCACGCCCTTTTTGTCCGTCGAAGCGAGCGGCGCCTTGATGCTTTCGGGGGTGAGAATGTCGAGCAGGTTCATTCACATCCTCGGGCGTTGGCGCCAGGGCCCGGCCAGCGGCCGGTTCGGTGGGCAAGAGTGTACCCCGGCTCGCGCCCCGGGGCGGAGCCGGTATTACCCCGCGCGCCGGAGCACCGCCGAGAAGGAGCCGTCGTGGTACAACGCGGGCGGGTCCCCGGGGAGGCCGGCGGGGAGCAGGGATGAAGAGCCGCCCAGCGCGAGGCCGTGGCGGCCGCACGCCCAGCGGGCCTGGGCCTCGTTCTCCTCGGCGTCGATGCTGCAGGTCGAATACAGAATGACGCCCCCCGGGGCCAGCAGCGGGACGGCGCGGTCGATGATTTGACGCTGAATCGCGATCAGCCGATCGAGCTGCGCGCTCGAGCAGCGATACTTCGCCTCGGCGCGCCGGGCCAGCACTCCGGAGTTTGAGCAGGGCACGTCGAGCAGCACGACGCCGGCACGCCCATCCGATTCGCGGGCCGCATCCTCTATGGGGAGCACGCGCACCCGCTGGTGTCCGTGCCAGAACGCCGCGAGGGTGCGGTAGCGGGCGGCGTCCACGTCGGTGGCGATAATGCGGGCCCCCGGGAATGAGGCCGCGAGCTGGCGAGTCTTGGTCCCCTGGCCGGCGCAGAGGTCCACAATCAGCGACGGGCGGGCGTCGCGGATGCTGCCGATCGCGACGGACGAGGCCGGGTCCTGCACCCAGATGTCGGGCCTCGCGCTCAGCAGTTCCGCAAGTTCCGCGCGGGTTCCGCCGAACACGTGGTGCCCCGGCCGGGAGTGGGGGACCAGCGACGCCGGAAGCGGTCCGCTCGCGAACGCGGTGTTGAGGATCGTCGGGGGACACCCGAGGTCGTGCAGCGCCAGGTCGGCGGCGCGGGCGCTGCCGAGCGATGTGCTCCACCGGTCGATCAGCCAGCGCGGGTGGCTCGTGCCCACCGCCAGGCGCTGGAGAGGGTCGTCCGGGAACGCCTCGATCGATAGCGCCCGCACCCGCCCGTCGCCCAGCGGGATCAGGCTGCGCGAGCCCGCCCAGTCGTCGGGACGCACGCCGGTTTCGCCGCGCAGGGCGGCGACCTTGCGGAGCACGGCGTTGACCAGCCCGCCGGCCCCGGTCCGCACCAATCGCTTCGCAAGCTCGACCGACTCGTTGAGCGCCGCGTGCGGCGGCACGCGATCCAGTAGCAGAAGCTGCGCGCCGCCGGAGAGCAGGATGCCCCGCAGCTCCGGCTCCAGCGCGGCGAAGGGCTGCCGGAGGAACCCTTTGAGCACGTGCTCCAGCGTCATCCACCAGCGAAGTGAGGCGTCGTAGATCGAGTGCGCGAGGGCCGCGTCGCGCTCGGCAACTCCAGAAGTGTCCAGCGGGGCGATGTCCAGCTCGGGGAAGGCCGCCGCCTGGGACGCGAGCCGCCGCGCGACGATCTCCCGCGCCGAGGGTGCCGCTGCAACACCCCGGAATCCGGTCCCAAACGGGCGCCGCGCGCCGCTTGCCCTACGCGGTCCCGCTCCAGAAGATTCAGGATGAGTCGCCATCGCGCCACTGTAGCGCGGGGCGATGGGAACCCGGCATGACCGACGTTCGTGACCAGCAGCCAGAGACCGGACCGGAAGCCCCGGTCGCGCCGACAGCGCCCACTCTCCCGCTCGCGCGCCGTCCGCGCCGCCGCGGGCTGCTTACCGGTATGCGCGTGCGGAAGAAAGTCCTCTTCCTCCACACGTTGTTCTCGCTGGGGCTGGCGGCCATCCTGCTCGTGCCGCTCCGCCCTGCCATCACGGAAGTGGTGGAACAGGCCGAGGTCAGCGAAGCGCGGGCGCTCCTTCGCCTGGCGCTTTCCGTGCCCGGCGCGGTCGAAGCCCTCGGGCCCGAGGCCGACGTGCGCACCGGGTCCCCGGAGGCCCTGGGGATCGGCGCCAGCGCCGCCGCCCAGGCCCGCGCCAACCCGGGCAAAGTCTTGACCGCGTACCTCGCCTCGGGCGAGGCCGCGGCCGTCGCCTGTATCCCGTCTGCCGGGTCCGCCCCGGGCGAGGCCGGACCCTTCTGGGCCGCCGTGGTCCAGATCCCCGAGGCCCGGCGCGCCGTCTTCCAGCTCTACGCCCTGACGGCGGTGGCGCTCCTCGCGGTGTACGGGCTGGTCGCGGCGGCGCTCGAACTGTTCATCCTCCCGCAGCACGTCTACGACCCGATCGAGCGGATGCTCGAGGCCGATCGCGCCGCCCAGGCCGGGGCCGGCGCCGGGGAACTGATCGCGGACACCTCGATCCCCGCAGACGAACTCGGCGAAATCATGCGGTCGCGCAACGCGACAATCCTGGCCCTGCGCCGGCACGAGCAGGCGCTGGCGGAAGCGCTCGCCGAGCTCCAGCGCGTCGCCGGAGACCTCAAGCGGAAGAATCACCTGCTGGAGACGGCCCAGCGGAACCTCGCCGACGCGGACCGCCTCGCCAGCCTCGGCATGATGTCCGCCGGCATCGCGCACGAGCTGAACACGCCGCTCGCGGTGGTGAAGGGCCTCGCCGAAAAACTGGCGGTGAGCCCGGAGAAACGGCTCGAGCCCGCAGAGGCGGCTCTGATGGTCCGCGTCGTCCGCCGACTGGAGCGGCTCGGCGACAGCCTCCTCGATTTCGCCCGCGTCCGCCCGCCGGAAACGCGCCCGACCGAAGTGCGCTCGGTCGTTGAGGAGGCCGTGACGCTGGTGCGTCTGGACCGCGAGACCGCCGACGTCGTGTTCGACGACTCCGTGCCCACGGACCTTACCATCGAGTGCGACGGGGACCGGTTCGTCCAGGTGCTCGTGAACCTCCTTCGAAACTCCGTGGACGCCATACGGACTTACGGGCGAAACGGCGGCGGACAGCCCCACGCACGCATCGCGATCGCGGCCGAGGTGTCCTCGAAAAACGGGCAGGACTGGCTCTCCCTCACCATCACCGACGACGGGCCCGGGATCGACCCGGAGATCCTCTCCCGCTTGTTCGAGCCCTTCGCCAGCACCCGCCTCGACGCCCACGGCACGGGGCTGGGCCTCGCGGTCGCCGAGGGCATTGTCCGCGAACACGGGGGCGTGCTCGTCGCCCGCAACCGGCCCGGGACCGCGGGGGCGGTTTTCGAGATACTGGTGCCCGTCCGCGGCCCCGCCATCGCCCCCGGGGAAGCACTTCCGCACCCCGGCAGCTCCACGATCGCCACCTGAGCCCGCCCATGCCCGACCCCGCCCAAGAAGACGCAGCGACCCCGAACGCCAGCCCGCCGCTGGCCCTCCTCGCCCTCGACGACGACGAGGATTTCCTCCAGTACATCCGTTCGGTGCTGGAGGCGGAGGGACACGACGTCCGCGCCGTCGCCACGCCGGAGGCGTTCTACGCCGCCGCGCAGGAGCGGCTCCCCGACGTGGTGCTCCTCGACATCAAGATGGGGCGGCACAGCGGCGACGAGGTGCTGCGCGAGATCCGCCGGCGCTGGAGCCGTCTCTGCGTCGTCGTGGTGACGGGGTATCCCTCGCTCGACAGCATGCGGCAGACGTTCAAGCAGGACGTCTTCGACTATCTGGCCAAGCCGTTCTCGCTCGCCGAGCTGCGCCGTGTCCTCGCCCAGGCGACCCAGGCCTTCGGCCTCGGGCAGCGCCCGGAGGACCGGCTGCGCGCGGAGCTGGGGCGCCAGGTGCGCCTCGCCCGCACCGAGCGCGACTGGACCCTGCGCGACCTTTCCGAAGCTTCCGGCGTCAGTGTGAGCCAGCTCAGCTCGATCGAGCGCGGGGCGCACCTGCCCAGCCTGGAGTCCCTCCTGGCCGTCGCGAGCGCGCTGGAGAAAAAGCCGTCGGCGTGGCTCGGCGCGGCCGGCTTCTAGCAGGGTTCTAGCATGGGGGGCATGGCGAGCACGGATGTGCCCACGATCAACCAGCCCCGCCCGGCCCGCCCGGCCGCGGGTGCATCCACGCCGCCCGCCGCCGGACCCGCGCCGATCATTCTCTTTACCGCGTTCGAGCCCAGCGGCGATGACCACGCCTCGGCGGTCATCGCCGAGCTGAAGCGCCAACACCCCCGGGCGAACATCTACGCCTGGGGCGGGCCCCGCATGGAGCGCGCCGGCGCCCAGATTGTCGAGCGCACCGGCGACGACGCCGTCATGGGCATGCCCGGGCTCAAGAAGATCCGCGAGCACGGGCGCATCAACGAGCGGATCGAGGCGTGGATCGCCGAGCACAAGCCCGCCGTTCACGTCCCGGTCGATTCCCCGGCCGCGAACTTCCCCATCTGCCGGATCGCCAAGGCCCACGGAGTGAAGGTGGTCCACCTCGTCGCCCCGCAGATCTGGGCATGGGGGCGATGGCGCATCCACAAGCTGCGCCGCCTCACCGACCTGGTGCTCTGCCTGCTCCCCTTCGAGGAGGGGTTCTTCCAGAAGCGCCGGGTCAAGGCGAAGTTCATCGGGCACCCGCTCTTTGACGACATCCCCGGCCCCGCCCAGCTCGACGCCGGCGCCGCGAAATACCCATCGGGGCGTCCGCGCCTCGCCCTCATGCCCGGCTCCCGCCCGGCCGAGCTCCGCAAGAGTTTCCCGCTCCTGCTCGACGCCTTCCGCCGGCTCCGCGCCGTCTACCCGGGCGCCGTGGCCGTGGTGGCCGCCACCAAGCCCGCCGTTGCCGATCAGCTGCGGAGCGCCGCCCAGTCTCTGGGAGGGTGGCCCGAGGGCCTTCACCTCGCCGCCGGCGACACCGATAGCGTCATCCGCTGGTGCGACCTGGCGCTCGTCAAAAGCGGGACGATCACGCTGCAGATCGCCCGCCAGAACAAGCCGATGGTGGTCTTCTACAAGTCCAGCCGCCTGCTGTACTACACCTTCGGCAAATGGGTGGTGGCGACGAAGTTCTTCACGCTTCCCAACGTGCTGGCCCACCGTGAGATCGTGCCCGAGCTCGTGCCCCATTTCGGAGACGCGGCCGACGTCGTCCGCATCGCACGCGAACTGCTGGATTCCCCGGCCCTCATCGAAGAGCAGCGGCAGGAACTCGCCCGCGTTGTCGAGATGTTCCGGGGGCGCAACGCGGCATCGGCCGCCGCCGAAGCAATCGGCGAGGTCGCAGGGCTGTCCCGCCCCGCCTGACCCAAGCGCTTGCTTGACCTTACAGCGACGACTCGGTCAGCTCGCCCTCGGCGACGATGGAGTCGAACTTGCCGTCGGAGATCGTGCCCACCGCGAGGCGGACCTTCTCGATCCCGGTCAGTCCCTTGAGTTGCACCGGCATGAGTTCCCCATCCGACTGGAACGACGCCAGCTCGCGGACCACCTTGTTGTCGGCGTCCACGATCGCGATCTTGTAAGTCCCGTCCTTGGGCGTCGCCAGCCCGTTGCAGAAGAACAGGCCGTCCTTCCACTCGTTGTTCACCCAGACCGACGCGGCCCCCTTGGTGCCGGTCGCGGGCGTCAGGACCAGGCGGCGCGTGTCCTTGGAGAACAGCACGTTCCGGACAAACAGCGGGCCCAACTGGCGGCTGGCCGCCTCGAGCACCGAGTCGTTCCGCATGCGGACTTCCAGGGCCTTGAAGTCCGACTGGAGCTTGAAAGTCGTGATGGCGAGCACGACGGCCGCGGCCGCCAGGCCCAGCGAGCCCGCCCGCCAGAGCGACGAAACCCCGCGGGACTTGACCATGCTGTCCGCGATCATCAGGGCCGGGTTGGCGCTGGCGACGGCCTCGCTCGCGGCGATCTCCCGCCGCACGGCCTGCACCACGGCGGCGCGCAGCCCCGCCGGGGGCGTGACGCCGGGCAGGATCGCCTCGATCCGCGACAGCCGGGTCTGCTCCCGTCGCACCTGCGCCTGCACGGCCGGGGCCGCGCTCCGGAAGGCCAGCTCGAAGGAGAGCCGCTCCTCCTCGTCGAGGAGCCCCATGGCGTCCAGGATGGCCAGTTCGATCAGTTCCTGCAGGGTCATACCGCACCTTCCTCGTTCGTTCTTTCTCTCAAACGCACCAGCGCCCGGCTCAATGCCGACTTGATCGTGCCGATCGGCGTGTTGAGCTCCTCCCCGATCTGCCGCAACGTCTGTCCGCCCAGATACGCACGCATCACCACCGTCCGCTGCAGCTCCGGCAACGTCGCGACACGCTGCAGCAACGTCGCGAACCGTTCGTCCCGTTCCAGGCGGCCCAGGTCCATCACCGGGGCCGCGTTGCCGGCCTCGCCGGTCCCCGCCTCGAGCGACGAGGCCTTGATCCGGGCCTGCGTCCGCCGCAACTTATCGACGAGGTGGCGACGTGAGATCAACATCACCCAGGTCACCAGCGCCGCCCTCTTGGGGTCGTACCTCTTCGCTGTCCGCCACAGGCGGACGAAAATCTCCTGCACCGCATCCTCCGCGTCCGCCCGGGTCGGCATCGACTGGTACGCCATCCGGTACACCAGCGACCCGAAGCGGTCGTACATCTCCTCGACGGCGCCGTCGTCGTCCGCCGCGACCCGGGTCATCAGATCCAGGTCGGCATCGTCCCTGTCGATCGATCGTCTCATTGGGGCCGTCGAGAGTTAAGCTGGGGGACTTACCGGCGAACATCTGCCGTCACGACTCATACGCGGTCGCGGGTGGGGAGGATGCCTATCCCGCCGGATTCCCCGCCAGAACGGAGCTTATCCCCCCGCCCACCCGGGTCGCCGTTCGCCAGCCGTACGGTTCCGTGAAATCGGACACATGTGCTTGTTCAACCCGGCGCGGCCAGGTAGGCTATTGCTGCCCGACGGGGGGATGTGGGAGTCCCGGCGTAGGAGCGTGAATGGCGTTGGGGGTATCAGGACAACCCAAGCCGATTTTCCCCACCCGCGGTCCAGCGGTGCGCGGATTCTCCCTCATCGATGTCCTGGTCACCATGGCGGTGATCGCCGTGCTCCTCTCGATACTGACCCCGTCTCTCTCCTCCATCCGTGAGACGGCGCGCCAGGTCATCTGCCGGTCCAACATCCGCCAGCTCGGAATCGGAGTGACCCAGTTCGCCGCCGAGCACGGCGACCGGGTGCCGCCTTCCGTTTACGTCCCCGAAGGCTCCGGCACGCTCGCCCCGTGGGAAACGATGACCCTCCGGATCGCCCCCGGCTCCAAGTGGGACGGCCTCGGCCACCTTTACGAAGGCGAATACACCTCCGCCGCCCAGGTCTTCCACTGCCCGTCGCACACAGGGAACCACCGCTACCAGGTGTACGCACCGTCGTGGGCGAGCGAGTCGGGGTTGCTGGTGGGGAACTTCCAATACCGCGGGCGGGCCGAAATCAGGCCGGGGTCGTCTACCGATCGGCTCTCCGGCATGTCCGGCGGCACCTCGCTTATTTCCGACGGCTTCCGCACACAGAGCGATTTCAACCACCAGATCGGCGCCAATCTCTTCCGCGCCGACAACTCGGTGGCCTGGTTCTCCGACCGCGAGGGCACGTTCTCGACCCGGTTCTCCGAACTCCCGAAGGACACGGCGTCAAGCCCGCCCAACGCGAGCCTCGTGCAGCTTCTCTGGCAGGCCCTCGACCGCCCGTGACCGAGTTGCCCATCTAACGCTGATCCGGCTTCCCCGCGGAGATCGTCAGCGGCACCGCGCCGTACTCCTCCCGAGTCACCGTCGGCCGTCCCACCGTGATCCCCTCGCGCGATGGCTCCTGCCCGCGCTCGCGCATCAGCCGCTTCAGGGCCGCGGGCAGCGCGAACTCCACATCCTCGTCGAACACGTCGCGCGTCTCGATGTGCCCGCCGTACCGAGCCAGCAGTTCCCGGCAGATCCCCGCGACCAGGTCCTCGGGGGCCGAAGCCCCCGCCGTCAGCAGCACGGTCTCCTTCCCCGTGGGGAACCACTCCGCCCGCAACTCGGTGACATCGTCCAGCAGGTACGCCGCGGCCCCCGCCGTGCGGGCGATCTCCGTCAGCCGCACCGAGTTGCTCGAGTTCCGCGACCCCACCACCAGCACCACGTCGCATTCCGGCGCCACCTCGCGCACGGCGTGCTGCCGGTTGGTGGTCGCGTAGCAGATGTCGCTCGACGGCGGCTCCTTGATCAGCGGGAAAGCCTTTCTGAGCGCCGCGATAATCACCCCCGCGTCGTCTGTCGAGAGCGTGGTCTGCGTCAGATACACGAGCCGCGCCGGATCGCGGACCACGAGGTGCGGAATGTCCTCCGGCGTCTCGACGATCTGGATCGCGTCCGGCGCCTCGCCGCTGGTCCCGATCACCTCCTGGTGGTTGCGGTGCCCGATCAGCAGGATCTGGTACCCCTGTCGCGCGTAGCGGATGGCCTCGGAGTGCACCTTCGTCACCAGCGGACACGTGGCGTCGATCGCGATCAGCCCCCGCGCCTCGGCGTGCCGGCGGACCTCCGGGCTCACGCCGTGGGCCGAGAACACCGCGATCTCGCCCTGCGGCACCTCGTCCAGGTCGTCCACGAACACGACGCCGCGCCCGCGGAACCGGCCCACAACGTGTCGGTTGTGGACGATTTCGTGGAACACGTAGACGGTCCGGCCCGGGAACAGGTCCACGACCCGGTCCACGACCTCGATGGCCATGCGGACGCCGGCGCAGAAGCCCCGGGGGTTGGTGAGGAGGATCCGCATCGGGCTCACCAAATCCTAGCGCCAAGGGTGAATCCCCCGCTCGCCCGGGGCGGTAAACCGACCGACAGCCGGACGCCGTTCCGCTATACTCGTTGCCCGAACGATCGAAGGGGCCGCGGTTCTTCAAGGCCCCGTTCCGAAGCTGTTGATCCGGAGTCGGTATGGGCCAAGTCAAGCGCTGGCAGCTCGTGCTCTTCGTCGTGGCCGCCCTCGCGGTGGTCGCGTCGCTGGCCTACAGCCTGCGCGGCGACGGGCTCGACCTCGCCAACACCCTCCCGATGGCCGACGTCGCGACGGGCGACGTGTACCACCTCCCCATCGGCGCCGGGGCGGGCGCCGCCACCATCCCGGGGCGCAACCCCAAGACCGGCGAGAGCACCCTGATGCCCATCGTGCAGGAAAACGGGCGCTGGGTGGTGATGGAGCGGTACTTCCCCGCCGTCAAGAACATCCCCGGCCCGCACACGGCCGTCAACGAGAAGACCCGCGAGGTCGCGGTCAAGGGCCTCTAAAGAGAATCGGAGATCCGATGCGTCGGCACACCCGTCCCGCCTTCACCCTGATCGAGCTCCTCGTGGTCATCGCGATCATCGCGCTGCTCATCAGCATCCTGCTCCCCAGCCTCGGCCAGGCCCGCGAGGCCGCGCGCCGCATGGTCTGCTCCGGCAACCAGCGCTCGATCCTCCAGGCCCAGCAGATGTACATGAACTCCTGGAAGGAGTACTTCGCGGGGTGCAACACGTCGGGGGCCGCGATCCAGGTCGGCGCCGCGTCGGCCCTGGGCGAGAAAACCTCCGACACCCCGGTCCAGGACTACGACTGGCTCAGCCCCACGCTGGGCGACTCGATGAACCTTTCCCCCAATCGCGCCGAACGGTTCGGCTACATCCTGAACAAGTTCCGCTGCCCCAGCGCCAACCAGGGGTCAGTCATGTTCACGGCGGTCTCCGCCGGCGACCAGGCCGACTTCAACGCGGTGCAGAACCGCGACGGCTGGAAGCAGATCAGCTACCTCTCGCCCGCCGATTTCCACCACCACCCCAACGGCCTCTCGGGCGCGGCCAATGCCTACCGCGGCGTGCAGCTCCGCACGGGGTTCAACACGCCGGTGGCGATCAACAAGAGCTACCGGCCGCGCCTCGAGCGCGTGGGCATGCAGCCCTCGAACAAGATCTTCATCGCGGACGGAACGCGTTTCTACGCAGGCACGTTCCTGGACTTTGACTGGGCGCCCAAACCGGGCATCTTCGGCAGCTTCACGGCGTCAGGCCCGATCTTCCACGGATCGTCGGAGTACGGCCGGACTCACTCGACGTCGACCCCGCCGACCAACTACCGGCTCTCCGCCCGGCACACGGGCCTGCTGATGAACTGCGGGTACTTCGACGGGCACGTGGGGAGCATGCGGCTCCTGCAGGCCTGGACCGACCCGGTCCCCTGGTTCCCCGGTAACAGCACGTTCAATGGGACGAACGCGACCCCCGAGTCCGTGCAGTTCATGGCCGGGAAGACGTTCATTCCCTGAACGCCGCGAAGCGCGTACCACCCAGCACGCTCACGCCTTCCCCGCGGTTGCTCCATCGAGCGATGGCGGGTCCGCGCACCTGCAGAGTGCCCGGGCTTCGACACTGGCCGCGAAACCAAAAAGCAGCAGAGCCTTGCGGTATCGCAAGGCTCTGCACGCTGCGTGATTGAGTGACTCGAAACCCGGTGGGGCGTTACGCGCGCCGACGACGCGCCGCGATCAGCCCGCCCAGCCCCAGCAGCGCCAGCGACGCCGGCGCGGGCACGACCTGCACGGAGATGTTGTCGATCGACGAGACCGTGGCCGCGTTCGCGGCCGTGCCCTGGCGGAGGTAGACCCCGGCGAGCGTCGTCGCGTCGGTGCCGATCGTCGTCGCGGCCACGTACGGGGTGTCGCCAACTCCGAACGGATCGGCGGGGTTGATGTACAAGGCCCCGGTGTCGTTCGCGAGCCCGGCGATGATGTCGTACCGGGCCAGGATCGTGTACGTCGTTCCGAAGGCCAGCACCGTCGTGCCGTAGGTGGGCGTGCCGGACCCGGTTCCCATGGCCATCTGGAAGCCGCCCCCGCTCGACCGGGCGTAGACGCGGGCGTTGAGGTTGGTGCCGCCGCCGTCACCCATGTGGATGAAGTAGTCGCCGGCGGCCTGGGCGGCGCTCAGGGTGATCTCGGCGGTCAGGTACACGCTGGTGCCGGCCGTCTGCCCGGCGAACCCGTGATTGACGTCCTCGCCGCTGGTGGTCAGGGAGACGATCCCGTTCGTGAGGGCGTTGGTCACCTGGATGGCGTTGGTGCCGGCGCCCGAGTGGGCGGCCCAGCCGTCCTGCGCGACCAGACCGCCGTTGGTGTATGTCGGGCTGTTGAAGCCGGTGGAGTACAGCACCACCGCGTTCGCCGCGCTCGACCCGCACAGAACGGCCCCGGCGGCGATCGCCAGAAAGCGGCCTTGAAGACGGTTGCCCTGCGTGCTCATCTCTGAATGCTCCTCAGAAGGTTGTTGGTGCTGACGTCCACCCCGCGCGGGCACGGGCCCGCCGAGGATGGGACCGGACCGGTCACCACCCCGCGGCACGCGCCGCGCGGGACAAACGGTCCGCCGGTATCTGAGGAGGTGTCTTGTCTCTCTCCTTCAGATGATGTTCCGAATCTATCCGGGGTCGAAATCCGCCGCAAGGCCAAAACGCCGGTGGAGTCTGTAAAAGCTGTGTTCAGACGCCGCATTGCCGGGGTGAAGCCCGGGCCGTCCGGCCGCGGGCGAGCCGAACGGAGCGGTGACCGCCCCCCGTATGCTCAGGGCCCATTTCGGAGCCGCCAATGCCCACCATCAACGATGTGCTCGCCTCGATCAAGTCCTCGGAAAAGGACTCCGTCCGCCGCTGGATGGACTGGCTCCGCATCCCCAGTATCAGCACCGACCCCAAATACGCCGGGGAGTGCCGCAAGGCCGCCGACTGGGCGGCGGCCCAACTCCGCGAGGCGGGGCTGAAGGCCGAGGTCCGCCCGGCCCGCGGCGAGGACGGGGCCGACGGCCGCCCGATCGTGATGGCCTTCGCAGAGGGGTCGCCCGGCTACAAGGGCCCGCACGTGCTGTTCTACGGGCACTACGACGTGCAGCCGGTGGACCCGCTGGACCTGTGGGAAAGCCCCCCGTTCGAGCCCGTGCTGAAGCCGGCGGTGCCGGGGGGCCCGGGGGAGCGGGTGGTCGCCCGCGGGGCCGTGGATGACAAGGGCCAGGTGATGACCTTTCTGGAGTCGCTGCGGGCCTGGAAGCAGGCCAGCGGGCTCGCGGCCGGCGGCGTCCGCATGACCGTCCTGCTCGAGGGCGAGGAAGAAAGCGGGTCCACCAGCCTGCCGCGGTTCGTCCGCGAGCACGCGGCCGAGCTCAAGAAGTGCGACGTGTGCGTGATCTCCGACACGGGCATGCTGGGGGCCGACAAGCCGGCGATCACCTACGGGGTGAGGGGCCTCGCGTACACCGAGGTTACGCTGCACGGGCCCGACCAGGACCTTCACTCGGGGCTCTGGGGCGGGCGGGCGCCCAACCCCAACAACGAGCTGGTGAAGGTGCTGGCACAGCTCTGGGACAGGGACCGCAAGGTCACCATCGAGGGCTTCTACGACGACGTGCGCCCGCTGACCGACGCGGAGCGGGCGGCGTGGAAGAAGCTGCCGTTCGACGCGGTGGCGGCGCTCAAGAAGATCGGCCTCGGGCCCGCGGCCGACATCGGCGAAGCCGGGTATTCCGCAATGGAGCGGGAGTGGGGGAGGCCGACGGCGGAGATCAACGGCATCTGGGGCGGGTACACGGGTCCCGGAGCCAAGACGGTGATCCCCGCGAAGGCCAGCGCGAAGGTGAGCTTCCGGCTCGTCGCAGACCAGGACCCGCAGAAGATCACCAAGGCGTTCTTCGCGTGGCTGGAGAAGCGCACGCCGCCGGGGTGCCGCTGGGAGCTGACCGACCACCACGGCGGATGGGGCGTGACGGTGAAGACCGATTCGCCCGCACTGGCCGCGGCCTCGCGGGCGCTGGAGCGGGCGGCGAACACGAAGCCCTCGCTGATCAAGAGCGGCGGCTCAATCCCGGTCGCGGGCCTTCTGAAGGCCGAGCTCGGGCTGGAAACCATCTTCATGGGCTTTGGCCTCGAGGATGACCGCGTGCACTCGCCCAACGAGAAGTTCGAGCTGTCGTGCTTCCGCCTCGGAACGCGGGCGCACGCGCTGCTGATTGATGAGCTGCTGAAGCAGTGAGCAACCCGTGCCACTGATATCACGCCCGCTCTGGGGGGGGGATATCAGTGCGGACGCCGCCCTCACGCCGCCGCAGCGGCCGCCGGCGGCGAAGCCGGCTCATCCTCGACGATGTCCACCTCGAACACTTCCCCGGTGTTCTTCTGGGCCGCCAGCTGCGCCGCGTAGCTGCGCCGCAGCTCGTCGGCCTTGAGGTGCGAAAGGTGGGCGACCTTCTCGTCCTCGATGGCCTGCGCGAGCCGCCCCAGGACGGCGAGCACGGACGCCACGCCGATCAGGCCGAGCAGGAGCCAGAGTTCGAGCGGAAAGGAGGTCATATGCGGACCTCAGCATCGGCCCGCGAATCCCTCCCCTTGAGCAGCCGGTAGAATCGTGCCCGTGCAGAACCCGAAACGGCGAATCCTGTGGGCGGTGATGGTGGCGGCCCTCGGGGTCGCCCTGCTGGCGGCGCCGTCCCGGGCCCAGGACGGCGCCACCTACGCCCAAGGTGAGATCACGATCTCCTGCCCCGCGATGGGCGTCGGGGGCGTGGTCCGTGCCGGGGATTGGGTTGGCCTCAAGCTGGGCATTAGCGACAGCGCCTCGAAGTCTCGCGAGATCATCGTCCAGGTCTCGATCCCCGACGCCGACGGCGACCGCGTCGAGTTCGAGCGCTCGATGACGACGAACCCCGGCACGCCGCAGCCGCTGTGGATGTACGTGCGCCTCCCGTCGCGGTTTAGCGCGCAGAGCAGCCTGAACGTCACGGCGTTCGAGGCAGTGGAGGGCGGCGCCGTCCGCGAGGGTGAGCGTCCGCCGCTGAACCCCGGCAGGGTGCTGGGCGTCGCGAAGCTGGTGCGCCCGATGACGACCGAGAGCCGCACCGAGGGGTTGATCGGCATCGTCGGCAACCGCACCATGGGCCTGCGCGCGTACCAGGGGCCCGAGCAGAGCAACTTCCAGGCGGCCTTCGCCGGGCACGAGCGCTCGCGCATCGTCGCCCGTCTCGACGCCGACAGCCTGCCCGACCGCTGGATGGGCCTGTCGCCGTTTGAGTTCCTGGTGTGGAGCGACGTGTCGCCGACCACGCTGGGCTCCGAACGCGCGGCCGCGCTGCGCGAGTGGGTGCAGCGGGGCGGGCACCTGGTGGTGGTGCTCCCCGCGGTGGCGCAGGTCTGGACCGACGAGCAGAACAACGTGCTTTCGGACATCGTGCCCCGGGTGCGAGTCCGGCGCCAGGAGGGTGTGAGCCTCGAGCCGTACCGCGCGCTGATCGACGTCCGCCTCCCCGACAAGCTGGCGATGCCCGAGAAGGAAGTGCTGCAGACCTTTACGCCGCTGCCCGGCGCCACCGAGCAGGAGGCGATCGGCATCATCGCCGCCGCGGGCGAAGCAGGGCCGGACGGGGCTCAGGAGTGGGTCGCGGTGCGGCGCCTGGTCGGCACCGGGATGGTCACGCTCGTCGGGCTCGACCTGAACAGCCGCTGGATGGACCGGCAGGGCGCGCCAGACCCGGAGTTGTTCTGGCACCGCGTGCTGGGGCGGCGCGGGGCGCTCGCGCTTTCGCGCGAGAGCGGCACTTCCAGCGCGTACATCCGCTCCCGCGACCCCGTCACCGTGGACGGGTTCATCCCGGGGCTGATCGCCAAGCGGGGCCAGGCCGCCGCCGGCGTGCTGCTGGGGTTCGTCGTGTTCATCATGTACTGGCTGCTCGCCGGCCCGCCGGGGTTCGCAGTGCTGAAGAAGATGGGCTGGGGCAAGCACGGGTGGGTGGCGTTCGTGGCGGCCGCGGGGGTGTTCACGGCGGTGGCGTGGGGCGGGGCGACGCTGATCCGTCCCGGGCGGACCGAAGCGAAGCACCTGACGATCCTGGACCACGTGTACGGGCAGAACACCGACCACGCGCGCTCGTGGTTCAGCCTGCTGGTGCCGGAGTACGGTCAGATGACGCTGACCCTCGGCGAGCCGGTGTCGCGGGAGCGGACGAGGTACCACAACGCCCTGGCGCCGTGGGAGCCCGACGACGCCTCGGGCGAGGGGTTCACCGACGCCCGCGGCTACCGCGTGGACTGCAAGAACCCGGACCAGGCGACGATCCCCACGCGCGCGACCGTGAAGCAGTTGCAGGCGGACTGGGCGGGGGCGCCCCCATGGAAGATGCCCCGGCCGGTCGGGGCAGACCCGGCAGCGCCGGATGGCGCGGTGCGGCTGGCGGACGAGAAGGCGGACTCCTACGCGACGGGGATGCTGGTGCACGACCTGCCCGGCCCGCTGACGGATGTGGTGGTGATCGTGAACCGGGGACAGAAGGACCTGCTGAAGTCGCTGACCGGCGGGCCGCTGTGGGCCGACGCGTGGTCGTTTTCCATCGGGACATGGAACCCGGGGGCCGAAGGGGCGATCGACCTGCGGCAGAAAACGGCGAAGAAGCCGGCGTCGGGGGAGACCCTGTTGCCGCCGGCCGAGTACTTCAAGAGAATCATCGAAGGCAGCCGCTCAGATGTGGAGGGCGGCGACGTGGTCGGCGCCGCCCTCACCAAGCGCCTGGAGGCGATCTCGTTCTTCTCGCAACTCGAGCCACCGGACATCAAAGCCCGCGACATGCGGTCCACGACGGCCCGGGCGGCCCAGCGGAAATACACGCACACCCTGGACCTTGGGCGGTGGCTCAGCCAGCCCTGCGTGATCGTGATCGGGCAGATCGGCGCCGGGGCGGACGACGCGCCGTCGCCGGTGCCCTTGTACGCCGGGAACGGGGCCTCTGCCCGGCCGCTTTCGACCTCCGGACGCACGCTGGTGCGCTGGATATACCCGCTCGGGTCGCGCCCGCCGGGCTATCCCAAGCCGGGGGACACCAGCCCCGCCGCCCCCGAGAAGGAAGGCGGCGACCCCGCCCCGACCGGCGAGAACTGAACCCGGCCGTCGCCCCCCCTGTACCAGACCCCACGCGAGGAGCACCCGAACCGTGCCCATGATCGAAACGATCAACCTGACCAAGCGCTACGGAGAGCTCATCGCGCTCGATAACCTCAACCTCTCCATCAACGAGGGTGACTGCTACGGCTTCATCGGCCCCAACGGCGCCGGCAAGACCACCACCATCAAGATCCTGGCGACGCTCCTGAAGCCCAGCAGCGGCCAGGCCCAGGTCGCCGGGTTCACCATCGGCTACCAGAACCGCCAGATACGCCCCCTCATCGGCTACGTGCCGGACTTCATGGGGGCCTACGAAGACATGGTGGTGACGGAGTACCTGGAGTTTTTCGCGGCCGCGTACAACATCCACGGGCAGCAGCGGCGGAAGGTTGTGAAGGATGTTCTGGAGCTGACGGACCTCACGTATAAGGCCACGGCGGAGGTGAACTCGCTTTCGCGGGGGATGCAGCAGCGGCTGTCGATTGCGCGGGTGCTTTTGCACGACCCGAAGGTGCTGCTGATGGACGAGCCGGCTTCGGGGCTGGACCCCCGGGCCCGGATCGAGATCCGGGAGCTGCTGAAAGAGCTCAAACGGATGGGGAAGACCATTTTGATCTCCAGCCACATCCTCCACGAACTGGCGGAGCTGTGCAACGTGGTGGGGATCATCGAGCGGGGGAAGCTGCTGTTCAGCGGGACCGTGCGGGAGGCGCTGGCGCGGGCGAAGATGGGGCACATCATCCACGTGGGGGTCGCCGACCGGGTGCAGCAGGCGGCGGAGGTGCTGCAGAAGATCCCGGGGGTCAAGAAGGTGGCGCTCGCCGAGGCGGACCCACACGCGGGCCCGGCCGCCTCGAACGGGCACAAAAACTCCATGCTCCACGTGACGTTCGATGAAGCGGGGGGGCACTCCTACACGGACCTGCCCAACATCCTGGTCAACCACGGCTTCCGGATTACCAAGTTCATGGAGGAGCAGGTGAATCTTGAAACGGCTTTCATGCGGCTGACCAAGGGGCTGGTTCAATAGGGGGCGGCAAAGGCGTTTCGGTGGCTCCGGGAGGGGTGGCGATGGCGAGAGTCTGCGTTCCACGGCGGTCGGCGCTCCTGGTGGCGGCGGGGTTGGCGTGCTCATCCCAGGCGGCGGCCCAGTACGCCGCGGTGGGGTCGGTGCCGGGGTCGTTCATCCCGGGGATCGACCAGCCGGGGAACCGGCGGCCGATCACCTCCGGGACAGTGGACGACGGGGCAGCGGCGATCACCATCCCGGCGGCGTACGGCAACGCCATCCTGGCGGCGGGGGCGGCGTACGCCACGACCAACGGGAGGCTGATCGGGGTGAGCGACCCGGCGTACCTCAACACCGACCTCTCAGCGGCGGGGGCACTGCCGGGGTATTACCCGATGTGGGACGACCTCGGGCTGTGGCCCGGGCCGGGGGGTGTGCCGCAGACGGTGGGCGTGGGGGACGAGGGGATCTACACGGCGGATACCGGCGGGGTGTTTGTAGTGCAGTGGAACGGGCGGCCTCTGAACGAGGGGACCAGCGGCGTGCCGGCGCCGCAGAACCGGTTCAAGGTGCAGCTCCAGCTGCGGGCGTCGGGGCCGGCGGCGGCGCAGTTCCTGTACCAGGGGCTGGGGACGGTCTCGGGGCAGAGCGCGACTGTGGGCGTGGTGCAGACCTCGCCGGCGGCGGCGTATTCCCAGTTCTCATTCGACCAGGCGGGGGCGATCGGGAACTCGACGGTGGTGTCGGTGGTGCCGGTCCCGACGGGGGCCTGCTGCGTGCCGGGAGACCTGTCGTGCGTCGTGACCGACAGCGGCAACTGCGGCTCGCGGGGCGGGACGTTCAACGGCGGTGCGGGGGCCTGTGCGCAGGCGAACTGCCCAACGCCGGGGGCCTGCTGCCTGCAGAACGGCTCGTGCTCGCCGAGCACGGCGGCGGCGTGCGCGGGGCAGAACGGCGTGTACCGCGGCGACTCGACGCCCTGCTCGGGGGCAAACTGCAACCAGATCCCGAGCGGGGCGTGCTGCGCTCCGGCGGGGACGTGCTCGCTGAAGACGGTGTTTGCGTGCCGCGCGAGCGCCGGGCTGTACCGGGGGGACAACAGCTCGTGCGGGGCCGGGGTGTGCCCGCGGGCGTACGTGTACACGGGCGGCGCGCAGCCGATCCCCGACGGCATGGGGGGAAGCGTGTGCGGGGCGGCGCTGCACGCCGAGGTGACGGTGCCGGATACCTTCACGGTTGGCGCGGCCGACGCGAGCGTGTTCGTGAGCGCGCAGTGGCAAGGGGACATCCAGCTGGCGCTGGTACACGTGAACACGGGGACGACGGCGTGGCTGGTGCGTCGCCCGGGCGTGACGGAGAGTTCTCCGTACGGGTTCGGGAACTGGTATTACGGGGACCTGACGAACAACTTGCCGTTCCGGGCGACGGACGCGGGGGCGTTCGTCTACAACTCGCCGCCGAACGGGCCGCTGGGCTCGGGGAGCGATTACGTCAACGGGCTGTGGAAGCCGCAGACCCCGCTGGCGATCTTCTCGGGGGAGAACGCGGCGGGGACGTGGCGGCTAGTGGCGCAGGACTGCGCGAACCAGTTCCCGGCGGCGCTGGACGGGTTCATTCTGAACCTGACGCCGGGGGCGGCGCCGGCGTGCTACGCGAACTGCGACGGGTCTACCGGGCAGCCGTTCCTGAACGTGCAGGATTTTTCGTGCTTCCTGCAGAAGTTCGCGGCGGGGGCGGCGTACGCGAACTGCGACGCGAGCACGACGGCGCCCACGCTGAACGTCCAGGATTTTTCGTGCTTCCTGAATAAGTTCGCGAGTGGGTGCTCGGCGCCGTGAGGTGGGGTGGCTCTGCTTGCGGCTTTGGCGCAGCGGTGGGGATAGAGGTGGTCGTGTAAGTGTGGTTTCGCACTGCTGCGCGTCCAGAGCGACGCGAGCAGTGGCACCCCCGCCCCCTCACCCGGCCGCTACGCGGCCGACCTCTCCCTCGAGGGGAGAGGTAGCAGCCGGAAGCCGGGCCCGGGACGGGCCGGCTCACCCGCCGGGACTCATCACATGACCGAGCCGAGGCCGAAGCAGCGGCGCCAGGCGCTGACCTGGCCGATGTGCAGCATCGCGTGGGTGGTGACGTAGAACATCAGAAGGCCGCCGAGGGTGGGGAACATCTCGCGGAGGCGACCTTCGCGGGGGTTGGGGCCTGCGAGCTGGGCGTCGGTGAGGGCGGGGAACGCGGCGAGCGCGGCCTCGTGGGTGCGGTTGAAGGCGGCGACGATCTCGGCCATCGGCGGGTAGATCGTCCCCTCGGCGTCGTCGCGGCACTCGGCGCCGGCGCCGAAGAGGTCTTTCCAGTTCGCGGGGACGTTGCACTCGGCGGGCACGGGGAGGCCGGCGGCCTGGAGCCAGCCGGCCGGGTACGTGGCGAGGTGGCCGAAGACGAAGGCGGGGTGGTTGGTCTTGACGAGGCCCGACGCGAGGCGCGGCTGGCGGGCGAAGGTCTCGGGCTTGACGTCGGTCAGCATCATGTTGGCCATGCGGACGGTGACGCGCCCGCCGCGGACGATGCAGTCGGTGAAGTTGGACATTCGGGTGAGGCTCCGTTGTGGTGGCACGCAGTTTAGCGGGGTGGGGAGACGGCTTTCGTGGCACCCTTTCAGGGTGCTCAGGACAGAGAGCCGTGCTCTTCCGGGGGTGTCGCTCGAAGACTCGCTCCACCGCCCGGCTACTGACTGCCAGCCCTTCGGGCTGAAAGCAGTGGTCCAGCAACCGGGCAGCCTACGGGCGCACGAACGGGTTGCTGCGCTTCTCGCGGCCGATCGTGCTCTGCGGCCCGTGCCCGGGGAAGATCACCGTCTCGTCGGGCAGCGTGTAGAGCTTGGTGCGGATGGAGCGGAAGAGCGTGTCCTGGTCGCACCCGGGGAAGTCGGTGCGGCCGACGGAGCCGGCGAAGAGGGCGTCGCCGACGATGGCCGCGTTCTGTGCGCTATTCCAAAGCGAGACGCTGCCGGGGGAATGGCCGGGGGTGTGGAAGACCTTCCAGCGCGAGCCGGGGAGCTCGAGGTCTTCGCCTTCGGCGAGGAAGCCGTCGGGGCCGCGGGCGGTGATGTTCATGCCGCCGCCGGCGGAGAGGTTGAGGACGGGGTTGGAGAGCCACTCCTTCTCGGCGGCGTGGATCAGGACGGGGGTTCCGGGAAATGCGTCGAGCACCTCGTTGACGCCGGCGATGTGGTCGAGGTGGGCGTGGGTGAGGAGGATGGCCTTGGGCTTGAGGGCCAGGGTCTTGACGCGGTCGATCAAGGGGCTCGGGCCGACGCTGGCGTCGATGATCCAGCAGTCGCGGCCGGGTCCGGTTCCTTGCGGATAGACCAGATAGCAGTTGGTCTCGAACGGCCCGAGCGTGAAAGACTCGATCTCGCAGCGGGCGGTGGGCGTAGCACTCTGGCGGGGGGTGTTCGGCGGCGCATCTGGGTTCGTTGAGGAACGGTTCATTGCGGATCATAGAATCTCGCGTCAAGCCCCCGGGCGGAATGCCCGCCCCACGGAGCCGCGCGTGTCCGAGATCAAGTCCATACCTGGTAGCAAGGGCGTCATCCATCCGCTCGCGGCCGCCGAGGCCAAGCCCGTCGCGATGGACGGCGTCAAGGGTGTGAAGATGGCCGTCATGCTCGGGCGCGAGCACGGCATGCCGCACTTTTCTATCCGCCAGTTCCAGGTCGAGCCCGGGGGACACTCGCCTCACCATCGACACGACTACGAGCACGAGGTGTACATCGTCAGCGGCGGGGGGACGGTGCTGCTGGGCGGCACGGAGCACCCCGTGAAGGCGGGGGATGTGGTGTACGTGCCGGCGGATGAGATGCACCAGTTCAAGGCCTCGCCCGCGGGAGGTGGGGGAGGCGGCGCGGGGTCAGGAAATGCGGGCGGGGGGATGACGTTTCTCTGTATGGTCCCGGTCAGCCGCAACTGCGGCGACCCCACGCCGGGGAGTTGATTCGACACACGAGGTACACCCATGGCCGGTCCCCTCCAGTTCGACGACCTCGCCGCGGCCCAGGCCCGGGCCGACCGCCAGCGCCGGCAGCGGCTGCTGACCGGGGCGATCGTGTTTGCGTTCCTGTGCGCGGCCACGATGGTCGGTTTCGGGCTCGCGCAGCCTCAGGGCAGCGTGGCGATGCTCGCGCTCTGCGCCGCTGGCGGCGTGGGGCTGGTGGTGGCGACCGTGGGCTTTGCGATTGTGTTCTCGCTGTGGCGCCCGGCGGGGACCGGGAGCGGTTCCGGGGCCGATCTGCGGGAGCAGCTCGAGCATCTCGCGCGGTCGATGGAGGCGCTGGTCGAGCACGGCTCGCTCTCCGAAGACGCCCGGCGCGTGCTGCACCGTCGGCGCGACCGCGAGATCCTGTGCAAGGCGATCCAGGAAGACATCGAGAGCGAGGACTGGGACGCCGCGATGGTCTTGGTGAAGGAGCTGGCCGAGCGGTTCGGCTACCGCACCGACGCCGAAGAGTTCCGCCAGCGGATCGAGCACGCGCGGTTCGAGACGGTGCAGCGCAAGGTGCAGGAGGGTGTGACGCGGATCGACTGGCTGATCAGCCAGCGGCGCTGGGACCAGGCGATGACTGAGGCGGGACGCACGGGGCGGCTGTACCCCGATGCGCCGCAGGTGGAGGGCCTGCGGCACCGCGTGGAGCACGCGCGCTCGCTGTACAAGACGGACCTGGAGCGGCGGTTCCTGGTGGCCGCGGAGGAAGACCGGATCGACGAGGCGATGGAGCTGCTGAAGGAGCTGGACGCGTACCTGACGGAGACGGAGGCCGAGCCGTTCCGGGAGATGGCGCGGGGGGTGATCGGGAAGGCGCGGGAGAACCTGGGGGCGCACTTCAAGCTGGCGGTGCAGGACCGCCAGTGGGACCGCGCGGCCACGCTGGGGCAGCGGATCATCGAGCAGTTCCCGAACTCGCGGATGGCGCAGGAGGTCCGGCAGCTTCTGGATGGGATCCGGGCGCGGGCGAATCAGATGCCGGCGGCGTGAATCTCCGCGAAGCGCGGGTAGAGCGGGCTTGACGAGCGGCGAGCGCTAGCGACCCGTCGCTCCGGCCGAGTCTAGTGTTTCTTGTCCGCCGCAGCTCGGGCAGCGCGGACATCGTCTACGCCGATCCGCGCGCGGTCGCGAATCCCGCCGTAGGCCTGACCAACGTAGATCTCGATCAGTCCGCGGTATCCCCAGTCCGCGTCGTCAAAGCAGCCGCGGCGAAGCGCTGCGTCGGCAAAGTCAAAGGTCAAGCCTGTGTGGTAGACGCGGGCGGTATCTTCGATGTCTCTGATGTTCTGATCATGAACGGCCGAGACCATAATCCGAAGTACTTCAATCATTTCCTTCACCGTGTCCCGGTCAGCACCAGCGCAATCCGAGGCGGCTCTGTACCGCTCCAAGGCGCGCTGCCCTTTCCCGTAAGGCTCTGCGAGTCCTTCTCTCAGTTGGGACTTGAGTTCGTCAACAGAAGGTGTAGTCGACGGCGGCGCGTAGTGCGAAGGCTCGGCGGCGGTGGCCGCAACCGGGTTTGGGGTAGCAGTCGCGGTGGGAACTGGTTGTGAGGTTGAGGGTGCGGGGTCCCGCGTGTGATCAAATGCAGAAAACCTGCTGTAGGGCTCAATAGGGGCCGTCTCCTTGACGGGTGTGCACCCGATAAGCGAGAGCGTCACCCATAAGACGATTGGCAATTTCATGCGAACGAGCCTACCGATCTCTAGTTTTGCGTCAACCCCGGTTGGCGGGGCGCGGGAGCACCAGTTTCCCAAAGCTGAAACTGGTGGCACGGGAAACCGCGGTCCGCTTTCTCACGCCGCGCGGGTCTGCTCGGGCTTCGTCGCCCGCCCTCCGCGCCAGAGGAACCACATCAGCATCCCGATCCCGATCAGCAGCCACAGGTCGGCGACGTTGGAGACGTACGGCCAGACCTCGCGGCCGCCGGTGAAGGGCATGCGCCAGCCGAAGGGGAGGTCCACGCCCGGCAGCGGGTGGATGAAGTCGCGGACGCAGGCGTACATGAGGCGGTCGTAGAGGTTGCCCAGGCCGCCGGCGAGGAGGAGAGCGATGGCGATGTGGGCGAAGCGGTCGCGCCCCCGGGTCCAGGCGCCGAACATCCAGACGGCGAGGCCCAGGGCGCCGACCGTGAAGGCGACGAAGAACCAGCGCTTGCCGGCGCCGATGCCGAAGACGGCGCCGGGGTTGAGGACCAGCGTGAAGTTCAGGACCTTCGGCACGATCACCATCGGCTCGTGCGGGGGGATGAGGGAGGAAAGGGTCCGCCCGCTGCCGGCCGCGCCCGAACTGATCTCCATCACCCGCTCGCGGCTGACATCGACCGGGACACCGGCGATTTTCGCAAAGGCGATCGCCTTGCTCGCCAGATCGACGGCGAGGCCCAGGATTGTGACAAGGATAAGGATCGCCCAGGCACGCGGGCTGCGAAGGGCGCCGCCGCGCTGGGCGCCGCCTTTGCCGTCCCATCCCGGGAACCCGGCGTCTGCGCTCACGACATGCTCGTGCGGCGCTCGAGCTCCCGCGCGGCCTCGATGGAGTACCGCGCCCAGGGGAGCTCCTCGAGACGCTCGGCCTTGATCGGCTTGCCCGTCAGCTCGCACACGCCGTAGGTGCCGTTGGCGATGCGGCCGAGGGCGTCGTCGATTTCCTTGATGAGGCGGCGGTCGGCCGCGGCCAGGTCGAGCGAGAGCGACTGGCCCGCGGCGTCGGAGCCCTGCTCGGCCATGTGCTGCGGGAGGTTGGAGAGGGAGCCGGACTGCTTTCCAGCACATTGGGATCCTAAGCTTAGAATTCCACGTGGACAAGTTGTCGCGGCCGCTTCTATAGTGTCACCTAAATACTAGTGACTCCAGCGTAACTGGACTGGCCACAGTTAGGCCGCAAATGTAATCACACTGGCTCACCTTCGGGTGGGCCTTTCTGCGTTCGCGAGTGGACCCGATAAGCTCATGGAGCGGCGTAACCGTCGCACAGGAAGGACAGAGAAAGCGCGGATCTGGGAAGTGACGGACAGAACGGTCAGGACCTGGATTGGGGAGGCGGTTGCCGCCGCTGCTGCTGACGGTGTGACGTTCTCTGTTCCGGTCACACCACATACGTTCCGCCATTCCTATGCGATGCACATGCTGTATGCCGGTATACCGCTGAAAGTTCTGCAAAGCCTGATGGGACATAAGTCCATCAGTTCAACGGAAGTCTACACGAAGGTTTTTGCGCTGGATGTGGCTGCCCGGCACCGGGTGCAGTTTGCGATGCCGGAGTCTGATGCGGTTGCGATGCTGAAACAATTATCCTGAGAATAAATGCCTTGGCCTTTATATGGAAATGTGGAACTGAGTGGATATGCTGTTTTTGTCTGTTAAACAGAGAAGCTGGCTGTTATCCACTGAGAAGCGAACGAAACAGTCGGGAAAATCTCCCATTATCGTAGAGATCCGCATTATTAATCTCAGGAGCCTGTGTAGCGTTTATAGGAAGTAGTGTTCTGTCATGATGCCTGCAAGCGGTAACGAAAACGATTTGAATATGCCTTCAGGAACAATAGAAATCTTCGTGCGGTGTTACGTTGAAGTGGAGCGGATTATGTCAGCAATGGACAGAACAACCTAATGAACACAGAACCATGATGTGGTCTGTCCTTTTACAGCCAGTAGTGCTCGCCGCAGTCGAGCGACAGGGCGAAGCCCTCGGCTGGTTGCCCTCGCCGCTGGGCTGGCGGCCGTCTATGGCCCTGCAAACGCGCCAGAAACGCCGTCGAAGCCGTGTGCGAGACACCGCGGCCGGCCGCCGGCGTTGTGGATACCTCGCGGAAAACTTGGCCCTCACTGACAGATGAGGGGCGGACGTTGACACTTGAGGGGCCGACTCACCCGGCGCGGCGTTGACAGATGAGGGGCAGGCTCGATTTCGGCCGGCGACGTGGAGCTGGCCAGGGAAAG
>JADMIO011409330.1_pt1 | contig 26343 bp, 27 predicted proteins | sample 8958161 | NCBI WGS metagenome assembly JADMIO01 (sample SAMN16585339, study PRJNA669376) | soil metagenome | isolation source: Crop rotation soil | place: USA: Cullars Rotation, Alabama | collected 2011 | reverse complement strand
CCCCGCCGAGCCCGAACGGACGAGCAGCGTTCTCGTGGCGTAGCCCGCGCGACGCAAGGAGCGCCGTGCGCGACCGAGAACCACGATTGAAGGTGCGCCGAGGCCGACAGCCGTCCGGACGTGGCGCGGGTCGCACACGACGAGGTCGGCTTTGTCGTCGACGACTTCGACCCCGACCTTCGACAGGGCCGCGTGCCACTCGTCGAGGCTGCCCAGCAGCTGCACACGTTGCACCCGTCCGGGTGCGAGGAAACGTGCGTCGGCGACGCGGATCGCGCCCCTGCCGTGTCCAGAAGCGTTCCCTTCCTGCACGCGTCCTAGGCTTCGTGTCGTGAGCGCATCGAACGGCCGGCCCGAATGGTAGGCGGGGGCAGATGACGTTGACCGACCGGGCCGAGCTGGGTGCGGACGATGTGCTGCGCTCGCACGCCGCCTTCGGGATTCGCTGGGGGGCGATCGATCAGGGCGCGCAGTTCATTCTGCGCCTCGGAGCGCTGATCGTGCTCGCGCACTTCGTGACTCCCCACGACGTCGGCGTGATGGCGATCGCTGCGATCGTGTTGAACCTCGGCTCGCTCGCCGTCGGGCTCGGCGTCAGCGACGCGCTCGTGCAGCGCCGCGACCTCGACAGGACCTTCGTCGACGTCGCCTTCGTGATCAGCACGGCCACGGGAGTGTTCGTCGCGGCGGTGGTCGTCGCCTGCTCCGTTCCGATCGCCGATCTCTTCAACACCCCCGAAGTGACGGCAGTGCTTGTCGCGGTCAGCGTGATCTTCGTCGTCAGCGGCGTCGAGCGGACTCCCAACGACATGCTCGTTCGTGCGATGCGCTTTCGCGACTTCTACGTCTCGTCGACGATCGCGACGCTGCTGAGTGTCGTCGTGGGGATCGCGATCGCCGTCGCGGGAGGCGGCGTGTGGGCGCTCGCGGCGATGGCGATCACCGAAGCGGTGGTCGCGACGGCGCTGGCGTGGGCGTTCGCCATTCACGCTGCGGTCTGGCGACCGGGATTCGCGTGGGACACCGGTCGCGCCCGATCGCTGCTCGGCTACGGGAGCTACGTCGCCGGCTACCGCGTGATCGGCTACGGGCGCGAGAACGTCGACAACATCCTCGTCGGGACAGTGCTGGGAACGACGTCCCTCGGGCTGTACTCCTTCGCGTATCGCGCGATCATCGCGCCTCTGACGAAGGTCGTCACCGTTCTCGGCACGACGGCCTTCTCCCTCTTCTCCGCGCTGCAGCACGACATCGGGAAGCTCCGCGAGGGAATGGCGTACGGGACGCGCTACGTCACGCTCGTCTGCTTTCCGCTCACCGCCGGCATTGCGATCAGCGCGCCGCTCCTGATTCCCGTCGTCTTCGGCGACCGCTGGTCGGGCGCGACAAGGATCATCCAGATCCTCGCCGGGCTCGGGCCGTACTTCGCTCTCGTCACGCTCGACAGCTCCGTCCTGAACGCGCTCGGCAAGTCGGGTCTCCAGTTTCGCATCGGTCTCGTCGAGTTCGTCGTGGCGCTGTGCGGGATTCTCATCGGCGTGCAATACAGCGCCAGCGGGGTGGCGATCGGCGTGGTCGTCGCTGCGTATCTCGTGTTGCCGATCAAGCTGTACTTCCGCTGCCGGACCCTCGATGCGACGGTCGCCGGGCAGCTACGTCCCGCTCTCCCGGCCACCGCTGCGACCCTCCTGATGGCGGCGGCGACGCTCGCAGCACGCGAGCTCCTCGCCGACCGCTACTCGGCCGCAACCGCGCTCGTGGCCGTCATCGCTGTCGGCGTCGTGTCGTACGGCGTCGCACTTCGTATCTTCGCGCCGTCGCTCCTCGGGCAGGCAGCGCGGGACTTGCTCGCGCGGACGCGTTGACGGTCAGCCTGCTGCGTCGCGAATGACGTCGATCAGCTGCGCCGTCGTCGCGCGCGCGTCGAACCGCTCGAGCAAGCGCGCCCGTCCGGCAGCTCCGAGCGCTCGCGCCCGTTCCGGCTCGGCGACGAGGTTCTGCAGCGCCCTTGCGAACGCGTCGTCGTCGTCCGGCGGGACGATCAGCCCGGTGACGCCGTCGTCGACCAGCTCGGGAACGGCTCCTTGCCGGGACGCGACGACGGGCAGCCCGGCGGCCATCGCCTCGAGGATCGCGTAACCCCACGAGTCGATCTCGCCGGGAAACGCAAAGATGTCGGACGCGCCCAGGACGTCGCCGACGCGCCCGTCCCCCGGGCGTATGTCGTTTCGAACCTCGAGGCCGGGCGCCGGCTCGACGTGCTCCATCGTCACGAGCGTCAAGCGACTGGACTGCATCAGCCTGCGCGTCCAGATATCGACGAGGCGCCAGCCTCCCTTCCGTTGCATCGACGTTCCGACGAAGACGATTGTGGGCTTCTCAGCGCTCCGTTCGCGCGTCGTCTCCGGCGGCACGGTGATCCCGAACGGGATCACCTCCACCTTCGCGCGGTCGACGCCGTACGAGAGCACGGAATCCGCCGCCCAGCTCGAGTGCGCGACAACACGGCGCACGGCGCCGTAGACGCGTCGCTCGAGCGGGACGATGCTCGCGAGCGTGAGTGGGGTGAAGCGCGTCGGCCGGCGGCCGGGAATGCGGAACGCATTTTGGCGGTTCGTCGCGTCGAGCGAGACGACACTCGGCGTTCGCCGCATCGCGCCGATGCTCAGCAGCGCGATGTTGTGCGTATAGAGATGCAGAGCGTCCGGCTTCGGGTCGAGGGAGTCCAGATGCTTCCTGGCGACCGCGCTTCGCGCGAGCTGGGCTCGCGTCGGCTGAAGATCGAGGTCGAGGTGCCCGAGGCCGGGGACGGCGACCCCGACGGCTCGTTCGACGAGCCCCCTCGGCGGCACGTCGAAAAACGTCGCCGTGATGTCGGGATCCTCGGCCACCGCAGCTCGCACGTGGCCGTGCATCGTGGCGTGACCGCCGATGTTTTCGTTCACGAAGTGAACACGCATGAGTCACATTGAATCGCGTCCGGCAGCGCCCTCGGTGGCTCTACAGAAGCAACGGGCTTGTGCCGAAAGACCGGGTAAGAACTCCGTTAAGGCCGGTGACATAGGCGCCGGTGCCTGGGCTACGATGGCCTTCCCAGCGAGGAAGGAAGGGACGCAGTTGTTCGAACGCTTCACCGAACGGGCTCGCCAGGTCGTCGTCCTTGCCCAGGACGAGGCAAGGGCGCTGAAGCACAACTACATCGGCACGGAGCACATTCTGCTCGGCCTGCTGCGCGAAGAGGAAGGCCTCGCCGCGCGCGTGCTCGAGTCGCTCGACATCACCGTGGAGGAAGTGCGTGCGCAGGTCGCGCGCATCGTCGGCCAGGGTGACGAGGTCACGACCGGCCAGATCCCGTTCACGCCGCGCGCGAAAAAGGTGCTGGAGCTCGCGCTGCGCGAAGCGCTGAGCCTCGGCCACAACTACATCGGCACCGAGCACATCCTGCTCGGCCTCGTGCGCGAGAACGAGGGCGTCGCCGCGCGCATCCTGCTCGACTTCGACGCGGACGCCGACAAGATTCGCAACGAGATCATTCGCATGCTCTCCGGCCCGGGCCGCCGCCAGCAGGGTGGCGCCGCAGCGCCGGGCGAGAAGGCGAAGTCGTCGAAGCTGCTCGACCAGTTCGGCCGCAACTTCACGAAGCAGGCCGGCGAAGGGAAGCTCGACCCGGTCGTCGGCCGCCAGACCGAGATCGAGCGGATCATGCAGATCCTCTCGCGCCGGCAGAAGAACAACCCGGTCCTGATCGGCGAGCCGGGTGTGGGCAAGACGGCCGTCGTCGAGGGGCTCGCTCAGCGGATCGCGAACGGCCAGGTGCCGGAGCTGCTGAAGGGCAAGCAGATCTACTCGCTCGACCTCGCTGCACTCGTCGCCGGCTCGAAGTACCGCGGCGAGTTCGAAGAGCGCCTGAAGAAGGTCATGAAGGAAATTCAGCAGCGCGGCGACATCATCCTGTTCATCGACGAGCTGCATAACCTCGTCGGCGCCGGCGCGGCCGAGGGCGCGATCGACGCAGCGTCGATCCTCAAGCCCGCACTTGCGCGCGGCGAGCTGCAGACGATCGGCGCGACCACGCTCGACGAGTACCGCAAGTACCTCGAGCGCGACGCAGCGCTCGAGCGGCGTTTCCAGCAGATCCGTGTCGACGAGCCATCGGTCGACGACACGGTGCAGATCCTGCGCGGGCTGCGCGACCGCTACGAGGCGCACCACCGCTGCAAGATCTCCGACGAGGCGCTGCACGCTGCGGCGTCGCTCGCCGACCGCTACATCCAGGACCGTCACCTCCCCGACAAGGCAATCGACCTCATCGACGAGGCCGGGTCGCGCATGCGCATCCGCACGATGAGCGCGCCGCCGCGCTATCGCGAGCTCGAGGAGGAGATCGAGAAGGTCCGCAAGGACAAGGAAGACGCGATCGAGAACCAGGAGTTCGAGAAGGCCGCGTCGCTGCGCGACAAGGAGCGCAAGCTGACGCAGAAGAAGCGCGAGCTCGAGGAGAACTGGCGCCAGAACGAGGCCGAGACCGAGCAGCCCGAAGTGGGCGAGGACGAGATCGCCGACATCGTCTCGATGTGGACGGGCATCCCGGTCTTCAAGCTGACCGAGGCCGAGTCCGCGCGCCTCACGCGCATGGAGGACGAGCTGCACAAGCGCGTGATCGGCCAGGAGGAGGCGATCGTCGCCGTCTCGCGCTCGATCCGCCGTGCCCGCGCCGGGATCAAGGATCCGAAGCGCCCGACCGGCTCGTTCATCTTCCTCGGCCCGTCAGGCGTCGGCAAGACCGAGCTGGCGCGCACGCTCGCCGAGTTCCTGTTCGGCGACGAGGACGCGATGATCCAGGTCGACATGTCGGAGTACATGGAGAAGCACTCCGTGTCCCGGCTCGTCGGCTCGCCGCCCGGCTACATCGGGTACGACGAAGGCGGACAGCTCACCGAGGCCGTGCGCCGCAAGCCGTACTCCGTGCTGCTCCTCGACGAGATCGAGAAGGCGCATCCGGACGTGTTCAACATCCTGCTCCAGATCCTCGAGGAGGGGAAGCTCACCGACGCGCAGGGGCGCCGCGTGGACTTCCGCAACACGATCATCGTCATGACCTCGAACATCGGCGCCGGCCAGATCTCGAAGAACCAGTCGCTCGGCTTCACGATGGGTGACGACACCGGCATGACCTATGACGACATGAAGAACAAGGTCATGGGCGAGCTGAAGAAGGTTTTCCGCCCCGAGCTGCTCAACCGCATCGACGAGGTGATCGTCTTCCACAAGCTGACGAAGGAAGAGATTCTGAGCATCGTCGACATCCAGATGAAGCGCGTGCGCGAGCAGATGGCGACGCACGACATCGTGATCGAGCTGACCGACGAGGCGAAGGAGCTGCTCGTCGAGAAGGGCTACGACCCCGCGATGGGCGCCCGTCCGCTGCGCCGCGCCATCCAGCGGGTGATCGAGGACCCGCTTGCCGACTTCGTCCTCGGCCGCGCGCTCGAGCCCGGCTCGACGATCCTCGTCGCGCGCAAGGGCGACACGGAAGAGATCGACATGACCGTCATCCCCGGCGAGGTCACGCCGGAGAAGGTCACCGTTCCGCCGGAGCAGCCGGCGGACGAAGCTGACGAAGAGCTCGCCGCCGAATAGTCGGTGCGCCGGCTCGGGGGCAGCGCCGGCAACGAGCAACTGACGGCCATCGTCGCGGCGGTGCTCGTCCCGCTCCTGCTTGCAGAGGCCGCGACGCTTCTGAACGTGCGCTCGCTGCTGACGGTGCACGCGTTCGTCGGAATGATGCTCGTGCCGGTCGTGGCGGTGAAGCTCGTGAGCGCCGGGTGGCGCATGTTCCGCTACTACGCCGGCAGCGAGGAGTACACGCTGCGCGGCCCGCCGCAGATTTTCATCAGGGCCGTCGTCGCGCCCGTGCTCGTGGCGTCGACGGTCGTGCTGTTCGGTACCGGCATCGCGCTGCTCGCGGTCGACGAGACGCAGGGAACGATCGTCGGGATGCACAAGGCGAGCTTCGTCGTGTGGGCGGGCGCGTTCGCGGTTCACTTCCTGACGCGGATCCGCGTGCTCGTACGTGTGCTCCGCCGGCGGCTGCCGGGAATCTCGATGCGCGTCGCCGCGGCGACGGCGGCGGTCGTAGCGGGTGTCGGGGTGGCGACGCTGACGCTGCCGGCGGTGGATCGCCTGCAGGACGACGCCTCCAGTCACGTCGGCTTCGACGCACGCTAGCGCGGTGCGGTCTCGCACGTACATGAGGGCCCGCGCGCTCCTGCGCGTGCTCATGTCCGCGCCGAGCTACGACGGAGACAACCTCACCGTCTACCACAAGGCCGTGGGCTTTCTCTCCGACGCGCGCTTCTGGTCTGCGTACAACCTCGGGATGGCGTCCGGCCACGAGAAGGTTCGTCAACGCGACCGGCGCACCGACCTCCGTATCGAGTGGCGAATCCACACCGCGCTGTGGGCTGCCGCGCACGCGGCGAAGCTCCCAGGCGACTTCGTCGAGTGTGGTGTGAACACCGGCATCACGGCGCTCGCAATCTGCGACTACGTCGACTTCAACGCCACCGGCAAGTCGTTCTGGCTCTTCGACACGTTCAGCGGCATCCCGGAGGAGCAGATCAGCAGCCGGGAGCGCGAGCTCGGAAGAGGACGCGAGAGCGCGGAGCTCTACGGCGAGTCGTACGCGCTGACACAGTCGAACTTCGCGCCCTTCCCGCGCGCCCGTCTGGTGCGCGGGAAGGTTCCCGACACGCTGCCGACGGCCGACATCGACCAAGTGGCGTTTCTGTCGCTGGACATGAACATCGCCGAGCCCGAGATCGCGGCGCTCGAGTACTTCTGGGACAAGCTCGTTCCCGGTGCGCCCGTCCTGCTCGACGACTACGGCTGGGAGCAGTTCCGTCCGCAGAAGGATGCAACGGACGCATTCGCCGCCGCGCACGGCGTCGAGGTCGCGACGCTGCCGACCGGCCAGGGGCTGATTCTTCGCCCGCCGCACGGCCGGGCGTAATTCGTCACAGAAGCGGCGCAGACTGTCATCAGGACCGGCTCCTAGACTGGCCGGGTGGCCAAGCCCGCCGTCAACTACGCGTGCACCGATTGCGGTTACTCCGCCGGACGGTGGTTCGGCAAGTGCCCCGGCTGTAACGCTTTCGGGACGCTGGTCGAAGACGTCGTCGGCGGCCCGACTGCGAAGGCGCCGCCGCAGCCGCTGCTGCGGCTCGTGGACGTCGAAGCCAACGAAGCGGAGCGCATCTCGACGGGTGTGTCCGAGCTCGACCGCGTGCTCGGCGGCGGCCTCGTCCCTGCGTCGCTCGTGCTCGTCGGCGGCGAGCCCGGCGTCGGCAAGTCGACACTGCTGCTGACGGCGCTCGCCGAGATGTCGAAGACGCGGCGCGCACTGCTCGTCACCGGGGAAGAGTCGGCTGCGCAGGTCAAGTTGCGCGCCGAGCGCCTCGGCGGTGCGGAGCGCGTCGAGATCCTGGCCGAGACAGAGCTCGACACCGTCTGCGCGACGCTTGAGGCGGAGCGGCCTGCCGTCTGCGTGATCGACTCGGTGCAGACGCTGCATGCCGCGGAGGTCGGCTCGGCGCCCGGATCCGTCGCGCAGGTGCGCGAAGCCGCAGCTCGGCTGTTGCGCGCGGCGAAGGAGCTCGGCGTCGCGACGATCCTCGTCGGACACGTGACGAAGGACGGCTCGGTTGCCGGCCCGCGCGTGCTCGAGCATCTCGTCGACTGCGTCCTCCAGTTCGAGGGCGACCGCTACCACGCCCACCGCGTGCTCCGTGCGACGAAGAACCGGTTCGGCTCGACGAACGAGCTCGGCGTCTTCGAGATGACGGGCTCGGGGCTCGTCGGCGTCCCGGATCCGTCCGAGGTGTTCGGCCGCGCTTCCGGCAGTGAGGTCGGGTCGGCTGTCGCGTGCGCGCTCGAGGGAACGCGGCCGATCCTGCTCGAGATCCAGGCGCTCGTCGCGCCGACCGATCTCGCGATGCCGCGTCGCGTCGCGACGGGCGTCGACCCGAAGCGGCTCGCCATGATCGTCGCCGTGCTCGGCCGCCACGCCCGCCTCGCGCTCGGCGCCGCCGATGTGTTCGTCAACGTCGCCGGCGGCGTTCGCATCGACGAGCCCGGAGCCGACCTTGCGATCGCGCTCGCGATTGCGTCGGCTGCGAAGGGCACGCCGACGAAGGAGAGCCTCGCCGCGTTCGGCGAGATCGGCCTGACCGGCCGGCTACGACAGGCGGCGCAGGCGGAGCGGCGCCACGAAGAGTGCAAGAAGCTCGGCATCAAGACGGTGATCACGCCCGCGCAAACGGAGACGCTCGCGAAGGCCGTTGCAGCAGCGCTCGTCCAATCCGCTGCTGCCTAAGCGCCGTACTTCTTTTCGTACGTTCAATTCAAACCCGGGAGGCGCTCTATGGACAGAGCCGCAACTCGTCTCGGGGCAGCAGTTGCAATTGTCGCGTTGCTTGGCGGGGTCGCCGCGGTCTACGCGGTCCGCGCCAGCGGCGCACAGCATCTCCGCCTCGTGATGACAGCCAACAACCCCACGTTGGGCAAGAAGATCCTCGTAAACCGCAAAGGCATGACGCTCTATAGCCTCAGCGTCGAGCGCAAGGGCAAATTCACCTGCACCGGCGCATGCCTGACTCTGTGGAAGCCGCTGACACTCGCAAAGGGCGCCGTCGCAACCGGCGTCGCGCACCTCACCGTCGTCAAGAGGCCCGACGGCCGGCGCCAGGTCGCCTTCCGCGGCGGCCCGCTCTACACGTTCGTCCAGGACAAGGCTCGGGGCGACGTGAAGGGCAACGGCTTCAAGGACGTCGGCGTCTGGCGCGTCGCCGTCGTCTCCGGTTCGGCGCCGGCTCCTCCGCCCACGACAACCGGCGGCGGCTATGGAGGCGGCTACGGGCCGTAGCGATACCGTGTCGCCGTGCTGCGCGGCGTCGGCGAGAGACCTGTCCTCGCCGTCCTCGTGGGCGCGGTCGCGATCGCATTCTCCGGAATCCTCTTCCGGCTCTCGCATGTCTCGGCCTCGACCGGCGCGTTCTACCGTTGTTTTCTTGCGCTCCCACCCCTCTGGTGGCTCGCAAGGCAGGAGACGCGCCGGTTCGGGCCGCGCACCAAGCGCGCCGTTGCGCTCGCATGGGTCGCGGGCGCGTTCTTCGCCGCGGATCTCGTGCTGTGGCACAACGGCATCGAGCAGGTCGGCGCAGGCCTCGCGACGGTGCTCGGCAACACGCAGGTCGTCATGGTCGGCTTGCTCGCCTGGGCGATCCTGCGCGAGCGTCCCCCGCGCTCGTCGCTGTACGCAATCCCGTTCGTCGGCATCGGCGTGCTCCTCATCTCCGGCGTGCTCGAGAGCGGCGCCTACGGCAAGAACCCGGGGCTCGGTGTGCTCTACGGGATCACCACCGCACTTGCGTACTCCGGCTTCCTGCTCGCACTCCGGGAAGGAAGCCGCGACCTGCGTCGCCCCGCAGGGCCGCTCTTCACGGCGACGCTGGCGTCCGCGATCGGTTGCGCGCTCATCGGCGCGGTCGTCGGCGACCTCGACCTGACGCCGTCGTGGCCCGCATTTGGGTTGGCTCCTCGTGCTCGCGCTGTCGTCTCAAGTCCTCGGCTGGCTGCTGATCTCGACGTCGCTGCCGCGCCTGCCGGCCGTGACGACGTCGGTGCTGCTCACGTTCCAGCCGGTGTGCTCCGTGATCTTCGCGGCACTGATCGTGAATGAATCGCCGTCGTGGCTGCAGCTCGCGGGCGCCGGCTGCATCCTGGCCGGGCTGATCGTGGCGACGGTCGGGCGTCGCGAAGCGGCGCCGGCGCCCGAGCCTGAGCTTGCGGGATGAGCTGGCAAACTACGCACTCGATGCCGGAGTCACAAGCCGCCTCGCTCGGCTTCACGCGGACGCCGTCGGAGGACGACCCACGGCGCGATCCGCAGCTGCTCGCCGCGCTGGAGCGCATCGCTCCGGGCACCGCGCTTCGGCAGGCGATCGACGACGTGATCCGCTCGCACGAGGGCGCACTGATCGTCGTCGGCGACCCGGCCGAGCTCTCGTTCCTGTACTCCGGCGGCATGCGGCTCGAGCAGCCGTTCACGCCGCAATTCCTGTTCGAGCTCGCGAAGATGGACGGCGCGATCATCGTCAACACCACGTTGACGAAGATTGCGTACGCGAACGTGCAGCTGATGCCGGATCCGACGATCCCGTCGGCGGAGACCGGCACTCGCCATCGCACGGCGGAGCGCGTTGCGAAGCAGACCGGCGCACTGGTGATCTCGATCTCGCAGCAGCGCTCGACGATCTCCGTCTACGTCGGGCAGGCGCGCTACCAGCTCGATCCCGTCCCGGAAGTCCTCGCGAAGACGAATCAGGCGCTCGCGACGCTCGAGACGTACCGCCAGCGGCTCGATCAGGTGCTGACGCGGTTGACGGCGCTCGAGTTCCAGAACGCCGTCGTGCTCGACGACGTGCTCGTCGTGCTGCAACGCGCCGAGATGACGACTCGGATGGCTGCGGAGATCGAGCGCGACTGTGTCGAGCTCGGCGCCGAGGCGAGGCTCATTCGAATGCAGCTGCACGAGCTCGTGGGCGAGGTGCCGGTCGAGCGCGTCGCCGTCGTGCACGACTACCACGCCGACGGCGCCGGCCCGCGCGCGGCGCTCGCGCTCGAAGGGCTGCACGCGCTGCCGTACCGGCAACTGCTCGAGCCCGACCGGATAGCCGAGCTGCTGGGCTACGCGCGAGACGTCAATCCACTCGATCACTCCGTGTCGCCCCGCGGCTACCGGATTCTGTCGCACATCCCTCGGCTGCCGGAGCCCGTCGTCAAGAAAGTCGTCGCGGATCTCGGCGACCTGGAGGCGATCGTGCGCGCGTCGCAGCGCGACCTCGAAGGCATCAGTGGCGTCGGCGCCGTGCGCGCGCGTGAGATCCGCGAGGGACTTCGCCGCCTGCAAGAGCACAACCTCGTCGACCGGTATCTCCAACTCTGAAGGCGAAGCGGCTCGCCGCTGCCTTCGCGGTCTTCGGCCTCTACTGGGGCTCCTGGGCTGCATGCCTACCCGCAGTCCAGCGGCAGGTCGGCGCGAGCGATGCCGAGCTGGGGCTCGGCGCCCTGTGCGTCGCCGTCGGATCGCTGCCGGCGATGTTCGCGGCGGGACGTCTCGCGGACGTGTTCGGCTCGCGGCTCGTTGCCGTTGCGCTGGTGGCGTTCGGCGTCGCGGCCGCGTTCCCCGGCCTCGCGCACTCGTTGCCGGCGTACTACGTGGCGCTCGCGTTCGTAGGGGTCGGGACCGGCGTGCTCGACGTCGCGATCAATGCGCAGGCGGCGACGATCGAGGCCCGTCACAGCGTGCGCGTGATGGACGGGCTGCACGGCGCGTTCTCGGTCGGCGTGCTGTGCGGCGGCGTGACTGCGGGGCTGCTGCGACACGCGGGTGCGCACCCTTCGTGGATCCTCATCGGTGTCGCCTGCCTCGTCCTTGTGACGGCGCTCGTCAACTCTGCGCCGTCGACGCCGCCTGAGCCCGCGCAGCGGCGTGCGCGGCTCGCGCGCCCGCTGGTCGTCGTCGGCGCCGTCCTCGGGGTCGCGTTCCTGGTCGAGAGCGGGCTCGAGGGTTGGAGCGCGCTGTTCCTCGAGCGCACGCTCGACTCCGGCCCTGCGATCAGCGGTCTCGGGCCGGGCCTCTTCGCCGCGGCGATGGCGACGGGACGCCTGCTCTCGCAGCGCATCGAGGGGCCGTCGGTGTTCGCACGGATGTTGTTCGCCGGAGTCGCGGCCGCTGCTGGGCTGATCCTTTCGGCGACGGCGCAGCATTCGCTCGTCGCTCTGGCCGGTTTCGTGATCGCCGGCGCCGGTCTCGCGCTTTCCGCGCCGACGCTGTTCAGCGTCGCGGGACGGCTCGGCGGCACGGGCGGCCGCGGCTCGGCGCTGTCGACCGTCGCGATCCTCGGCTACCTCGGCTTCCTCGTCGGTCCGGCAATCATCGGCGCCGTCTCCAGCGCCTCCAGCCTCCGTGGGGGCTTCCTCTTCCTCTGTGCCATGGCCGTCGTGCTCGCCTGCTGCGCCCCGCTCCTGCGGGAAAGCGCTGCTTAGCAGGGAAAATGACCGAAAAGTGGCCATTTCCAGCGGCTTTTGGTAGACTTCAGTCCTCGGCCGGCGGAAGAACCCCGCCGGCTTCGCGGTCACATAAGGACGGAAAGGGGCGGGCTTGTACAAAGTCGGCGACAAAGTGGTGTATCCACACCACGGGGCAGGCACGGTCGTAAAGAAGGAAAAGCGCGAGGTGCTCGGCGAGAAACGCGAGTACCTGACGATCAAGATCCTGCACAACGACATGACGGTCAACGTCCCGTCGGAGAACGCCGAGAAGGTCGGCCTCCGCAAGGTGATCGGTGAGGACATGGTCAAGGTCGTCGTCAAGGCACTGACCGGCGGCGGCACGCAGATGCCGAAGAACTGGAACCGCCGCTTCAAGCACAACCGCGACAAGATGAAGACCGGCGACATCCTCGAGCTGGCGGAAGTCGTCCGGAACCTGTCGCTGCGCGACCACGAGAAGGGTCTCTCCACGGGCGAGAAGCAGATGTTCGTAAAGGCGAAGAAGATCCTCGCCAGCGAGCTCATGTACGCCAAGGACATGGACGAGGAGGAAGCCGCTGAATGGCTCGACGACGTTCTCGTCGGCTCGGTCAACGGCGGTACCTCGAACGGTCGCAAGAAGACGACGGCTGCGAAGCCGGCCAAGGTCGCCTCGAAGAACGCAACCGCGGCCAAGCCCGCAGCTCCGCGCAAGCCGGCAGCGCGCAAGACCGCAGCGAAGCCGGCCGCAAAAACCAAGAAGCCGACGACGAAGGCGCGCGCCGCTTCGCGGTGAGCGTCTGGGCCGTCCTCGCTGCGGCGGGTAGCGGGGAGAGGCTCGGCGCCGATCGGCCCAAGGCGTTCGTTCGCCTGGGCGAGCAACCGCTGCTGGCGGAGAGCCTGGCGCGCCTCGACGCGTCCGAGTGGATCGACGCGATCGTCGTTGCCGCGCCGCCGGGCTGGGAGGAGCCGGCGATTCTGCTCGCCGAGGAGCTCGGCTGCGGCAAGGTCAGCGCCTGCGTGACCGGTGGTGCGACGCGCGCCGACTCGGTGCGACTCGGGGTCGCGGAGGTTCCGCAGGACGCCGCGGTCGTGCTCGTGCACGATGCGGCGCGGCCGCTGCTCGACGACGCCGTGGTGGAGCGGGTCGTGACGGCGCTCGGCGACGGCTGGGACGGCGCCGTGCCGGCGCTGCCGATTCCCGACACCGTCAAGCGCGTCGACGGCGAGCGCGTCACCGAGACGCTCGCCCGCGGCGAGCTGCGGGTCGTGCAGACCCCGCAGGCATTCGTCGCCGACGTTCTCCGCGGCGCCCTGCGCGACTCCGAGTGGACGGACTGTTCCGCTGCGGTAGAAGCTGCCGGTGGGCGTGTGCGCATCGTCGACGGAGACGCGCGCCTGCTCAAGGTGACGGACGCTGCGGATCTCGACCGCGTCGCGGCGTTGTTGTGAACGTCGACTACCACATGCATCTTCGCGACGAGCGATCGGAGCTGGCCCACAACACGCACGCCGTCGAGCCGTTCGTCGATGCGGCGCGCGCCGCGGGCGTCGACGAGATCGGCTTCACCGAGCACGGGTACTACTTCACCCAGTTGCGCACGCTGTGGTCGGTGCCGTATCAGATCGAGCGCTGCGCACAGGACCTCGACACGTATGTCGCCGCGGTCGTGGAGGCACGCGAGCGTGGTCTGCCCGTCAAGCTCGGGCTCGAGGTCGACTACGTCCCCGGCCGTGAGGACGAGACGCGCACGCTCCTCGCTCCGTATCCGTGGGACTACCTGCTCGGATCCGTCCACTGGATCGACGGCCTCGCCGTCGACGGCGAGCCGAAGCTGGTCGACGAAGTCGGCGCGGAAGGCGCCTACGAGCGTTACTTCCAGGAGCTCGCGCGTGCGGCAGGCAGCGGGCTGTTCGACTCGCTCTCGCACCCCGACCTCGTCAAGATCTTCGGCGACCGCGTCGCCTACGACTACACCGAGATAGCGGACGCCATCGCCGAGTCCGGCGTTGCCGTCGAGGTCTCGACTGCGGGTCTGCGCAAGCCGGTCGCCGAGCTGTATCCACATCCCGACTTTCTCGCGGCATGCCGCGAGCGCGGCATCCCGGTCACCACCGCCTCCGACGCACACGTGCCCTCGCTCGTCGGCAAGGATTTCGATCTCGCGCGCGAGCTGCTCCGGACAGCAGGCTACGAGACCGTCACGGTGTTCGAGCGCCGGCAGTCGCGCCAGGAGCCGCTCGGATGAGCTACCGAGTCGGCATCGGCGTCGACGCGCACGCATTCGCAGACGGCGTGCCGCTCGTGCTCGCCGGCGTCGAGTTCGAGTCGCCGCGCGGGCTCGCCGGGCATTCCGACGGAGACGTGATCACGCATGCGTTGATCGACGCCGTCCTCGGCGCGGCGGGCCTCGCCGACATCGGCTCGCTCTTCCCGTCCGACGGGTCGACGCCGAAGGGGATCTCCTCGCTCGAGCTGCTGCGTGACGCGCTGGCGCAGGTCGACGAAGCGGGCTACGGCGTCGTCAACGCCGACTGCGTGCTGATCGGCGAGCAGCCGCGCATCGCGTCCCGCCGCGACGAGATGGCGCGAACGCTTGCCGACATCGTCGGCGCGCCGGTCACCGTCCGCGCGACGACGACGGACAAGCTCGGGTTCACCGGTCGCGGCGAGGGGCTCGCAGCGCAGGCCGTCGCGCTCGTCGAGACCCGCAGCTGAGCTGCTAGCGGCGCCGGCCTTTCTTGGCGCGTTCCATCTGACGCTTCATCTGCCGGTTCATCGGCATGGCGTCGGACTGCTCCGTCGTCGCGTCGAGATAGGCGGCGCGTTCTTCGCGCGTCAGCCTCGACATCGCCTGCGCGGCCCGCTGCGGGTCACGGGCGACGCCGGCGCGCTCCATCTTCTTGACGGCGCTTGCGAGCTCGGGGTTCTGCCGCTCGAGCGCGGCCTGGGACATCTTCTTCATGCCCCTGCCGACCAGCGGCAGCTTCATCAGGAAGCCGACGATCGGCTTGAGGTACTTGCCCCCGGCGATGCGGCCGAGCAGGGCGAAGACGCCGAGCACGATCAGCAGCGCGGCGAGGATGTAGACAGGGATGAGGAAGAGCCAGATGTCCGCCGTCATCGGCCGGATGGTAGCGACACGAGTTCGCCCTCGACGCTGACCAGGCCGTCGCGGGCCAGGGCCTGAACCGCCTCTGCGTCGAGCTCCGCGAGGGGCTGCTCGGCGGCTGCGACGAGGCGCAGTGTCTGCGCGCGGCGCTGCCGGAACGAGCCCTCGAAGCGCGACTGCTTGCGTAGCGGGGCGTATCGGTTGCCGCGCGAAGGACACGCGGCCGCGAGCGGACAGATGGTGCAGCGCGGCACGCGCGCTAGACACACCGTCGCGCCGAGATCCATCAGCGCCTGGCCGGCGCGCGGCGAGAACGTGAAGCGCGTGCGCTCCTGCACGCGACGCACGTTTGTGTCGACCGGGAGGACGTCGCGGCCGAGCGCGAAGTTCGCGACGGCGGCGGCCGTGTACGGGCCGACGCCGGGAAGGTCGGTGAGATCGTCGGGCCAGCCGTCGCGCGCGATGTGCTGCGCAGCGCGGTGGAGGTTGAGCCCGCGGCGGTTGTAGCCGAGGCCCTGCCAGGCGCGGATCACGTCTGCCGGCGACGCGGCTGCGAGCGCCGTGGCGCTCGGCCAGCGCTCGAGCCAGTCCGTGTAGCGCGGAATCACGCGCTCGACCTGCGTCTGCTGCAGCATCACCTCCGAGACGAGGATCGCGTACGGGTCGCGCGTGTGGCGCCACGGCAGCTCGCGGCCGTGGGCGTCGAACCACGCGAGCAGGGCAGCCTCCACGGAGGCGGACTCTAGACTGGGCCGTAGATGAAGCGAGTCCGTTTCGCCCCCAGCCCGACGGGCTCTCTCCACGTCGGCAATGCGCTCAGCGCCGTCGCGAACCGCGCGCTCGGAGAGTGGATGCTGCTGCGGATCGACGACACCGACTCTGCGCGGAACGTCCCCGGCGGGGAGGAGGAGATCGTCCGCGACCTCGAGTGGCTCGGCGTCCAGTGGGACGAGGGGCCGGTGCGGCAGAGCGAGCGCGCCGAGCGCCACCGGGAGGCCGGCTCGGAGCTCGGCGCACGCTTCGACGGAGTCACGTTGGTGCGCGAGGACGGGAGCCCGACCTATCAGCTCGCCACCGTCGTCGACGACATCGACTTCGGAATCACCCACATCGTGCGCGGCTCCGATCACCGCCCGAACGAGGCCGTGCACCGGGGGCTCTTCGAGGCGCTCGGGGCGCGGCCGCCGGAGTTTGTCCACCACGGACTGATCCTCGGCGAGGACGGCAAGAAGCTCGCGAAGCGCGCCGAGGGCGCCAGCGTTGCGTCGCTGCGCGAGGCCGGGATCCCCGGCGCCGCCGTGCGCCGGTACCTCGAGGAGCTCGGGTTGCCGCAGCACGACGTGCACTACGACCTGCCGCGCATCCGCCGCCTCGCGATCGAGGCGATCGAGTCGATGAGCGACGACGCGCTCGCCGCGGAGGCGGACGCGCCGGTCGAAGTCGTGCCGGCGCTGCGCGGGGCGCGCGACCTGAACGAGGCGCGCGAGTATGCGCGCGCGATCCTGACGGTGCCGGCGCCGCGCAAGGTCGACGCGCCGGAAACGCTCGAACGCTTCCGTGAGCTCGTGGAACGGAGCAACGGCAGCGTCGACGCGGGCGCACTCGTGCGCGAGCTCAAAGCCGTCGGCGGCAACCTGCGCGCCGTCCGAGTTGCGCTGACGGGACAGGAGCGCGGCCCGGAGCTCCGGACGGTGATCGCAGCGCTGCCGCGCGACGAGATCTTGCGCAGGATCGATGCGGCTCTCTGACACGCTGACCAAGCAGAAGGTCGAGCTGCCTGCGGACGGCCCGATCCGTATGTACTTCTGCGGGCCGACCGTCTACCAGCGTGCGCACATCGGCAACGCGCGGCCGTTCATTTTCGGCATGTGGCTGCGCAACTGGCTGCGCGCGCGGGGACGCGACGTGAAGCTCGTCCACAACATCACGGACATCAACGACCGCATCTACGAAGCCGCGCCCGGCGCGAGCGCAGCCCTTGCCGCGCGGGCCACGCAGTGGTATCTCGAGGACACGGGTGCGCTCGGCCTCGGCGAGCCCGACGAATGGCCCAAGGCGAGCGAGTACGTCGAGCAGATCATCCGCTTCATCTGCGAGTTGATCGACGACGGCTACGCGTACGAGGTGGGAGGCGACGTGTACTTTCGCGTCGCGCGCGATCCGAACTATGGGCGCCTGTCCGGTCAGCGTCCCGACCAGGTCGAGGAGCAGGAGCCGAATGCGCGCAAGGAGGATCCGCGCGACTTCGCGCTGTGGAAGGCGAACAAGCCGGACGAAGACACGTGGTGGGACTCACCGTGGGGGCGCGGGCGGCCCGGCTGGCACATCGAGTGCTCGGTGATGGCCGAGGAACTGCTTGGCCCGGTGTTCGAGATCCACGGCGGCGGGCTCGACCTCGTCTTCCCACACCATGAGAACGAGCTCGCGCAGTCGACCGCGCTGGGGCACGAGTTCGCGCGCATCTGGACGCACAACGGGCTCTTGCGTTTCACCGGCTCGAAGATGTCCAAGTCGGAGGGCAGCATCGTCACGATTCGCGACGCCGTCGAGCGTTGGGGGCGCGAGGCGATCCTCGTCTACTTCATGACGGGGCACTGGTCGAAGCCGATCGACTTCTCCGATGACGTCATGGAGTCCGCGCAAGCGCGCGTGGACCGTTTTCGGGAGGTCTTTCGCGGCGAGTCGCAGCCCGCCGGCGAATGGGAGGAGTTCGCCGCGGCGCTCGAGGACGACTTCAACACGCCCGATGCGCTCGCGGTGCTGCACGGCTGGCGTGACCACGATCTGCTGCGCCGTGCGCTCGACGTGTTCGGGCTCGCGTCGCTCGCAGAGAGCATCGACGCGCCGCCGGAGATCCTCGAGCTTGCGCAGCGCCGCCGCGAAGCGCGCGCCGCGCGCGACTTCGACGAGGCGGACCGCCTGCGTGCGCAGATCGAGGCCGCCGGCTGGGAAGCGCGGGACGTCGCCGACGGGTTCCAGCTCGTCCCGAAGTGACGCGCGAGCAGGTCTACGGGCGCCGCCCGGTGCGCGAGGCGCTGCGTGGGCGCCGCGAGGTGCTCGAGCTGTGGGCAACGGAGCGCGCGCAGACGGCGGAGTCGTGGTTGCGCGAGCTCGACCGCCCGCGCGTGCAGACGAAGCTCGAGCGTGAGCTGAGCGAGGCCGCCGGCACGCGCGACCATCAGGGCGTGCTGGCGTGGTGCGAGCCGTACAAGTACGCCGACGGCTGGGAGCTCGCCGGCGCCGAGCGCCCGCTGCTCGCGTGTCTCGACCAGGTCACCGACCCGCGCAACCTCGGCGCTGTCATCCGGAGCGCCGACGGCGCCGGCGCAACGGGGGTCGTCGTCCCGGCGCACGGCGCGGCGACCGTCACGCCTGCGGTGTGCCGCGCGTCAGCGGGCGCCGTCGAGCACATGTCCGTCGCAGTCGTCCCGAACCTGGCGCGCTACCTCGGCGAGGTGAAGCGCGGCGACCTGTGGATCTTCGCGGCGGTCGGCGACGGCGCGAAGCCGATGTGGGAGACCGACCTCAGCGGCGGCGTCGCGCTGGTGTTCGGCGCCGAAGGAAAGGGACTGCGCCCGCTCGTGCGCAAGACGTGCGACGACGCCGTTTCGATCCCGATGGCCGGCGCCGTCGAGTCGCTGAACGTCAGCGTTGCGGCGGCGCTGCTCCTCTACGAAGCAAAGCGACAGCGCGATGGCTGAGCCAACCCTCTACCTGTTCGACGGACACAACCTCTTCCACGCCGGCGACTACGACGACCTGCGTCAGCTTCGGGACGAGCTCGCGAGCTTCGTCGCGCTCAAGGGCGCACGCGGCGTGCTCGTCTTCGACGGCGCGGGGACGGACGAGGCGTACGGCCCGCTCGAGGTGCGCTACGCGAAAAACGCCGACACGCTCCTCGAGCAACTCGCGGTCGAGAACCGCGCGTCGGAGGAGGTGTGTCTCGTCTCGTCAGACGTCGCCGTTCGGGGCACGTCCGGCCAGGAAGTGCAGAAGCGCTCGTCTGCGACGTTCCTCGGCGACATGGAGGCCGTCTCGCACCGTGAGGACCGGCCGCACCACCTACGCGAGACGCTCGATCCCGAGACGCGGGAGAAGCTCGAGCGGATGCGCCGCGGCCGCTAGTCGACGCTGCAGTCGAGGTCGCTGGGAACGTCTGCCGGCAGGCGGCCGAGCAATGACGCCAGCTGCTCGAGCTCTTCGCTGCTGAAGCGCGACTCGAAGAATGCGCGGATGTCGGCGACATGCGACTTCGAGGCGTGCTGCAGCTTGGTGTAGCCGGCGTCGGTGAGCACCGCGTAGGTGACCCGGCGGTCGCTGGGGCAGGCCTCGCGGCCGACAAAGCCTTCCGCCTCGAGGCCGTCGAGCAGGCGGGTGACGCCGGAGGCCGTGAGGATGAGCTGATCCGCAAGGTCGACGCGCCGCATGCGGCGGCCCTCGGCCCTCGCCAGCAGCAGGAGGCACTCGAAGTCGTTGATCGTCAGGGCGTGGTCGGCGACGAGCTGGGCGTTGACAGCCCTGGCCGCGGCCGACTGCCCGCGGAGCAGGTGGATCCAGGCTTCGACGGCAGGTGCTTGCTCTCTCAATACTTGACTAGGCAATCTTCCCTCGCTACTATTGCTTGCGGAGTCAATTGTATCGCACTCAAGGAGGAGCGGGAAATGGCAGTTTCAACGGAGACCCGGACGGCGCTGCCGACCGGCACCTGGAAGCTCGATCCGGTCCATTCGACGATCGGGTTCGAGCTCCCGTACCTCGCGGGCACCTTCCGCGGGCACTTCACGGACGTGGACGCCGAGCTGACCGCCGACAGCCTGTCCGGCTCGGCGCGTGTCGCGAGCGTTGACGTCAAGGACGAGAACCTCTCGGCGCATCTCCAGTCGCCGGAGTTCTTCGACGTGGAGCGCCACCCGGAGTTGACGTTCGCGTCCGACTCGGTCGACCGCAGCGGTGACGATCTCACCGTTTCCGGCGAGATCACGATCCGCGGCACGACCAAGCCGGTGCAGCTCCTCGGCACGATCACCGATCCGATCACGGACGCATTCGGCAACGAGCGCGTCAACATCAAGCTCGACACGACGGTCGACCGCACCGAGTTCGGGCTCAACTGGAACATGCCGCTGCCGAATGGCGAGCCGGCGCTGCAGAACGAGGTCACGCTTGTCGCAGAGCTGTACTTCGTGCAGGGGGCGTAACGGCAGTGAAGGTTCTCGGGATCTCGGGCAGCCTTCGCCGGGACTCGCACAACACGAAGCTCCTCCGTGCCGCGGAGGAGCTTCTCCCCGCCGTCGCCGAGTTCGAACTCTGGGACGGTCTCAAGGCTGTGCCGCCGTTCGACGAGGACGACGAGCCGGGAACGGAGGTTGTCGCGTCACTGCGCGATGCGGTCGCGGAGGCCGACGTCCTGATCTTCGCGACGCCGGAGTACAACGCGTCCGTTCCCGGACAGCTCAAGAACGCCGTCGACTGGCTCTCGCGGCCGGTCGCGACGAGCGTGCTGCGCGGGAAGCCGGCGCTCGTCGTGGGGGCGAGCACCGGCGCGTTCGGCGCTGTCTGGGCGCAGGCGGAGCTGCGCAAGGTGCTGGCGACCGCCGGTGCGCGCGTCGTCGAGGCGGAGGTCGCCGTCGGGCAAGCGCCCGCGAAGTTCGACGACTCCGGCGCGTTGGTCGACGAGGAAATCGAGGAGCAGCTGCGCGCGGCGCTCGACGTGCTCCTGGCGGAGGCGCCGGTTAGTCTCGCTGCGTGAGCGGCACCGCCGCGGAGCGCTACATAACGCTCGGCCTCCAGCTCGACCGGCACGTCGACGGCATCGTCGACTCGTACTTCGGCCCGCGCGAGCTGGCAGACGCGGTCAACTCCGCGGCGCCCGTCGGTGCGCGCGAGCTCGTGGCAGAGACCGAGTCGCTGCTCGACGAGCTCGACGACGGCTGGCTGCGCGACCAGGTCGTAGGCGTGCGGACGTTCGCCGGGGTCCTCGCCGGCGAGTCGATCGCGTATGCCGACGAGGTCGAGCGCTGCTACGGCGTGCGGCCCCAGTACACCGATGAGTCCATCTTCGCGGCGGCACACGGCGAGCTCGAGCGCCTGCTTCCCGGCGACGGGACGCTGACCGAGCGCTTCAAGGACTGGCGTATGTCGATGGCGGTGCCGGCCGACCAAGTTGCGCAGACGGTGGCGTCGCTGATCGAGACGGGCCGCGCCTGGACGCGCGAGCGCGTCGACCTTCCGGCTGGGGAGGACGTCGTCGTCGAGGCAGTCCGCGACAAGTCCTGGCTCGGTTACTGCAGGTACCTGGGCGACTACCGCAGCTTGATCTCGGTCAACGTCGACCAGCCGTACTCGGCGTTCGACACGGCGCACCTCGCGTTTCACGAGACGTACCCGGGACACCACGCGGAGCGCTGCGTGAAGGATCAGCTGCTCGTTCGCGGACGAGGCCTGCTCGAGGAGACGATCGTGCTGCTGCCGACTCCGCAGTCCTTGATCGCCGAGGCGATCGCCACGCTGGCGCCGGAGCTCGTGCTCGAATCGGGCGTCGAGATCCCGGGCGTCGACCTCGAGCACGCGCTTGCCGTCGAGCATGCGCATCGCGCGCTCGCGACCGTGCCGGTGAATGCGGCGCTGCTTCTCTACGAGCGCGGGGAAGAGCCCGGGGCCGTGCAGGCGTACATCGAGCGCTGGGCACTCGGTGTGGCCGAGCCCGCCCACATGTTGCGCTTCCTGCAGGATCCGACGTCGCGCTCCTACGTCATCACCTACTCCGCCGGCCGCGAGCTCGCCCGTGCCTACGTCGACAGGAGCCCGGAGCGCTTTCGCGAACTTCTGAGCCAGCAGTTCCGCGTCAGTGATCTTACGAACATACGTTCGTAACATCCTGGGTCCAGTGCAAATCACTTGTAAAGCGCGGCGGACCTTGCTATCTTCTCCCTCAACCTAAGGGTGAGACTTACGTCTCGCCCCTGACCCCGGGGGAGGCCAGATGGCCGCACGGCCCGCCGCAACAGCCGCGCAGAAGGCCCAACGAGAGCTCGAAGACCTGCAGCTGGTGCTCCGTGCACGGAACGGAGACGGCGGGGCGATGGATGTCCTCCTGCGCCGGTACACCGGCTTCGTCCGGCTCAAGGCGAGCTCGTACTTCCTCGCCGGCGGCGATTCGGAGGATCTCGTCCAGGAGGGCCTGATCGGCCTCTACAAGGCGGTTCGGGACTTCAGGGCCGACAAGGAGACCTCGTTCCGGAGCTTCGCGGAGCTGTGCGTGACGCGCCAGATCATCACGGCGATCAAGACGGCAACCCGCTTCAAGCACGCCCCGCTCAACACCTACGTCTCCTTCAGCCACACCCCTGCAGGCCAGGAATCGGACAGCGAATGCACCCTCGGAGACGCTCTGCCTGGGCCGAGCGTCGACGATCCCTCCGTTTGTGTCATTTCCACCGAGGAGCTCCAGAGCCTAGTCTTCACTCTCGGAAGCGGCCTCTCCCAACTAGAAGCGGATGCTCTACGTCTCTACTTGGAGGGGTCGTCCTACGAGGAGATGGCGGAGGAGTTGGGCTGCGACACGAAGACGATTGACAATGCGCTCCAGAGGGTTAAAAGAAAGATCTTGACCCATCAGAAATCCAGGCAAGTCCTGCTCTAGTACGGAATAGCAGGAGCCACAGGAGCGTTTTAGATGGTGTAGGCGCCCGCCGGGCGCCTGTCCTTTGAAGAAGCAGAAGGAGTGACTGAACTGACCAAGCTTGCTGAACTGGAACCCCGCGCCTTCATCGACGAGGCCGAGGAGCTCGGAGAGCTCGAGGAGGAGGTCCTCGAGGCGTACGCGCACGAGCACGAGCTGGACGAGGAGGAGCTTGCGCACCTCCGGTCCGAGCTCGAGGAGCGCGGCGTCGAGCTCATCGCCACTCCGCACGCGGAGCCGGCGACCCGTGCCCCGGCGCCGGTCAGCGGCGCGACCGACTCGCTCACGCTGTTCATGAACGAGGCCGGCCGCTACCCGCTGCTCACGGCCGCCGAGGAGGTCGCGCTGGCGAAGCGCGTCGAGCGTGGCGATCTCGCGGCGAAGGAGCGGATGATCAACTCGAACCTCCGCCTCGTGGTCTCGATCGCCAAGCGCTACCAGGGCCATGGGCTGCAGCTCGGCGACCTCATCCAGGAGGGCGTGATCGGACTGAACCGCGCCGTCGAGAAGTTCGACTGGCGCAAGGGCTTCAAGTTCTCGACCTACGCCACCTGGTGGATTCGCCAGGCCTGCCAGCGTGCGGTCTCGAACCAGTCCGCGACGATCCGCGTCCCGACGCACGTGCATGAGCGGCGTGTGAAGCTCAACCGTGCCCGCCAGCGTCTCCAGGCTGCGAGCGGCGACGAGCCGACGCAGGAGGAGCTCGCAAAGGCGACCGGTCTCGAGCTGCGCTACGTCGAGGAGGCACTCGGCGCGGTCGAGGCTTCCGTCTCGCTGAACCAGGCGGTCGGCTCCGACGGCGAGGGCGAGCTCGGCGATCTGTTCGCCGACCCGAACTCCGTCGACCCGGAGACCGAGGCGGCCGAGGCGCTGCGTGCGCGCTCGGTGCGCGAGGCCGTGCGGGCTCTCCCGGAGCGTGAGCGCCGGGTGCTCGAGCTCCGCTTCGGCTTCGACGGTGAGCCGACGTCGCTGGAGCAGATCGGCCGCGAGCTGAAGATCAGCCGCGAGCGTGTGCGCCAGGTGGAGCGCGACGCACTCGCCGCGCTCGAGACACAGCTCGCAGATGTCGTCGCGATCTCAGGCGACGACCTCGTCCACGCGGCGTAGACGCGTCACGCACTTCGCAGTAACAGACATGTCCCGGGTCAGACCCGGGACATGTCCCTGCCGGAGACGGCGCTACTCTCTGACGCAGCCCGCCGGAGTAGCTCAGCTGGTAGAGCAGCTCACTTGTAATGAGCAGGTCGTCGGTTCGAGTCCGGCCTCCGGCTCCTGAAAGACGAAGCGCCCCGGCTCTCGCCGGGGCGCTTGTCTGAGCGAAGGAGGTGTCGCGTTTACGCGGCGGCGGGAGCCGGCACAGGAGCGGCGTCGTGCTCGAGCCGGGGCAGCCACTGGAGCCAGTTCGGCAGGTACCAGTTCCAGTCGCCCAGCAGCTTCATCGTCGCGGGCAGCAGGACTGCGCGGATGATCGTCGCGTCGATCAGCACCGCGGCTGCGAGGCCGATGCCCATCTCCTTCATGTCGAGGATCGGCATGAGCGCGAAGACCGCGAACGCGCCGACCATCACCAGCGCCGCCGACGAGACGACACCGGCGGTCGTCGTGATGCCGTGCTCGACTGCGTCCGCCGTGGACATGCCGCGGTCGTACGCCTCACGCACGCGGCTCAGGATGAACACGTGGTAGTCCATCGAGAGCCCGAACAGGATCACGAACATGAAGATCGGGAGCCATGACGCGATCCCGCCGTTGGAGTTGAAGCCGAGCAGGCTCTCGCCCCAGCCCCACTGGAAGACCGCGACCAGCACACCGTAGGCGGCGCCGACGGACAGCAGGTTGAGAACGATTGCCTTGGCCGCGATCACGACCGAGCGGAACGTGACGAGCAGCAGCGCGAACGCGAACACGAGCACGAAGCCGAAGACGATCGGCGCCTTCGCCTTGAGCAGCGCGTTCTGATCCGCCGATGCCGCCGTCGGGCCGGTGACGCCGTACTCCGCGCCGTCGACCTGGCCGATCGTGGCCGGCAGGATGTCGTTGCGCAACGTCCCCAGCGCGTTCATCGAGACGTCGTCCGTGCCCTTGCCGATCAGCGGGATGTCGATTCGCGCGACGCTGTGCGCCGCGTTCGTCTCCATGTCGATCGAGCCGCTGCTCAACCCGTCCTTGACGACCTGCGACTTCAGCGCCGCGATTGCGCGCTGAGTCTTCGGCGAATCGAGGTTCGCCTTGATCGCGACCTGGCTCTGCGCCGCGGTGCCGTCGGAGAACTCCGCCTGCACCTTCTTGATGGTCGGGACGGTCGGCGCGCTGTTCGGCAGCGCGTCGAGGCCGCTCTGCGCCGTGTGCAGGTGCAGCACCGGGAGGGCCATGAGCACGAGCACGCCGCCTGCGATCGCCGCGGCGACGCCCGGCCGGCGCATGGCGGGAGTCAGGATCCGCTTCCAGAACCGGTTCTCGCCGCTGTCACGCCGGAGCCGGTGCAGGAACGGGATCTTGCCCTTCTCGACCTTGTTGCCGAGCTTCGACAGCAGCGCGGGGAGGACGGTCAGCGAGCCGAGCATAGCGATGCCGACGACCATCATCGTTGCGATCCCGAAGCCCAGGTACGACTTGTCGCCGGAGAACATCATCCCGGCCATCGCGATCATCACCGTGATGCCGGAGATGAGCACCGACCGGCCGGACGTCGCCGCCGCGGCCTCGAGCGCCGCGCGCGCGCTCTTGCCGGCCGCCCGCTCCTCGCGCTCACGCTTGAGATAGAAGAGCGAGTAGTCGACCCCGACTGCCAGCCCGATCAGCAGGACGACGGCTGCGACGTTCTGATCCATCGGGACGATCTGGCTCGGCAGCGCGACGAGCCCGACGGTCGCCATCACCGCGGAGAGTGCGAGCAGCAGCGGGATGCCGACGGCGACGAGCGCGCCGAAGACGAGCAGTAGGACGATGATCGTGATCGGGATCGAGCGCTCTCCGGCCAGCTTGAGCTGGTCGGTGAACATCTTGTCGAGTGCCTTGCCCGAGCTGATCGCGCCGGCCTCGCCGACGTAGAAGCCCGGATGCTCGGCCGCAACCTTCGCGACCGCGTTCTCGATCGGGTCGATCTTCTCGGTCGCGTCGTCGTACTTGCCCTTCATGTCGAACGTGACCATCGCCGTGCTGCGATCCTGCGAGATCTGATCGCTGTTGCCGGCGGCGTACGGGTTCTTCAGATGCTTGATGTTCGGGTTGCCCTTCACGGCGGCGACGACCTCGCCGACCGTCGAGCGGAACTCAGCAGCGTTCACCGACAGCTTCGAGCTCTGAACGAGCACGAACTCCGTCTGCGGATCCGACTGCGGGAAGCCCTGCTTCAGGATCTTGTCGGCCGTGTGCGACTGGCCGGTGTTGTAGTCCTCTTCCCTTTCCAGCACATTGGGATCCTAAGCTTAGAATTCCACGTGGACAAGTTGTCGC
>JADMIO010814562.1_pt1 | contig 26345 bp, 22 predicted proteins | sample 8958161 | NCBI WGS metagenome assembly JADMIO01 (sample SAMN16585339, study PRJNA669376) | soil metagenome | isolation source: Crop rotation soil | place: USA: Cullars Rotation, Alabama | collected 2011 | reverse complement strand
CTTTCCCCGCGGCAGCGTCGCCGCCGACGTCCTCCGCACGGACGGCTACGTCCTCGTCGACCGCGGCCAGCGCGGCGCCGTCGACGTCGACGCCAACGCGCGTCACGCCGCCGTCGACGCCACGCTCGAGCGCGCGTTCGGCGACAGCGCCCGCGCCTTCCTCCGCGGCTCGCACTACAACGAGTCGCGCAGCAACGGCACGCCGCTGCAGATCAACGACACGAACTTCCGCCAGCTCGCCCTCGGCGTCGACGCAGGACCGTTCGTGCTGCGCGCGTACGGCAGCAACCAGGACTACCACCAGACCTTCTCCGCCGTCGCCGCCGACCGCAATTCCGAGCGCCTCACTGTCGACCAGCGCGTCCCCTCCCGCGCCCGCGGCGGCTCGCTGCAGTTCGCCCACGCCGTGGGCGCGCGCAACGCCGTCGTCGCCGGCGTCGAGGAGCGCAACGTCGCCGCCATCGACATCGAGAACACCACGCGCACGAAGGGCGTGCAGCGGACGACGTCCGCCTTCGTCGAAGACTCGATCGTCGTCGCGCCGTCGCTCACCGTCACGGGCGCCCTCCGCTTCGACCGCTGGCGCGACGACGATGCCTGGTCTCCGCGCCTTTCCGCGATCTGGCGCGTCAGCGACCGCGTCGCCGTCACCGCCGCCGCCTACCGCGCCTTCCGCGCACCGACATTGAACGAGCTGATTCGCAACTTCCGCGTCGGCAACGTGCTGACGCTGGCCAACGAGGCGCTCACCGCCGAGCGCCTCTCCGCGGTCGAGGCAGGCGTGCGCGTCGGCTCGTTCCGAGCAACTGTTTTCTCGATGACGACGGACGACACGATCTCGAACGTGACGCTGTCGGCGACGCCGTCGCTCATCACGCGGCAACGCCAGAACCAGGGCAGCAGCCGCTCGCGCGGCCTCGAGCTCGACGCCGACCGCCGCCTAGGCGACTGGCGCCTCTCCGCCGGCTGGCTCTTCGCCGCCGCCGCGCTCTCCACCGGCCGGCGTACGCCGCAGGTGCCAAAGAACGCCGCCACGCTGCAGGCCGTGTGGCGCGACGCCGTCGGCGTGCAGGCGCGCTGGTCGTCGCGGCAGTTCGACGACGACCTCAATCAGTTCCCGCTCCGCGGCTACGCCGCCATCGACCTCTTCGCCTCGCGCGGCCTGTTCTACGCGGCCATCGAGAACGTGACGAACGCGCGCATCGAGGCCGGCGCCACGCCCGTTGTTACACTTGGCCAGCCGCGCGCGCTGCGCGCCGGCGTGCGATGGGCTGGAAAATAGAAAAGCAGGCCAACGGCAAGTACGCGATCTACTCGACGCGCATCGACGACTACATCGTCATCGACGCCGAGGAGCTGGAGATCGCGCAGATTTACGCGGAGAAGGGCGTCAAGGTCTACCTCGCCTCCGCCCGCGCGCAGATCGCCAAGCAAACCCCCGTGCCGGCAGCCGGCGAGGCAAAGATCGAAGCGACCCGCAAGCGCGGCAGCGCGCCGAAAGAAGGGGAGGTGCCGATTGGGGTGACGGGATTTAGGATGAATGACGAGACGGGTGACAGGTGACAGGTGACAGGTGACAGGTGACGGGTGACAGTGACCCGTGACCTGTGACCCGTGACCTGTGACCCGTGACCCGTGACCCGTGACCTGTGACCCATGACCTTCCCAATGATCGACCCCTACCTCGCCCGCATCAACTACACCGGCCCTCGCCAGCCGACGCCCGAGGTCCTGCGCGCGCTGCACGTGCAACATCTGCTGACCGTCCCGTTCGAGAACCTCGACATTCACCTCGGACGCGAGATCGTTCCGGACGAGCAGCGCATCCTCGACAAAGTCGTCCGCCAGCGCCGCGGCGGCTTCTGCTACGAGTTGAACGGCGCCTTCGCCGCGCTCCTCCGCGCACTCGGATTCGAGGTCGATATGCTCTCCGCGCGCGTGCCGCGCGCCGACGGCACGACCAGCCCCGAGTTTGACCACATGACCCTGCTCGTGCACGCGGGCGGCGAGCGCTGGCTCGCCGACGTGGGCTTCGGCGAGTGCTTCCTCCATCCGAAGCGCATCGACTTCGCCGGCGACCAGCCGGATCCCTACGGCACGTTTCGCATCGAGCAGCGCGACGCGCGCGACTGGCTGCTGTCGTCGGCGCAGCAATCCGAGTACCTCTTCTCGCTCGAGCCGCACCCGCTCGCTGACTACGCGGCCATGTGCCGCTACCATCAAACCTCGCCGCAGTCGTCGTTCACGCAGAAGCGCGTCTGCACGCTGGCGACGACGACCGGCCGCATGACGTTGCGCGACGATCGCCTGATCATTACCGAGAACGGCACGAAGCGCGAAGAGCCGATTGACACCGACGATGCCTGGCGCGCCGCGTTGCGCGAGAAATTCGGAGTGGAGTTGCCATGAGCCCAACGCTGATCGCCGCCGTGGCCGTGACGATGTGCGGCATTCACTTTTCCGTTCCGGACGGATGGAAAGCCTCGATTGCCAGCAACACGAACACGGAAGTCGTAGAGTGCAAGGTCGAAATCGATCCGCCGCATTGGCCCGCCCCCGGAAAATCGCGGTGGGGCGGCCCCGACCATCCGGTCGGGATCAAGGTCTTCTTGCAGAAGGCCCCGCGCGATGCGGTCTTCGAGGAGATGAGCTTTTTCACCGACGAGGAGGGAGAGGTCGCCGTTCCCGGCTTCCGCAGCGTGATGGAGAAGGCCGAGCCGTTCCGTGTGGGACGGCTGCGCGGCTTCCAGGCCACGCCGTTCGGCCGCGGTTATATTCAGGACGAGTCCCTCCTGCGCGGCGACGAGTCGCGGGTCTACAGCTCATCGATGTTGCTGATCGTGGCCAAGACACGCGAAGGCCGCTGGGTGGGAATCGAATGCGACGGCGGCACGCCCGACGAAGTCGTCGACTGCGACGCCGCCGTCCCGCTTCTCGCCAAGACGTTGAGGTTTGGGAAATGAACGCACGCGGACCCTTTGAAGTGAAGCTCGCGCCGCAGCCGCTCAGCTACGACGCCGGCGGCGCCATGCTGGCGCGGATGACGCTCGACAAGCAGTTTCACGGCGATCTCGAAGCCACGAGCTCCGGCGAGATGCTCAGCGCCGGCTCGGCCGCGGGATCGGGCGGCTACGTGGCCATCGAGCGCGTGACCGGCACGCTCGCGGGGCGGCGCGGCTCGTTCATCCTGCAGCACAGCGCCACGATGAACCGCGGCGTGCCGTCGCTCAGCATCACCGTCGTCCCCGACTCGGGCACGAACGAGCTGACCGGGCTCACCGGCGCGATGAACATCGTCATCGAGGCCGGCAAACACTCCTACGACTTCGAGTACGCGCTGGCATGAACGCCGCCGCCGCCATCCGCCGCGCCATTCCCGTGCTCGCGCAATACGGCACGGCCGATTCAGCGATCGTCCGCGCCTGGTTGATCCGCGCCGGCCTCTCGAAATCCGAGGCCGTCGCCGCGGCCCGCTTCATCCCCCTCGCCCTCGGCCGCGCCATCGTCCTCGACGGCCTCGGCATCGCTCTGCCCGACACGTACCTGCTGATCCACGGCGACGCGCGCGAAGAGAGGAAGCTCGCCGGCGAGAAGTTCTTCAGCGCCACGCAGTGGCTTGCCGCGACCCTCGGCAACGATTACGGCGCGAACACCGTTGGCGCCGTCGCGCTGCTCAGCGCCGAGGTGCAGGCCGTGAACGAGGCGCTCAACGCGGGGGCGCAGCCCGAGACCCTCGTCGCCTCGCCGCCGGTCGTGCTGTGGGTCGACGGCGTCGACGACGCGCCGCCGCGGCCGTGGTGGAAGTTCTGAGGGCGCACAGCGTGCGCCCCCGTCACACCCGCGTCCGCACCCGCCGCGCCGTCGGCCGTTCCATCTCTTCCCACGGCTCGATCCCCGCGACCGTGCAGCGGGGGAGCTTCTCGCCCAACGTCTCTTCGATCTTGCGCACCATCGGGAGGTCCTGCCACGTCACGATCGTCGAGACGATCCCGAGCGCGGCGCCGCGCGCCGTCCGTCCCGCGCGGTGCACGTAATCCTCCACCGCCTCGGGGATGTCGAAGTTGATCACGTGCTCGATCCCCGGCACGTCGATGCCGCGGCCGGCGATGTCGGTGGCCACGAGGATGCGGTGCGAGCCGGCGCGGAAGCCCTCCAGCGCCTGCACGCGCTTGCCCTGCGAGCGGTCGGAGTGGATGCGCGACACCGGATGGCCCTTGCGCTCGAGCACGTGGAAGAGCCACTCCGCGTCGATCTTCCGCCGCGCGAAGACGAGCGTCGAGCCGAGCTCCTCGTTCAACAGCGCCATCAGCGCGTTTCTCTTGTCCTCGGGGCGCACTAGGTAAAGGCGATGGGTGATCCCCGCCGCGGCGCCTTTCGGGGCGATGTCGACGCGCACGGGGTTGCGCATGAACTCGCGGGCGATCATCTCGATCGAGTCCGGCATCGTGGCGGAGAACATCATCGTCTGCCGGTTCCGCGGAAGCAGGCGCAGCACCTCGCGCATCTGCGGGAGAAACCCGAGGTCGAGCATGTGATCGGCTTCGTCGAGGACGAGGTGTTCGATCGCGTCCAACGTCACGTGGCGCTGGCGGATGTGGTCGAGCAGGCGGCCGGGCGTGGCCACGATCACGTCGGGCTGCTTCTTCAGCGAGTCCGTCTGCGGGCGCATGCGCACGCCGCCGATCAGACACGCCGTGGCCAGCTCGTGCTCGGCGCCAAAGAGGTCGAGGAACGCCTTCGTCTGCAGGGCGATCTCGCGCGTCGGCGAGAGAATCAAGCCCCGCACGCCGCGGCCGTGCACGAGGCGCTCGGCGAGCGGCAGCGCGAACGCCGCGGTCTTGCCCGAGCCGGTCTGGGCCAGGCCGATGAGGTCGTGCCCTTCGAGCGCCGTCGGGATGACCGCGGCCTGGATCGGCGTCGGGTTCTCGAAGCCGATGTTTTTCACGACGCCGACGATGGCGGCGCTGAGGCCGAGCGATTCGAAGTCTTTGTCCGTCGTCTCGACGGGATGCTGCGGGATTGCAGAAGGAAGCATCAGCGAAACACCCTCACGTACACACTCACGTTCACGACGAGAACGACGGCGCCGATGGCGATCTCGAGCCCGCGCGTCAGTCCGGCGGGGTAGATCAAGCCGAAGATGTAGTGCGCCACGAAGCCGCCCGTGTAGCCGGACTGGCCGGCGCGGCGCAGCATCGCGTTCTCCATCGAAGTCAAAGGACAGTACCAGCCGGCGAACTCGATCAGCGCGCCCCAAATTGCCGCGGGGACGTGCAGCCACATCAGCTTCGGCCATTTCAGCAGCAACAGGCCGCCGAGAATGACGAAGAGGATGAAGGCAAGGTGGATCAGCGCGAGCGCGTTCGCGGCGAGCTTGAAAACCATGCGCATCCGATCGCACAACTATAATGCGCGCCTCCATGAAACGGCTGATCCCGTTCGTTCTCTTCCTCCTCGCCTGCGCCGCGCTTGCCCAACAACCGGTGCACGTCGTCGTCGTCGGCACGACCGATGTCCACGGCTGGTTCGCCGGCCACCGCGACGAGAAGCCGCCGTACGGCGGCCTGGCGCTCTTCGCCAGCTACGTCGCCGCGCTGCGCGCCAAGGACCCGGGGCGCGTCATCGTCGTCGACTCCGGCGACCTCTTTCAGGGGACGCTCGAGTCGAACTACTTCGAGGGGAAGCCGGTCGTCGACGCCTACAACGCCATCGGCTACAGCGCCGCGGCCATCGGCAATCACGAGTTCGACTACGGCCCGGCCGGGCGCGACAAAGTGATCGCGCGCGATCCCGGCGACGATCCGCTCGGCGCGCTCAAGGAGCGCATCGCCCAGGCCAAGTTCCCGTTCCTCTCCGCGAACATCACCGAGAAGGCCACGGGAAAGACGCCGCCATGGCTGAAGCGCTCCGCCATCGCGAACGTCGGCGGCGCGAAGGTCGGCATCATCGGCCTGACCACGCCCGACACGCCCTCCACGACCATGCCCCAGAACGTGACGACGCTGTCGTTCAACGACCCGGTGAAGGCCGCGGTCGAGGAGGCGGCGAACCTCCGCGCGCACGGCGCCGACGCTGTCATCGTCATCGCCCACATGGGCGGCCGCTGCAAGGACATGAGCGACGTCAACGACGTGGCCAGCTGCGAGCCGAACCACGAGGCGATGAAGTTCCTGGCGGCGCTGCCGAAGGGGACGATCGACGCCTACTTCGCCGGGCACACGCACTCGCAGATGCGCCAGGTGATCGACGGCGTGCCGGCGCTGCAGGCGCTCAACTACAGCAGCGAGTTCTCGACGCTCGATCTCTGGATCGATCCGGCGCAGCACAAGGTGACGCGCACGGAGATGCGCCCGCTGACGATGATCTGCCCGCGGGTGTTCAAGGGAACGTGGCACTGCAACGCGCGCCTCGTCCCCGTCGGCTCGCCGATGGAGCCGCGCGTGTTCGAGGGGAAGACGATCGCGCCCGACGCGAAGGTGGCGGCAGTGCTCGAGCCGTACGTCGAGCAGGTGGCGGCCAAGCGCCTCGAGCCGCTCGGCGTGCGCGCCGCGGCGAACTTCACCCGCTCGTACGACCAGGAGTCGTCGCTCGGCAACCTCCTCGCGGACCTGATGCGCGAGGGCACGGGCGCCGACATGGCGTTCATGAACTCCGGCGGCATCCGCGCCGACCTGCACGCCGGCGAGTTGAAGTACGGCGATATTTTCGAGGTGAGCCCGTTCGACAACTACCCGGCCGTGGTGACGATGACGGGCGCGCAGCTCGTGGAGATGATTCGCCGCAACCTCGGCGGCTCGCACGGCACGCTGCAGCCGAGCGGCTTGCGCTACACGTACGACGCCTCGAAGCCGGAGAACGCCCCCGAGCGGCTCGTGTCGGTGACGCTCGACAACGGCAACCCGATCGACCCGAGCGCGCTCTACAAGGTCGCGCTCCCCGACTTCCTCGCCAACGGCGGCGGCGGACTGATGTCGATCATGAGCGCGATCCCGGCGGAGCGGAAAGCGTTCGACATGCGCGCGCCGCTGCGCGACCTCTTCGTGACGGTGCTGAAGAAGCGCAAGGAGCCGCTCGCGCCGAAGATGGAGGGGAGGATCACCGTGGTGAACGAGAAGCGGAGCGGGAACTGAGCTCAATCTGCGTCTCGAGAAACTCCCGGAAGTCGATGCCGGCTGTGCGGAGCTGCTGCGGCACGAGCGACGCCGCCGTCAGCCCCGGCAGTGTGTTGAGCTCGAGGAAGTAGATCTCGTCGTCGGCGACGGCGATGAGGTCGCTGCGCGAGTACCCGCGGCACCCTAGGGTGCGGTGGGCGGCGAGCGCGGTGGCCTGGGCCTCGTCGCGCATGGCGTCGGGGATCCGCGCCGGACAGATCTCGCGCGTCCCGGCGCCGAGGTACTTGCCGAGGTAGTCGAACTCGCGGCCCGGATCGACCAAGATCTCGATCACCGGCAGCGCGAACGCGCCGTTGCCCATGTCGACGACGCCGACCGTCAGCTCGCGCCCGCCGACGAACTGCTCGACGATGTACGGCACCGGCAGGACGTCGGGAAGTTCGCCGTCGCGCTCGACGAAGAAGAGCCCGCGGCTCGATCCGCCGGCGAGCGGCTTCAGCACGATTTTCTCGTGGCGCGACAGCATCTCCCGCGCGACCTCGGCGAGCTCCGCGCGGTTGCGCGCCACGCGCGACTCCGCGGTGCGCACGTGGCCGGCCACGATCTCCTTCGCCCGCCCTTTGTCGAACGCGGCCGCGCTCGCCTCGGAGTCGGATCCGGTGAACGGAATGCCGCGCCGCTCCATCATCCGCTGCAGGACGCCGTCCTCCCCCCCGGTGCCGTGCAAGGCGAGGACGAAGACAGGATCGTCGACCGGCAACGTGTCGAGAGCCTGCTCGATCGTCGGCCACGCCGCGGGCCGAGAGGGGACGAAGTCGACCTCGAAGGGCCGCTCGTGCGCGAGAAGATCGGCCAGCGCGACGTCGTGCACCGCGCCGCCCGGCGCCCAGAACCACGCCAGCACGTCGCCGAGCGTGCGCACGATGGCCTGCGCGGAAGCGACGGAGACATGGCGCTCGTCGGACGGGCCGCCGAAGAGAACGATGGTGGTCATGTTCTTAGGTTCTTGGTTCTTAGGTTCTTAAGTTTGTTGTTCGCGAAACTCAAGAACCTAAGAACCCAAGAACCTAAGAACTCTTCAATATCTCTGCCCACACTCCGGACAGAACTTCGCCGCCGACCCTTCCGCCTCGTGGCCGCAGCCGGCGCACTTGCGTTTCGGCGACAGCGAGGCGCCGCAGTCGGGGCAGAACTTCGCGCCCTGCGTCTTCGCGCCGCACTCGCGGCAGACGGCGCCGGAGACCTGGCCGACGTTGCGGCTCTTGGTCCAGTCGACCTCGCGCGCTTTCTGCTGGATCTGCTCGCGCGCGGCCTCGGCCTGCGCCGCGGCCATCTCTTCGTCGAGGTCGGGCGCGCAGTTCTCGCAGAGCCCGGCCTTCTCGTTCCAGCAGATCGGTTTGCAGACCCAGTTGCCGCAGCGCGTGCACTGCTTGAAGATCGGCGAGATCTCGGCGACCGCATCCTTCAGCGCCGAATCGTGCGCGGAGCCGCCGACGGCGCGCTGAATCTCGTACGAGCTGTCGGCCACGTTGCCGAAGAAGCCGCCGAAGAGGCTGCCGGCCGCGCGCGCGGCGGAGCCGAGCATGCCCGCGGCCGACGTCTTGAACGACGACATGTAGCCGTTGTGGCACTTCTCGCAGTAGAACTTGAATTGGAAACCGCGGTCAGTGGAGAGGTCTTCGTAGTTGCCGGTGAATGGGATCGCGACCATAGGACGCGAAGTTTAAGCGAACCAGCGGCGGGACAGGAAGTCGAGCGCGAGGGCGAGGCCGACGCGCTGCCGGATCGTGCCGACGATCATCGCCGCCAGCACGCCGAAGAAGACGACGTTCGCGGCCCAGTTGTCGGCCTGGAAACCGAAGTAGAGCGCGGCAATGCCGAAGAGCATGGGGATGCGGTCGGTGACGATGATGAAGAACCAGGTGTCGCCGTGGTTGCGCTGGTAGATGAGCCCGCACGATGAGCAGCGCTCGTGGGCCTTGATGAAGCGGACAAAGAGCGGGCCGTTTCCGCACTGCGGGCAGCGCCCGCGAAATCCGCGCTTGAGAACCTGACTGACCTTCACCGTATCATCCCCGCGCAATGTGGCGATCTCATGGGCTTGCGGCGGCCATGTTTCTCGCGCTCGCCGTGTTCATGACCTGGCCGCTCGCCGCCAACCTCGGCAGCGCCGTCGCCTGGCCGGGCGATCCCTTCATCAACATCTGGATCCTCGATTGGGACTGGTGGGCGACGTTCCACCAGCCGTTCTCGCTCTTCCAGGCCAACACGTTCTATCCGGCGAAGCTTCCGCTGGCGTACAGCGAGAACCTCTACGGCATCGCGGTGGTGCTCTTTCCGTTCCGCGCTGCCGGCCTCGGCCCGATCGCGGCCTACAACGTGGCCATGCTCCTCGGCTACGCGTTCAGCGGCTTCGGCGCGTACGCGCTCGGGCGGACCGTGACGGGCGGGTGGTGGGCGGGCGTGGCGGCGGGGATCTTCTACGCCTTCGTGCCGTTCCGGATCACGCACGCCTCGCACGTGCAGCACGTGTGGGCGGGGTGGCTGCCGCTGCTGATCGTGGCGCTGCTGCACTATGCGAAGCGGCCGGCGTGGGGCCGCGCGGCGCTCTTCGGTGCGGCGTTTCTGATGAATGGACTTTCGAACATCCACTGGCTGCTATTCGGCAGCGTGGCGATCTTCGTTGCGGCCATTGGTGTCATTCCGAGCGCAGCGAGGAACCCCCTGCAGCGCCTCTCCGCGGGGGATTCCTCGCCGTCTCCGCGGCTCGGAATGACACGTGCGGCGCTGCCGATCGCGGCGTGCACGCTCGCCGCGGCGCTGCTGCTGGCGCCGTTTCTGATCCCATACGCGACGGTGGCGCGCGAGTACGACATGCGCCGGACGTGGCAGGAGACGAAGCGCTTCTCCGCCGAGCCGCGCGACTGGCTCGTGGCGCCGGAGACGATGCGCTGGTATGGCCGGCTGAAGGACCCGAACGTCGATCCGGAGCGGTGGCTCTTTCCGGGCGCGCTCGCGCTCGTCTTTTCCGCGATCGGCGCGACGAAGAAGCCGCGGGGCATCGCCCTCGCCTGGATCATCCTCGGCGTCGCCGGCGCGCTCGGCACGCACCTCTTCTTTCACCGCTTCCTCTTCGCGCACGTTCCCGGCTTCCAGGCCATCCGCGTGCCGGCGCGGTGGGCGAACATCGCCTACGCCGGCATGGCCATGCTGATCGCGAACGGCGTGAAGCGTTTCGCGCCGCTCGCCGCCGCGGCGCTCACCGTCGAGCTCTGCGCCGCGCCGCTGCTCTGGTACCTCGTCGTCCCCGGCACGCCGCCGGTCTACCGCGCCATTCACGGCCCGACGCTGGAGCTGCCGATCGGGCAGGGACTCGACTACGCCGCCATGCTCCACGCCACGGCGCACCACCAGCCCATCGTCAACGGCGTCTCCGGCTTCACGCCGCCGGAGACGCTGCGCATCACGTCATTAATCAACAGCGATTTACTAATCGGTGAACTAAAACGCATCGGCGTCGGCACGATCGTGGTCCACGGCGACGCGGCCGACGACGCCACCCGGCAGTGGCTCGCGCGCGAGCTTGCCCGCGGCCGGATCGCCTTTGACGGCCGCTTCGACGGCGGCATCAGCGGCGACTGGTTATTCCGAATCGGTAGGGGCGCACGGCGTGCGCCCGATCTCGACGCCTTCCTCAACGCCCAACCGACCTACAACAGCGACACCTTCGGCTTCGTCGACTTCCCCAAGCCGGAGCAGCGCATCGCCGGGAAGCTCTACGTCTCCGGCTTCGCCCTCTCGCCGTACGGCATCCGCTCCGTGACCCTGCGCTTCGCCAACGGGCGCGTCCGCATCGCGCCCTTCCTCTTCGACGACCCGGCGCTGCGCCGCCGCTTCCCGTGGTACGACGCCACGGTGAAGCCGCGTTTCGTGCGCGAATTCGACCATCGTCTCCCCGGCGTGGCCGAGCGCACCGACCTGCAGGTCGAGGTCGTCGACGGCCGCGGCAGGCGCGTCTTGTTGGAAGATCGTTTCTTCGTCTGGCCGGACCGCCGCTAAAATCCGCGCCACTATGCGCAAACTAGCTTTGTTCTCGCTTCTGTTGCTTGCAGTGCCCGCAATCGCCCAGGTCAAATATCCGCAGGCCAGCCCCCACGCCGTGCTCACGCAGACGGTCGGGACGACCGACGTCACCATCGACTACCACCGTCCCAGCGTAAAAGGCCGCCAGGTCTGGGGCGGGCTCGTGCCGTACGGCAAGGTTTGGCGTACCGGCGCGAACGAGGCCACGACGATCTCGTTCAGCGACGACGTCACCATCGACGGCAAGCCGCTGCCGAAGGGGACGTACTCCCTGCACACGATCCCCGGCCCGAAGGAGTGGACGATCATCTTCAACAAGGTGGCCAAGCAGTGGGGCTCGTTCTCGTACAAGGCCGAGGAGGACGCGCTGCGCGTGACGGCGAAGCCGCATGCCGCGCCGATGACCGAGGCGATGGAGTTCGACGTCCCGTCGCTCACCACCGACAACGCCACGTTCGAGATCCGGTGGGAGAAGCTGGCCGTGCCGTTCACCGTCGGCACGGGCGCGACAGCCAAGACGCTCGCCGCCGCCGGCGCCGCCGTCGCCGGGGCGAAGCCGGACGACTGGCAGACGCCGTACCGCGCCGCGAACTTCGCCAACATGGCCGGCGAGATGGCCAGCGCCCGCGCGTGGCTCGACCAGTCGGTCAAGGCGAAGGCGACGTACCAGAACCTCTACCTCCGGGCGCAGCTCGAGGCGAAAGCCGGCCGCCGCGACGCCGCCGTCAAGGACGCCGAGGCGGCGCTCGCGAACGTCGGCGACAACGCCGACATGAAGGCGGAGATCGAGAAGTCGATCAGCGAGTGGAAGAAGAAATAGGCTTCAAATCCTCGGTGGGGGTGATGGCCTGGATCGCCCCCGCCGCCACCACCCCTACCACCAAGCCCACCACGTTCCACCACAGCCAGGCCACGTTCGTGTAGATCGCGCACCACGCCACCGCGGCCTCGCCGAGAATCGCGCCGAGGCAGACGGCCGTGCCGCCGATGCGCTTCGTGTAGAACGCCAGGAGAAAAATGCCGAGGATCGTGCCGTAGAAGAGCGAGCCGAGGATGTTCACCGCTTCGATCAGCGATCCGAGGCGGGAGGCGAACTCCGCGAAGCCGATGGCGAAGAGGCCCCAGAACACCGTCAGCCACTTCGAGGCCAGCACGTACTGATGGTCCGTGGCGTTGCGCCAGAGAAGGCGCTTCACCACGTCGACCACCGTCGTCGACGCCAGCGAATTCAGCCCCGACGACGTCGCCGACATCGCCGCGCAGAAGATCGCCGCCAGCAGCAAGCCGACCAGGCCCGCCGGCAGCGTCTGCACGACGAAGGTGAGGAAGATGTAATTCGTGTCGCTCGCGTCGGCCGCGGCGTTCGACTTGCGGATCAGCGACACCGCGGCGGCGCGCGTCGCCTTCTCCTCGTTCTGCAGCGCGCGCACGCGCTCCGTCGCCTGCGCGGTGGCGCCGGCGTCGTGCGCGCGCATGGCGTCGACCAGCGCGTGCACCTCTTCGCGCTTGGCCGCGAACGTCTTCTGATGCTGCGCCTCGAGCTGCGCGTATTGGGCCGCGTACGCGGAGCTCTGCACCTTCGCCCGCTCCACGTTGTTGAAGAAGAGCGGCGGGGCGATGAACTGGTAGAAGACGAAGACGATGGCGCCGACGAAGAGGATGAAGAACTGCATCGGCACCTTGATCATCCCGTTCATCAGCAGGCCGAGCTTCGACTCCGTCTCGCTCGCGCCGGTGAGGTAGCGCTGCACTTGCGATTGATCCGTGCCGAAGTACGACAGCGCCACGAGCAGCCCGCCGAAGAGTCCCGACCAGAAGTTGTACGGCGTCGTCAGGTCGAACGAGAAGTCGATGGCGTTGAGGCGGCCCATGCGTCCGGCCACGCGCGCGGCCTCGAGGAGCCCCACGCCGTGCGGCAGCATGCGCACGGCGAGGATCAACGCGATGGCCATCCCGCCGAGGGCGATGAGCAGTTGATGGACGTGCGTCCACGACACCGCCTTCGTCCCCCCCATCGCGGTGTAGACGATGACGAGCAGGCCGATGACGACGTTCGTCACGTGCAGATTCCAGCCGAGGAGCACGGAGACGATGAGCGCCGGCGCATAGAGCGTGATGCCGGTCGAGAGCCCGCGCTGCAGGAGAAAGAGGACGCCGCCGAGCGTGCGCGTGCCGACGCCGAAGCGGGTCTCCAGGTACTCGTACGCGGTGAAGACGCGCAGGCGGTGGTAGATCGGCACGGCGGTGATGGCCAGGATGACCATGGCGATCGGCAGGCCGAGGTAGAACTGCACGAAGCGCATGCCGTCGGCGTAGGCCTGGCCGGGCGTGGAGAGGAACGTGATCGCGCTGGCCTGCGTGGCCATGATCGACAGCGCGATCGTCGGCCACTTCAGTTGCCGGTCCGCGAGCAGATACGCCGCCAGGCGCTGCTGCCGCCGCCCTTTCCACACGCCGTACGCCACGATGAGCAGCAGCGTGACGATGAGGACCACCCAGTCGAGACGGCTCACTGGAAGATCCTCGTGAAGAGGTAGAAGGTGAGGATGGTGAGGGCGAGCTCGGCGATGACGGCGGCGTACAAACGTCGAAAGCCTTTATCGCTCATCCGCCTATCGCGCCGACACCAGATTCACAAACATCCGATACGCCCCCGGAACCCCGGCCGGCAACTGCCTGAACCACGCATACGACGTGTAAATGAACACTCCCTTCCCATAGCGAGCGTATAGCTCTCCTCCCGGCTTCGACGGCTCGCCCGGATCGTTTGAGGCGATGAGCGTCTGGTACTTTGGGTCCCAGTCCTTCGTGAAGTACAAGCCGCGCTCCTGCACCCACCCGTTCCAATCCTCGGCGCGCACTTTGTTCGGGACGTTGAGCAGCGGATGATCGGGCTTGAGCAGCGTCACCGGCGCCTCCTCGACCGTCACGCGCTCGTTCGTCACCGTGAACGGATACGGCCCGGGCGACTTGAGCAGCAGCGGCTGCGGCGAGGTGCTGTTGTACTGCACCACGAGCGTGCCGCCGTTCTTGACGTACTCCATCAGCTTCGGATGCACCAGGCGCAGCGGCTTGCGCGTGTTGTAGGCGCGCACGCCGGTGACGATGGCGTCGTACTTGGCGAAGTCGCCGCGCTCGAGGTCGGCGTCGGAGAGGAGCGTCACGTCGTAGCCCACCTGGCGCAGCGCGTCCGCCACCTCGTCGCCCGCGCCCATGATGTAGCCGACGCGCGAGCCCTTCTTGGTCAGGTCGACGCGTACGAGCTTGGCGAAGGAGTCGCCGAAGACGCGCTGGTAGGGGATGTGCGGGTATTGGATGTCGTTGATCCCCATCATCAGTTTCTTGCCGCCCGGCAGCTCGACCTCGGCCGCCAGCATCGCCGTCTGCTCGCCCTTCGGCGGCGTGACGCGGAACGTGACGTGCGCTTCGTCGCCCTTCGACTCGAACGTGACCGGCAGCGAGGCCGGGTCGGCGCTCCAACCCTGCGGCACGCGCAGGCGCACGCTCACCGGTCCGGCGGCGGCGAAGTTGCGCAGCCAGACGGTGACGGGCTTGGGTTGCGCATCGGGGAACACGTACACGCCCGCGCCGAGGTTCGCCGTCACCTCGGGGACGACGTCGACGTTGCGGACTTGTTCGCCGCGCACGGCGTCGGTCCAGCGATAGACCGCCGGGACGTGGAAGAAGATCGTATGCATCGCTCGATCGCTCAGCGTCACGACGAGCGGAATGGCCGGCGGGTTCTCCGCCAGGCCGATCGTTTGCTGATCCTTCACCGTGTACGTCCCCTTCGCCGGCGGGAGCAGCAGCCAATACGGCTGCGAGATCTCCGTCGAGGCCGGGACCTTGATCTTCAGCTCCGTCTTCACCGGCTCGTTGTTCTTGAGCAGCGTGCCGACGCCTTTGCTCGGATCGGCGTAGCGCGAGCCGACGGCATCGAGGATGAACGGATAGTCGCTGCGGTTGACGACGGAGACGTTGACGGTGATCTCGCCGCCGGGCGTGATCGAGGAGTCGCTGGCCGCGACGTCGAACGACAGCCCGGCCGCCGCGCGAATGGCCTCGGCGAGGTCGCGCTGCTTCACCGCCACCCACGGCAGTTTGTTGTTGCGGACGTAGTCGCTGGCGCCGAGGCGGTCGAGCTCCGCGTAGGCCTGCACGAGTAGCGGCAGCGACTTCGACGGGTTCTTCGGGTCGTAGTCGTCCGAGACTTGTTGCAGTATCTTGCCCACGGCCTCGCCGCCCGGAATGCGCGCCCAGGTCGTGTCGATGCCCTCGAACGGATCGCTCTTGGCCGGATCGCCGTCGAGCTGGTCGAAGTAATTGAGCAAGGTTCCGCGCCGTTCCGCCGAGCCGAAGCCCTGGCTCTTGTGGGAGCTGCGGCTCTCGGCGGCGATCTCGGTGTAGGCGCGGCCGAGGGTGGCGTTATACGTGCCAAGGTCGAGCCGCAGCGACTTCGCCACCGTGGGATCGTCGGCCTTGATCGGCTGGAACGAGAAGCGGTTCCAGAACAGCCGGCGCGGCTGCCACGGCGCCACGTACTTCAATTGATCGGGGAAGGCGTTCGGGTCGCCGGCGAGCTTGAACGCCTCGACCGCGAGAATCGCCGAGGCGGTGTGATGGCCGTGGCCGCCCTCGCCCGTGGTCGGGAAGCGCGTGATGATCACGTCCGGCTGGAAGCGGCGGATGTTCCAGACCACGTCGGCGAGGATCGTGTCTTTGCCCCAGATCGCCAGCGTCTCCTGCGGGTTCTTGGAGAAGCCGAAGTCGATGGCGCGCGTGAAGGCCTGCTCGCCGCCGTCGATGCGCCGCGCGGCCAGGAGCTCCTGCGTGCGGATGACGCCGAGAAGCTCGCCCTTCTCGTCGCCGATGAGATTCTGCCCGCCGTCGCCGCGGGTCATGGAGAGGTAGGTGGTGCGGTAGAGGCGCTCGTTGCCGAGGTAGGCGATGAGCGCGGTGTTCTCGTCGTCCGGATGCGCGGCGACGTACATGGCGCTGCCGACCACGGTGAGCTTCTTGAGGGCTTGTTGGAGCTGGGCCGCGTCGATGGGCTGGGCGGCGCGGGCGGCGGACGCGGCGACGAAAATCAGGAGTAGGAGTAGCTTGCGCATGCGCGGCGGAGAATAACAAGGCAGAAGGCAAAAGGCAGAAGGCGGAGGTTGCAGACGAGTTACGACCTTGCGGTAGTCGGCGCCGGTGCGGCGGGGCTGATGGCGGCGATCTTCGCGGGCCGCCGCGGCAAGCGCGTCGTCGCCTTCGACGCCGCGCCTAGGATCGGGGCGAAGATCCTGATCTCGGGCGGGGGGCGCTGCAACGTCACGCACGACGTCGTGCGCGCGCAGGACTTCAACGGCAACCGCAACGCCATCGCCAAGGTGCTGCGCGCGTTCGACGTCGCGCGGACCGTGGCCTTCTTCGAGGAGCTCGGCGTGCCGCTCAAGCGGGAGGAGACGGGAAAGCTCTTTCCCGTGAGCGACCGCGCGCGCGACGTGGTCGACGCGCTGCTCCGCGCGGCGCGGGAGGCGGGGGTGGAGATTCGGACGGGCGTGCGCGTGAGTGTCATCCAGAGCGAAGCGAAGGACCCCCTGACCGGCGGGGGCTCCTTCGCCGTCTGCGCGGCTCAGGATGACACCGTCCATGCCAAGCACATCGTCCTCGCCACCGGCGGCCGCTCCGTGCCGAAGACCGGCTCCGACGGCTCGGGTTACGCGCTCGCGCGCGCGGCGGGGCACACGGTCACGCCGGTCTTTCCGGCGCTCGTGCCGCTGATTGTGGCCGAGGGGCATTGGGCGCGGACGATCAGCGGGACGAGCGTGGAGGCGGAGCTCATGGTGAAGTCGCCGACGGGACGCGTGCTGCACCGCGAGCGCGGGTCGATGCTCTTCACCCACTTTGGCTTGAGCGGGCCGGCGGTGCTCGATGTCAGCCGGCACTTCATCGCCGCGCAGCCGGCCACGCTCGCGGCGAACTTTCTACCCGGCGAGACGTTCGAGTCGATCGAGCGCGCGCTGCTGTCGCACGAGAATCCGCACGCGACATTCGCGAGCATTCTCAGGCGGCGGTTGCCGGAGCGGCTGGTCGCGCAGCTCGACAGCGGCGGCATGGCCGCCGCACTCCACACGCTGTCGAAAGAGGCACGCCGCGAGACGATTCGCAACGTCGTCGACTGCGCGCTCCCGGTCGAGCGCGACCGCGGCTTCGACTACGCCGAGGTCACGGCGGGCGGGGTGCCGCTGAGCGAGGTGGATGTCAGCACGATGCGCTCGCGCATCGCCCCGAACCTTTCGCTCGCCGGCGAGATCCTCGACGTCGACGGCAAGATCGGCGGCTACAACTTTCAGTGGGCGTGGGCGACGGGCTTCCTGGCCGGTCAGTCCTTGTAGATCAACACGTGCGGCACGCCGTCGTCGCCGATCCAACCTCGGTACATCCCCTCGGTGTTGAACGGCATGGCGAAGTTGCCGTGGCGGTCGAGGATGATCGCGCCGCCGTCGCCCTTCACCGGCTCGAGCTTCTTGTGGATCACCTCGTTGCCGGCCTGCTCGACCGTCATCCCCTTGTACTCGACGAGCGCGGCGATGTCGTGCGCCACCGTCCAGCGGATGAAGAACTCGCCCGTGCCGGTGCACGACACGGCCACGCTGTCGTTCGACGCGTACGTCCCGGCGCCGATGATCGGCGAGTCGCCGACGCGCCCCCAGCGCTTGTTGGTCGTGCCGCCCGTCGACGTGCCGGCCGCGAGGTTGCCGTTCTGGTCGAGGGCGACGGCGCCGACGGTTCCTTTGTGATCGGCCGGCTGTTCCTTCATCAGGTCGCGCTGCAGCTCTTTCCAGCGCCGCTCGGTCCAGAAGTACGACGGGTCGACGATCTCCAGCCCAACGGTGGTGGCGAAGAGCTCCGCCCCCTTGCCGACGAGCATGACGTGCTTCGACTTCTCCATCACCGCGCGCGCCAGCGAGATCGGGTTCTTGACGATGGTGACGCCGGCGACGGCGCCGGCCTTCATGGTCTTGCCGTCCATGATCGAGGAGTCGAGCTCGTTGCGCCCCTCGTGCGTGAAGACGGCGCCCTTGCCGGCGTTGAAGAGCGGCGAGTCCTCGAGGATGCGGATGGAGGTCTCGACGGCGTCGACGCTCGTGCCGCCGCGCGCCAGGACGGCGTGCCCCGCCTTGAGCGCCTCCTCCATCTTGGCGCGGATGGCCGCCTCCTGCTCGGCGGTCATGTTGGCGCGCGTGATCGTGCCGGCGCCGCCGTGCATGACGAACATCGTCTTGGCATTGGCAACGAATGGGCAGGCCGCAACGAGGAGGAGTGTAAGAATCCGTTTCATGGGCGCGAATTCTCGCATGATCGTCTGCTTGCTGTTGTTGGCCGGCGCCGCCTTCGCGCAAGCCCCCTCCGAGGCCTGGCGCACCATGCGCACGCCGCACTTCCGCATCCATTACCCGGCGGAGTACGAGGCGTGGGCGACGCGGACGGCGGCGAAGATCGAGGCGGTGCGCGCCGCGGTGGTCAACGAGGTCGGCTTCGATCCGCCGCAGACGACCGACATCCTCATCGGCAATCCGCGCGCGGAGACGAACGGGCTGACGATCGCGCTTCTCGACTCGCCGCGCATCGTGCTCTGGACCGAGCCGCCGCAGCCCGACCTCGCGCTCGGCGAGTTCCACGACTGGATCGACCTTCTCACCGTGCACGAGACGACGCACCTCGTGCACCTGCTGCGGCCGTCGCGCAACCCGACGCGGCGCCTGGTCGAGAAGCTGCTGCTGCCGGTGAATCCGATCACGCTGGCCGGGCCGCGCTGGGTGATCGAAGGCTACGCGACGGTGATCGAAGGGCGCATCACCGGCTCGGGCCGTCCGGCGAGCGCGTTCCGCGCCGCGGTGCTGCGGAAGTGGGCGGCCAGCGGACGCATGCCGTCCTACGCGGAGCTGGCGGGCAACCGGAGATTCCTGGGGATGTCGATGGCGTATCTGGCCGGCTCGGCGTTCCTCGAGTGGCTCGAGCAGCGCAGCGGCCCCGACGCGCTGCGCAAGCTGTGGGCGCGCATGACGGCGCGGCAGACGCGCTCGTTCGAGCAGTCGTTCGAAGGGGTGTTCGGCGATCAACCGGAGCGGCTGTACGGGCAGTTCGTGGCGGAGCTGACGGCGCGTCCTCTGCCGCGCGTTCATGAAGGGGAGCTTTGGCAAGAAACGTCCCGTGCTTCCGGCGAGCCGGCGATCTCGCCCGACGGCAAGCGGATGGCGATCGTGCTCCGCGACGAGAAGCGGCGCGCGACGCTGGTGATCTGGCCCCTCGGCGCGAATCCCGAAGAGGCGAAGTACGAGGAGCGGATCGCGAAGATCCTGAAGCGCGATGCGCAGGACGTCGCGCCGGTGCGCGCGAAGCCGCTGCCGCGGGAGCCGTTGCACTCCTTCACGCCACTCGACGGCGGCGACGTGGAGGGCCCGCGCTGGCTGGGCGATTCGATTCTCTTTTCGCACCGGCAGCCGGACGTTTTCGGCGACCTGCATCACGATCTGTTCCGCTGGTTTCTGTCCGATGGGCACGTGGAACGCGTGACGCACCTGGCTGACGTGTTCGACGCCGATCCGTTGCCGGACGGGACGCACGCGATTGCCGTGCGGTCGCGGTTCGGGTTCTCGCAATTGGTTCGGGTCTCGCTCGCGGATGGGTCGGTGGAAGAGGTCACGAAGCCGTCGCTCGACATCGTTTACTCGCATCCGCGCGGCGCGGCGTGGGCGGAGCACGACCGCGACGGGTGGCATGTCGTGCGGGATGGGGTGCGGGTGGCGGACGGGCATTCGCCGGAGTGGATGGGATCGGAGCTCGTGTACGTGCGCGGCGACGATCTCTATCGCGGCGAGGCCCGGATCACGGAGATGCTGGGGATGGCTGTCGATCCCGCGCCGGCGCCGGATGGGTCGGTGTATTTCATGTCGCTCGAGCCGGATGGGTTTGTGGTTCGGCGGATCGCGCCGCAACCTCTTTCTGACGCGCCGCCCCGCCCCGGGGGCCCCTCGCTCACGCTCGGGGTGACACCGGCGCCGGTCTCCCACCCGTACGGCCTCGGACGCCAGGAATTGGCGACGTTCTTCGGCGGGCAGTACACGGCGCACGAGCACCACAGCGAGATCGGTCTGCGCATGGGCGACGTCGTGGGCCGCCTCGACGTGCTGGCGATCTTCGGAAACGGCGCCGCGGTCGCCGCGGCGTATCGCGGACTGCCGATCGAGCTCTCCGTGCACATCGCGCACAACAGCGAATTGCGCGCGACGTGGAACGGCACGTTCCCGCTCACCGAGCTGACCGTCAGCGGCGGCACGCTGCGCGACCGGCGCTTCTTCGAAGGCTCGCTGAATGCGCATCAACGCGACGTTGCCGCGGAAAGGCTCAGCATCGCCGCCGATTCCGATCGCCACGCGCGCGCCACGCTCAGCGGACGCGCGAAGATGCTGCGCGTGGCGATGACGGCGGGGAGAAACGTCGCCGTAGGCGGCGTCGCCACCTCCGTCGAGCCGGCCTCGCTCTTCATCGCCCGCGTCCTCGACCCGGCCCTCCCGCGCGACTTCGACGTCGCGCGCAGCTACCGCGGCGCGCGCGCCGAGGTCGTGAGCGGGCCGGTGGCGCTCTTCGCGCAGCATCATCATGCCTCGCGCAGCGTCGACCTCTACGGCCTCGAGGCGCGGCTCTCGCGCGATCCGACGCCGCTCGTCAAGGCCGCCGGCTTCGACCTCACCGCCGGCATCGCCCGGGTGCGGCAGGAGCGCGCCGTGCGCGGCTGGCTGGCCGTCCGCTGGCGGCCGTGAACTATGATCTCGCGCCGATGATTCATCTCCACAACGGCGACTCCGTCGCCATCACGGCGCGGCGGGCGCTGCTGCCGGGGCGCCACGTCGCCTTTCGCGAGACCTTCATCAGCGGCCCGGTGCCGTCCGGCCTCCGCCCCGTCGACTTCATCGAAGAGCGCGCGCGCTTCATTGCCGGCTACTACGGCGAGCACCTCCTGCGCACGCGCAACGAGCTCCTCGAGCAGGAGAAGATGCTCGACGCCGTCCGCGACGAAGAAGAAATCGTGCTCTGGTTCGAGCACGACCTCTTCTGCCTGGCCAACTTCCTCTACCTCCTGGTGCGCCTGTCCAAAGCGCGGCGCCTCAGCGCCGTCTGGTGCCCGCGCCCGCTCGGCAACATGGCCGAGGAGGAGCTCGTGACGACGTACCTCTCGCGCGCGGCCGTGCCGCCGCTCATGCTGCGCATCGCCGCCGAGGCGTGGAAGGCATACACCGCGGACGACGCCACGGCCCTCAATCGCTTCGTCAAGCAGGACTGGCCCGACTTCGCTTTCCTGCGCGACGGCATGACCCTGCAGGCCATGCGCTTTCCCTCCACGCGCAACGGCTTGGGCGAGGTCGAGCAGCGCGCCGTGGCCGGCATCGACGCCGGCGCCGTCGACTTCTCCACCCTCTTCGCGCGCTTCGACGCCCATCCGCCGCGCTACGGATTCGGCGACGGCGAGTTCCTCCGCCACCTGCGCCGGCTCGCCAGCTGCGCCGTGCCGATGATCACGATCACCGAGAGCGGCGACACCGCGCCGCCGAAGGCGCTCTTCTCGATCACGCCGGCGGGACGGAAGGTGCTGGCCGGCGAAGCCGACTTCATCGAGCTCAATAATGCCGACCAGTGGCTCGGCGGCGCGCATCTGACGCGCGAGAAGTTGTGGCGCTGGGATCCGGACGCGCGCGAAGTGCGATGATGCCGGGCGAGCTTCCCTGCCGTTTGATCCACTTCGACGCCGCCGACGGCGTCGCGCTCGCAGGCCTGCTCTACGAGCCGCGCCGCGCCACGAAGCGCGCCGCGATTTGGCTGCACGGCACCGGCGGCGCCTCGGTCTTCGACGCGCGGCGCACCAATGCCCTCGCGCGCGAGCTCGTCGCGCGCGGCCTCGCCTTCTTCCCCTTCAACAACCGCGGCGCGCACCTCGTGCGGCGGTTGCGCAAGGGAGAAACGCGCATCGGCGGCGGCATGGCCTACGAAGTCATCCGCGACTGCGTGCACGACATCGACGGCGCCGTGCGCGAGCTCCGCCGCCGCGGCTATCGCCAGCTGCACCTCGTCGGGCACTCGACGGGGGCAAACAAGATCGCCGTCTACGATCATCACAAGCCGCGCAATCCGATCCGCCGCTACGTCTTCCTCGGCGGCGGCGACGACACGGGACTGCTCTACGCGCAGCTCGGCCCGCGCCGCTTCGAGCGCGCGCTGGACGAGGCGCGCGCCAAGATCAAGGAGCGCCGCGGCCACGAGCTCGTGCCGCCGCGCGTCTCGCCGATGATGCTGAGCTGGCGCTCGTTCTACGACCTGGCCAACCCGAACGGCGACTACAACGTCTTCCCCTTTTACGAAGCGATCAACGGCATCCGCCTCGGCACGCGCCCGCGCTTCCGCTACGTGCGCGCCATCCGCAAGCCGTCGCTCTACGTCTACGGCGACCGCGACGAGTTCTCGTTCGACGACGTGCCGCGCTGCGTGTCGATCCTGGCGGAGAACGTCGGCGCGAACGCGGAGATCGTGGTGATGGAGGACGCCGACCACGGCTTCACCGGCCGTGAAGAAGAGTTAGGAGAGCGGATTGCCTGGTTTCTCGATTGAGCCGTCGCCGCTGGGCCGCATCGTCGTCGCGCCAAACGTGCCGAAGAGGCACCGGCTGTTCTACACGACGATCGACTACAGCGGCGCGATCGACGAAAGGTTGGAGGCGTTCGTCGGCCGCGAGGTCGCACATTGCAACCAGGTGCATGGTTGTGGAGTGCGGCGGCCATGCCGCCGCTCTGACAGCGGCGGCATGGCCGCCGCACTCCAGATTTGCGATGCGCTGTGGAGCGACGAGCCCTCCGCCCTGGCCATCAAAGTCGCCGACTGTCTCCCCGTTTCCCTCATCGGCGACGGCGTCATCGCCAACGTCCACTGCGGCTGGCGCGGCGCGGTGCAGCGCATCGTCGACCGAACCATCGACGCCATCGGCGGCGCCACCGACGCCTGGCTCGGCCCGACCATCCGCGTCTGCTGCTTCGAGGTGGGGGAGGAGGTCGCGGTGCAGTTCCCCGAGGAATTCGTCGACCGCACCTCGTACGCCAAGCCGCACGTCGACGTCCCGGCCTTCGTCCGCTCCCGTCTGCGCGGCGCCCGCGTCCACGATGCGGAGCTCTGCACCCGCTGTGACGGCTCGATCTTCCACTCCTACCGGCGCGACGGGCGCACAGGTGGACGCAACCTTGCAATTCTGACGAAGGAGTAATGCGCCGGAAGATCTTCAAGATCATCGGAATCGCCATCGTCGTCTTTCTCGTCGCCTTCGCGGCGCTGGCGCTCTACGTCTACAAACAATCGATCAGCCGCTTCGAGGTGCGCCGGCTCTCGCTGCCGACGCGCGTCTACGCCGACTACCTCCCGCTGCAAGCCGGCATGCCGCTCGATCCCGACGACCTCCTCGAAAAGCTCGACCGTCTCGGCTACCGCTCCTCGCAGACCCTCGCCCAGGCGGGCGACTACGTCGCGGCGCGGGGCTCGATCGACATCTTCACGCGCGCCTTCGCCCATCCGACCGGTAAGTACCCGTCGCAGCACGTCCATCTCACCTTCGGCCGCGAGGGCATCGAGTCCGTCTCCGCCGGCAACGCCGCGCTCGAGCCGGAGCTTTTGACGTCGATCCTCTCCGAGCAGCTCGAGAACCGGCGTCCCGTCACGCTCAACCAAGTGCCGCAGTCGCTGCAGGACGCGATCGTCGTCACCGAGGACGCGCGCTTCTGGCATCACCCCGGCGTCGATCCGATCGGCATCTTCCGCGCCTTCTTCCGCAACGTGCGCGCGGGGGGCGTGTCCGAAGGGGGCTCGACGCTCACGCAGCAGCTCGTGAAGAACTACTACCTCACCCCCGAGCGCAGCATGCGCCGCAAAGTCACCGAGGCCTTCATGGCCGTGATCCTCGATGCCAAGTACTCCAAGCAGGAGATCATGGAGGCCTACCTCAACGACATCTACCTCGGGCGCAACCGCTCCATCTCCATCGTCGGCGTCGGCGAGGCGGCGCGCTTCTACTTCGGCAAGCCGGTCTCCGAGATCAACGTCGCCGAGTCGGCCATGCTGGCGGGGATGATCAAGAGCCCGAACAACTACTCTCCGTTCAACCGTCCCGACCTCTCCATGCAGCGCCGCGGCACTGTCCTAGGGCTGATGCTGAAGGCGAAGAAGATCGACGAGGCGGCGTACCGGAAAGCGATGCAGACGCCGCTGCCGCGCAAGCCGTTCCGGCAGCGCAGCGGCCTCTCGTCGATGCCCTACTACGTCGACCGCGTGCTGCAGGAGATGGCCCGCGACTACGGCATCAAGGACGTCAAGGGGCGCGGCCTGCAGATCTACACCGCCATCGACTTGAACGCGCAGGACACGGCCGCGCGCACGCTCGACAACGGCCTCACCGCGCTCGAGCGCGGCAGCCGCCGGCTCCGCCGCGCCAGCAGCCCGCTGCAGGGCGTCATCATCAACGTCGACGTGCAGACCGGCGAGATCCACGCGCTCGTCGGCGGGCGGAACTACGACATCAACCAATTCGACCGGGCCCTCAACGCCAAGCGGCAGATCGGATCGCTGATCAAGCCGTTCGTCTACCTCACCGCGTTCGAGCCGAGCCTGTCGGGGAAGACCATCACCCCGGCGACGCTGGTGAGCGACTCGCGCTTCGTCCTCAAGCGCCGCTTCTCGGCCGACTGGTCGCCGCGCAACTACGAGGACGTCTACCACGGCACCGTCACGGTGCGGGAGGCGCTGGAAGAGTCGATGAACTCGGCGTCGGTGCGCATCGGCCTGGCCACCGGGATCCCGAACGTGATCCGGACGATGAAGACGCTCGGCATCGTCTCCGACATCGACGACAACCCGGCCATGCTCTTAGGCGCGGTCGACATCAGCCCCATGGAGATGGCCGACGCCTACACGACCATCGCCCGCATCGGCTCGCGCGTGCCGCTGCGGACGATCCGCTTCGTCACCGACGACCGCGGCCGCGTCGTCGCCGGCGGCGAGGAGGTGAAGGCGGTGCAGGTCTACCCGGCGCGCGACGCCTTCGTGCTCGTCAACGTCATGAAGGGCGTGGTCGACCGCGGCACGGCCGCCGGCGTGCGCTCGCTCGGCTTCGACAACGTCGCCGCCGGCAAGACCGGCACGACCAACGACAAGCGCGACGCCTGGTTCATCGGCTTCACGCCGAAGACGCTGACGCTGACGTGGCTCGGCTTCGACGACAACACCCCCGTCGGCCTCTCCGGCGGCCAGGGCGCCGCGCCGATGTGGGCCCGCTACATGGAGGCGATCGCCGGCAACGCCCGCGACGCCGATTGGGCCCCGCCCCCGGGCATCACGATGGCCGAGACGGACGAGACCAGCGGCGGCCTGGCCACGCCGTACTGCCCGAAGAACACGATCGTGCGCGACGCGTTCAAGGAAGGGACGCAGCCGACGATTCCGTGCCCCCTGCACTCGCCTGCCGCCATCCCCCCGCCCGCCCTCGACCAGTTCGGGAACCCGATCGCCATCGACACGACCGGCGCGACGTCGACGGACACGACCGCCACGCAGTACGCCCCGCCGCCGACGAACCCGCCCCCGTCGAGCACCGACACGACGCTGACGGGGGGGATCTTCAGGACGGACACGACGTCGACGCGGACGATGACGCCGACGCAAACCGAGCCGGCACAGACGGATACGACGAAGACGGATACGACGCGGACGGATACGCAGGCGCCGCCGCCCTGAGTGTCCGTGCGCACCGGCTGTGCAGCAATGCGACGAACCGGGTGACAGGTGACGGGTGACAGGTCACAGGTGACGGGTGCACGTGCGCACTTGCCGTGCAGCATTGCGACACCCCATGTGCACACGTGCGCACTTGCCGTGCAGCATTGCGACACCCCATGTGCGCACGTGCGCACTTGCCGTGCAGCATTGCGACACACCAGGTGCGCACGTGCGCACTTGCCGTGCAGCATTGCGACACCCCAGGTGCGCACGTGCGCACTTGCCGTGCAGCATTGCGACACCCCATGTGCACACGTGCGCACTTGCCGTGCAGCATTGCGACACCCCATGTGC
>JADMIO011070315.1_pt1 | contig 26348 bp, 24 predicted proteins | sample 8958161 | NCBI WGS metagenome assembly JADMIO01 (sample SAMN16585339, study PRJNA669376) | soil metagenome | isolation source: Crop rotation soil | place: USA: Cullars Rotation, Alabama | collected 2011 | reverse complement strand
CGCGACAACTTGTCCACGTGGAATTCTAAGCTTAGGATCCCAATGTGCTGGAAAGATGCGTGTGATCTCTTTTAAAGTCATCCTGTTTCTTACAGCACGACTCTGATCAATCTTGGTAAGACAGGTAAAAGCTGTTTTAATGATCGACTTTGTAGTTTCTTCAGATATCGGCTTACCCGTTTTCTCTGTATAATAAGCATCTGTTCTTTCAAACAGCTTATTGGTATGAGTATCCAAAACATTCTGAAGATTCGGTTCATGATAACAGGCCTTTATTTCCTCAGGCAGATTTGCAAACCATTTATTAAACTGTTCCGTATGTTCATCAGGCAATTCATTTGCCGGCATTCCACCTACCATTGCATAATGAACAAGATCCATTTCTTCTTTTCCGTCATCTGCCGCATGCCATACCTGGTTTAAAGCATGTTGAAGAATAGGCAACTGATCCACACCTTCTGTGAGATCATGAATAAGTCTTTCTGTTAAACGACGCGTTATCTGGTTTCCACTTAACACTGCAGGTTCTTCAATTACCTGCTGTAATTGTGTTCTGTTTAATCTTGGAACAAAGAATTGCGAGAATCCTATAAATTCCGGCAATCCCCGGAATGCAGCACATTGACCGATATAATCTGAGCGCATGGTAAAGACTACATAAACCGGAAGATCTTCTTCAAGCGCGATACGTGATGTTTCTAACAACAAATTGAGAACAAGATTAGCATCCCGCGATGGAACACCTTTGATATAATTTTCAGGATTGGTAAAAAACTCTTCAAACTGGTCAACAAGAATGATCAGGTTAGCCGCATCCCTTTTCAAAGCCGCTTTTCCCTTTTCATCAGCAGATCGCCATGCAACTGAATTTGTATCAAGATGTCTTTTTGAATTCTTATAGAGATCGATGATAGCGGAGAATCCATGATTCAATTCGGCTTCAACTGATGATTGATTGGAGATTTCGAGTTGTCTTGCTATCGATTTGCATAAATTCTGGAATGGACTTCTTTCAGGTCTGAAATCTGCAACACACCACTGAGTGTATTTTGATTTCAAAAACCCCGCGCGTGCATTGGGAATAATACCAGCATAGATCAGTGAAGATTTTCCATCACCTGAAGCACCGGTAAGCATCAGGAATTTATTCCGCTGCAGTTGTTCTGTGGCCCGGTCTATATCATCTTCCCTTCCCTTGAAATAAAGAGATTCTTCCTCGGTAAACGAGCGCAAACCTGTATAAGGACATATTTGTTCTTCGTCAAACATGTTCATCTAGTTTGTGTAAATTGTTCCGGCTATACCAATTTGCTATAAACCTTCTTCACTTCATCCGGAATAGTTTCTTTAGGGATTACAGACGATGTTACTTTGGGGGCTTTAAAACTGCGGGCAAGATTACTTTGCGGATTATCATCACCCACGAGGAACATAGGAGTTGGAGAAGAAGCGCCACCCACCTGCTTCCAGATCTGTTTGATAAATGGAAGCGCCCAATCGGCTGCATATTTAAAATAAACGACGGCTAATTTGCTCTTCGGAATTTGTTGTGTCGACATTTCGCGATACGATTCTTCACCATCGGGAAGAATATTCATCGTTTCAACCGGCATCTCCTGGCTTAACTGATCTACAATTTCTGAAGCTTCCGCTTCATCCTGCTGGTTGAATATAAAGAAGATGTCAGTGTCTTTCGAATCGTAAACTTTCGCATCCTGTTTCATTATTACCACACGCATGTCGTCTACCAGTGCCATCGGGCCCTGGCTGTTAGAGAACATCATGTTCCTGGTAATATTATTACGTATGTATTTGATGAACTCCTGTTGCGATGGTTTTGCAGAACCAGTAGTTTCCGGCAGCAGCCATACAAAAACATTGAACCCTGCATTTGATTCCCCGATCTTCTTTTTGGATTCCATGAACTGATGCTGTGGAAATGAAACCTCTTCATTCGTTTCAAACCTCCTGCCGAACTCACTACCCAGCATATGTAAAGAACATACGCATTTATTCATTTCTTCTGCTACTTTGCTCTTAAATGTTTCATCATCTGCAGGACAATCTACAGATGGCAAAACATTGAAACCCGCTTTTTGAAGAATGATAGCCATTTCTTCACGACGCTCTTTCAGATCGCTCGAAGTCCAGGCCAGGTAAATATTCGGACGTTGCCTGTCGATCACCTGCACTTTAATAGCCGGTGAAACTGATGTTTCAAATACATTCGGCACGATCTGCCTTGCAGTTGGCTGATGAGCCGGTTGTTCAGTAGTAGTTGTTCTTTGTCCTGCTTTAATTCCATTGATGATCTCTTTGATCGCATTGGCCAGTTTGTTGATCTGGTTGCGATACATCGGGCGAAGCGAATTTGTATTTTTTTCGTCATCATGTGGATGCAAAGGACGATTCACGCCATCTTCACGATACATAAAATCAACAGAACGCAACCCACCTGAAAGTTCAGACTCAAGCAGTTTCACATCCTCCATATCGATCTCATGGATCTTAACGGGGAGAATCCGGGAAACAAAATTTCCGTTCATGATTTTTACTGCAGAACCCAGCTGATCTTTTTTTATCTCGTCCTGGAATAATTTGAACTCTTTGATCCAGACAGGAGATTGCGTATCGCAGTATGTTTGTGAAATAACAGGAATAAAGATCAGCGAGTTTATTTTTTGAGAAGATAAAGACGCTCCCTGCTCACCTGCTGCTTTATCCATATAGATAGTCAGCTTATCTTTTAAGGTAGCGCCAAGCTCCTGTTTCAATTTTTCTACAAACATGCTGACCCAGCCATCATTCTGATCGTCATTTAAACGATAGCTGATATGTACATCATAGTCATAACCCGGAACTATAGACGAATTCCGGGGGCGAACTATTTTTTCTTCTGTTGAGTTTGCTGCAGTGGCAATTTTATAAACGTGAACAGGATCTTTAACGTTCTTGAGGTTTTCCGTTCTTACAAACTCCGATACGATCCCTGTTTTATTAGCGATATCACGATAAACTGATTCTGAAACGAAAATAGCCGCCGGTGGTGCAAGTGCCTGGAGACGGGACGCAATATTTACAGCATCGCCAAAAATATCATCGTTCTCGAATACCACTTCTCCCTGGTGAATACCAATTCTAAGGAGCAGGTCTTTTTCAGTTTTGCAGGCTTCCTGGATCTTCATTGCAGCCAGTACTGAGTTGCTGACCAGGTTGAAACTTGCCAGGATGCCGTCTCCCAGTTCTTTGATGCAACGACCGCCAAATTCTTCGATTATGGGTTTCTGGATTTCACGGTTCTTTCGAAGAAGTTCAAAGGCTTTCTGTTCATTAGTTCCCATGAGTGCGGTATAGCCGACGATATCCGTGAACATGATCGCGGCAAGCTGGCGTGATTGGCTCATACCGGAAATTAAGACTAACTATCCACATTACCAGATAATTATATGTGAAAATACCCACATGCTTTTAGTTCAATTCATCTGTTTGTAAAGTCGAAATGATAGTAATGATTGAATCCAGTCCACGTCTCGTCAGTGAGTTTGCCCGAAAAGATAATTTCTTATACCTGGCAGCTGCTTCAAACCATCCGGATTCTAACCGATCTATTTTCCAGATCACATCATAATCAAACATAGGCGCTTTTATTTTTTCTTCCGGTTTTCCAAACGAACCTTTGCTATGTCCGCGTCCTTCTTTAATTTCTATGAATCCCGATGCCTTTGCATATCGTGCAATACTGTCAACATCCCAGATCCCATAACCTGACTGACCTTCTTTACCATGTGCTTCTTCAATAAACTTGTCAGGTGGAAGAAAAAGGTAATATCGAGAATTTCCAAGATGAGCTGGTTTGAGTTTTTTGTATTTAATATAGTCCAATGGATTGGTCTTTACATTCCTGCAGGAAATCATAACTATCATTATCCATAAAATCCATATTCTTTTTATCCCGATCATCAGACTAAATTAATAACAATCATTAAAAAGAGTTAATATGAATGGAGTCGCACAAAATAAATTTCTTCGTGTCTTTGTGATTTAGTGTCTTTGTGTCTCAAAAATAATAATATGGGATTCGATCAATACCACGAACCCGCTGACGAACTATCGCAACAAACACGCACATTCGCAAGAATGATCGCTTCATTAACTGAAGAAGCCGAAGCGATAGGATGGTATGAACAGCGTATTTCTCTTGAAAAAGACAAGCAGGCCAAAGCCATCATGCAAAAAGCACAGGAAGAAGAGTTCATCCATTTTGCAATGGACCTGGAATTTTTGTTGCGTAAAAAAGACAAATGGAAAACAGTAATGAAGAAAGTGTTGTTCAAGACAGGCGATATTACTGAAAATGCGGAGAAGGCAGAAGACGCAATTGAATAATTGGTCTGACCGTCTCAGTCATCGTCTGACGGCCTCCGTCTGACGTATAACAATGGTCAGACCGGGACGGTTATCGTCTGACGGCCTCCGTCTGACGAATAACAATGGTCAGACCGGGACGGTTATCGTCTGACGGCCTCCGTCTGTCGAATAACAATGGTCAGACCGGGACGGTCAGACCATTGTTAAAGATTTTGTCAGTCAGCTTGTTAATATTCTTTTTTCCAATCTGACATAAATGCTGCTGGCATTAAATTGGTCGCTTTTCAGTCCTATGAAAAGACTGTTATCTACTGCCATTCTATCGGTTTTAATTTCAGCATCAGTTTTTGCCCAGTACAGAACTTACAATCAGATCAACCAACCTGTTGGGATTTCATCTGTAAATGAAGCAGCTTCTATTTCTGATGAGATCGTAAGGGCGGTTGGACTTAAAGCAAATTTCCAGATCTCTGAAGCCAAAGTTTCGAACGCACTGGCTGTATTGCAAAATGGCAGAAGGTATATTTTATACAATCCCGACTTTGTGAACCAGCTCACCCGCATTACCGGCACCAAATGGGCCGCGGTAAGTGTCCTCGCCCACGAGATCGGACACCATTTATATAATACACTTGCAGGAAAATATTCAAGAGGACTGGCTAGTGAACTGGAAGCCGATAAATTTTCCGGATATGTGCTGGAAAAAATGGGCGCCAATTTAGAAGAAGCACAGGCAGCCATGAATGTTCTTGCAACACCTTACGCAACTGCCACGCATCCTGCTAAAACAGATCGCATCAACTCAATCGAAAGCGGATGGGAACTTGCAGGTGGAGTGGCTCCTGTGAAAACATATAAAGAGGAGACTGTCACATCGCCATATATAGCAAGATTGAAATTCAACAGTGGTCAGACTTTAGATTATTTCATCAGAGATGATCTGAATATTGTAAGTGTTGAGAATAACCAGGTTTCTGTTGTAGGATATCTTAATAAGTCGAACGATCTGAATTTTCCCTATATCATTTCTGTAACAGATGGTTATCGTTTATTCATTTCTTCTGGTGGGCAGATTGTAAATTCGAGGGGGGTTGTTATGGGAAGACTGTCGAAAGTATAGATTATTTTTTGGGAGGTTGAGGATGGGCAAACGGATCTCGGGATCCGATTTGCCGAATGTCGGAGATTACATGTAGGATCGTATCTCCAGATCCGATCCATTGCGGATTTCATCCGCGATCCCGAGGGTTTCACCCTCGGATTTTACATTCGACCCCTTCGGGGTCTGCTATTTAAAAAAATACATCTCCCACGTTTCCCCGGGTTGCACCCGGGGCTATTGATATTCGACCCCTTCGGGGTCATTCGAAATCTTAACTTTGAACCCCAAATTTTGAACTCCGAACTCCGGACCTCATTGCTATCCCGACCCAATTCCAAATTGCCAATTCCATATTCCTAATTCCGAATTCCTAATTCCCAATTCCTAATTCCTAATTCCTAATTCCCAATTCCATCCCTAAGGATTCAATCTCTTAAACGCCTCCGCAATCGACTCATTATTTGCATTTACTCTAGCCTCACTGAATCCAAAACTCAATTCATCCTTACCTTCTTTCATTTGCTGGAAAACGGATTCAACAAAATCACTAACAGCAGGTTGACCATCATGAAGTCCTTTACCACCAAGGTCTGTGTTGAGAGCCGGAGGAATCATTTCTATGACCTCAATGTTCTTTTGCTTCAGCTGATGTCTTGATGAAAGGCTGAATGATCTGAAAAATGCTTTGGTGCTGCAATACACCGGTACCTTTGAAAAAGGCACAAAAGCTAAACCTGAGGTTACATTTATTATTGTGGTTAATGAAGAAAGATTCAGGAATAAGGATGTCAGGTGAACTGGCGCCAATACATTGATGGCTACTTCATTTTTCGCCCGCTCATAAAAATCAGCGTCGGTTATATTCATCCAGTTTTGAATACCCGCATTATTTACAAGGACATTCAAATCAGGATGATTTTTTTTGACCCATTCAAATAATTCAATTCTTTCCGATTCATCCGAAAGGTCACAGGTCTTTATTATTACTGATGGACGTTTAACTGTAACTTCCTTAAGTACATCTTCCCTCCTTCCGCAAATAATTACAGTATTGCCTTCTTTGAGAAATCTTTCAGTGAGTCCAAGCCCGATTCCGGAACCACCGCCTGAAATGAGGATCTTATTGTTTGACAGGTTCATAATAAACAGTTTGTTGTTTAATATGAAACAGATAAACTTATAATTTGTTCAGGGATCGAAAAAAGGATTCTAATTAGCAACTATCACAATACACGGCGGCCTCGGCCTTGCAAAAGAAAGATTATCCGGAAGATCAGTTTCGATAGGGCCAGTGGTGACCGGAATTAAAGGTTGCGCCAGTCCCGCCATCATTGTTTGATGTGCACGCATTACAGAACTGACATTCGAAGGAACATCTGTCAACCTGTTATAAAAATATATAGCAACATCGATATTATTCTGAACGTTACTGCTGTTATCGTTGCTTTTATAGTTTATTGCCAATTCTTCCCATTCACCGTTTTCAGCAGGACTTTTAAACAATCCCCTGCGGATACATTCTTTAATATTGATCTCTCCGGTTTGAGGATTTATCGCGAGTTTATTGTCTGCCTGAATACCATAAGTACCCGCAGGAATTGCCGAAGTTAAACTGTGATTATAGATCGGCCTGATGATCGAATCATTCTGCGAGAGATAGTAAATCTTATCAAGATAATTAATACCAGCTATGGTTATATAAGTTGAGTCGCGTTTGCCCGTAGCCGCTTCTTCAAACATAACTTTGTATTTCATTCCTGTCTGGCTCTCCTGACCTTTGCCTGTAACCGTGATAGTGATTTCACCGGTACTGCTGTTGATCAATAAATTATCAGGGAACGAGGAATAGGTTCCGGTTTTATTGAATGAAGGCCGGACTGTGTAATCAGAAGACCTTAAATAAAAAATCGACTCCCCATAGCTGAGTTTTGCATCACTTCCCGTACTTCCCTCTCCCTGATCTTTTTTACAGGATATAATTAAAATAACTGCAATCAAAAGAGTTACCAATAAATTAAGATATTTCTTCATAAAGCCGAGCCGCAAAGATACTCCTGTAATGGCTGTAAGTTTTTAAAGAAAAGCAAAAATATCAGTGACCAGGAGAAACTTAATATTAAAACCTGATCAGAACAGAGTGCTTATTATATTTATATATGACAAATAAACAAGGTTTCATACTTATGCTTGAAATGGACCCTGATGACAGGTCTACAACTGAATCCACGATAGAAGAACTTGAATTACAGATCGATTTAAGATTTGTAAGTACCAGTAATGAATTGTTTGAGGAATTGAAAAAAGAGGCAAAACCTGTTTTAATTCTTGTGAATTTCAATTCTATTCCTTTGGATGCCATCGGGATCATTACCGTTCTTAAAAAAGACAGGGAGCTTAGCCTTATTCCGACTGTAATTTTAGGAGAGAATGTGTCGCTGAGTATCGTGCAGGAAGCGTACAGGGCAGGTGCGAATTCTTTTATCATGAAACCTGCTTCAGTAACGGAAACTAAACAAAAGATCAAAACATTTTTCGAATATTGGCTGACTGTTGCAGAATGACCGATGAGGGAAAATTATTATCCGAAAAACGAATTGCTGAAAAAACACATCAGCTATGTTTCTTTTTCACAAAGCGATAAAGAAAAAAGGGAATTTTTTGTATTTCCTAATCCCGGCGCCGCCATTGCCCTGCATAATAAACACCGCTTTGTCCAGCAACAAAAAAATGTATTTCGTACGGTTCGCATTGATGCAGGTGCGGTATTACTGCATACGAATCGTATTGATCCTGTAAAAGTGATCGATGAGGGCGAAAAACAAAGTTTTACAATTGTATTCCGTCCCTTAGGGGTCAACCCGTTTTTCCGGGAAAATTTATCTGAGATACTGGAGTCTGCCGGAGGTGAACATTCCTATATCGATATAAGCGCCTATGGGTATTCCAGTTTTCCGGATACAATATTTCAACAGTCAGAAATTGAAAAACAGCTTGGTCTCATCGAAGAATTTCTATTAAAGCGATATCATGAAAAACAGATTCCCCTGGTAAAAGAAGCTGTAAAAATGCTAATGGATTTTGACGAACATTTATCTGTCGCTGATATATGCAAAAAGATCGGTACCAGTTCCCGCAACCTGGCACGCCTGTTTCAAAAACATATTGTTTTATCCCCGGTTGAGTTCAGGAACATCGTGCAGTTCAGGTATTCATTAAATAAAAAAACAGAATCGGGAAGTAAAGCGTTAAAAGACATCGGGTACGAAAGTAATTACAGCGATGCTTCTTATATGATCCGCATGTATAAAAAATACACAGGTTTGAATCCCTCCACTTTCTTTGATAAAGTGACCATTGACAGTAATTATGTATTCTTGTCGTTGTGAGGCAATCGGCATTTTCGCCACATAGTACAATAGAAACATAGGCTTCACATAGTAATTATGTTAGTTACTATGTTAACCTATGAGCCTATGTCCTATGTGGCAAAAGTTCAAACATCCAGTTTTACAGGAACAGACCAGGATTTCGATTACATTAACATTTCCTGTCCCAAAAGTCCAACTCTTCTCATTTTGTCCTGGATATTTTTGAGTATAAATTCTGCAATATGAAAATCAGATTCATCTTTATAGTTATATGTGGTTTCGCTGTTTTCCATGCCGGAGCCCAGGTTTCTGCCGGGTATAGTGAAAATGTAAAAAAAGGCTGGGACCTGTATAATCAGAAAGAATATTTCAATTCTGCAAAAGCTTATTCTCTTGCTTTTGCACTTAATGGTGGTAAAGGCAGCCAGGACGATCGCTATAACGCCGCCTGTTCATGGGCCCTGGCGGGTAATCCCGATTCTGCATTTCATTACCTGTTCGGCGCTGCTGAAAAAAATAATTATGATAATTATGCCCATATCACAACCGATACTGATCTTGACTCCATTCATGAAGATCCGAGATGGGAAAAAGTTCTGGCTATCGTAATGAAGAATAAGGAAAAAGCTGAAGCAAATTATAATAAACCTGTTATTGCGATCCTTGATGAAATATATAAAGACGATCAGCGCACGCGAAAAGGTATTGTTGAATTAATTCAGAAAGAAGGAATGGAATCAGATACCGTGAAGATAAGACTGGCAGAAATGAGAATCCTGGATTCAATCAACTTAATCAAAACTCAAAAATTACTCGACGAATACGGCTGGCTGGGATTTGATAAGATAGGCAGGCTCGGGGCTTTGACCATCTTTCTCGTTATACAACATTCACCCCTTCCGGTTCAACAAAAATATTTATCTGCTATGCGTGAGGCTGTGAAAAACAAACAGGCCGCTGCAGGTAACCTGGCATTGCTTGAAGACCGCGTTGCACTCGGTGAAGGCCGGAAACAAATCTATGGCAGCCAGATCGGAAGTGATTCATCAGGCAAACCATTTCTCCGTCCCATAGAAGATCCTGACCATGTTGATGAAAGAAGAAAGGCTGTGGGACTTGGTCCATTGGCGGATTATTTGAAACAGTTTGGATTGGAAATGGATATGGAGAAGTTTAAGAAAGAATGGAAGGATTTGGAGAAGAAAGGATCCTGATAGACAAACTATTCAGCAATGAACCAATAAAGATCAATGCAGCGCCCGAATAAACTCCCGGCTTCCATGGTTCAAAACCCATTGAAGAGATCATTATTAATACGCCCAGCAAACAAAAAACAAGAGGTATATAATAATTCCTTTTAACCGCCCTCCAGGTTATGACTGCAATATTTATTGCAAGCAATCCTATAAAGACGTATTTCAGCCATGGAGTATAACGCAATGTTGTTAAACCGGAAATTCCAAACATGCTCATATAAGCTGCCCAGCATATCGGGCATTTAGGAAAAAAAGCAATAAGGATGGAAACAAAAGGCGCCCAGACAGATCCCAAAAAAGCCAATGGACTGAATTTTCTGGTCAGTTGTTTCACCTGTTTTATTACGTTTTCATCATTCCATTGTATTCTTTTCTGTGAAGCATTAATACGACCTTTTGAATCCAGCAGAAAAAATTCAATCGAATGCTGGTTCACGATCACCGGTGAATAGTTGACATTAAGAGTAAAATAATCTTTTACGCTATCAAACAATTCGGGATCTGTTCTCAACGCTTTACTATTTGAATCAAATTCAAAACCCCGATTAGAGCTATACGATCTCATTTTTTCAGCAGTATCATATTCCGGATCATAAGAGACCAGCGCAATATTAACTTTTTGAGACAGATTTTCCGACCGGATTAGTTGCTGCAAATAAGCCATCCTTGTCACGGTCAAAGAGCATTTAGCAGGATTGTTACACCTTGTATAAAAGAAGGCAACTATAGAAGGTTTGCCTGAAAAAAATTCTCCAAAACTGATGGAATTGCCGTCCTGGTCCTCCATTATCATGTTTTTTAATTTTTTCAGATCGACCGGCTTCTTTAAAACGGATAGATTCTCAAAGCGATCAATCGTTCCATCACAACAGGATGAGTTTTTCAAAGACGCCAGTTGAATATCCAGCCATTTACGTGTTTTACTGATTTCTTCAACTGCTGTTGTAGGATTTTTCAACGGCCATTCCAGGCTGATCGACTCAAAACTAATGGCATCGTCTGCATAGCGGATATTCTTATATGCAGCATCCAGGTATTTCGAAAACTTAGCTGAAACTTTTCCGGAACCACGCAATGCCTTAGCTGCCGCTGCAATTAAATAGGAACTATGTCCGCTTTGCAATTCTTCAAGAACAATAGGAAGCGCGGTTTCCGACAGACCGCATAATTCGAACTTTGACAGAATATATCCTTTGATACGTATCGCCTGGTTGGTGCTGCGGTCTTTATATAATGGATGATTTTCCTTTAACAACGGAACCAGTTCCAAACTGCCCCCCTTCTGCCCTGCCAGTTCATCAGCATAAGCACCAATAATTTCTTCAGTGGTTCCCGCTTCCATAATCTTAATCTCATTCATCTGATTAAACTTTTATTCCTTCATCATCCTTATCCTTATTTTTTGTCCTTAAAAGATTCATCAGCCATGAAATGAACCCGCCTTTTTTTATTTCCTTTTTGATTTCTTTTGGTGTTTCGGGTTTGATTTTCTCAAGCGTATCGTTATTGTTCTTAGCTTTTTTCTCCGTCTCATACTGGCGATAGATCTTTTTGAAATTATCCGACTGGATCTTAGGCTGAACCAATGCCAGCTCTTTCGCGAAAAGCTCATCGTTGTAAAGCTCTTCCGGATTCACAGTATGAATTAATGTATTTAACAAGGCAGTTTTCAATTCCTCATTTTCATTGTCTTTTGTGATCAGTTTTTTGCTGATACGCTCCATTTGCTTCGGGTCCTGAATTTTCAGCGACGCAGCGCTGATATGCCTGACCTCAGGATCTTTGGTTTCATCCTCCAGTATTTTTACAAACAATTCTTTTGATTTCGGATCTACTGCAAGATTTCTCAATGCTTCTTTCTGACTGGCTTTATTTGGTGGGTTCTCTGCAATTTTTCTCAGGATGGGAAAATGTTCTGCATGCAGATCATATGATAATAACTGAATGGCGTTTTCAGGCTCGGTAATTTCTTTCGTTGGATTTTCAAGTCCTTCCAGCAATCTTTTCTGAACATATCCATCCTTTTTCTGCGCCAGCTCTTCAAGGGCAGGTGTTTTAAGGCTTAGTTCATTGCTATCAATCAGGTTGCGGAGGATGTCATTGTACTTTGGCAGTTTTGTCAATAATATGGTTGAAGAAAAACTATTTGATTTTAAAACAGCCATTGCAGCATTTCGCATAATTAAGGAAGCTGATTCATCATTTAATATCTGCATGACTTTATCAAGAAGGTCTTCATTTCTGGCTATCACTGATACAAGACCCTGCATGGCTGCTGCGCGGATGGATTCGTTTTCGGTAATATCCTCAAAAATTAAAATAGCTTTATCAATATCCTCATTCTTGTAAAATGTGCCGATCTTTTCAAAAGCAGCAAGCCTTTCCTCGTCAGATTTTGATTTGTCTAGGAAAACACTGGTCAGATCTGATTCGGCCTTAGCCGATTCCTCGAGGCGTTGTTTAAAATCATCTTTATAGCCCATTTCAGTTTTTTTATTTTTTACAGATCAGAATTCAAAGGGAACATCTTCATAAGCGAACATTAAGTTAGCCGAAAGATTAAAATTTCCCTGGTAATCGATAAGACTTCCAACAGTTGGAGTAGTTCCCGGGTTCACAGTTAGCGTTGATTGTGGGAATGGTCCTCCAGGCGAAGTAGGTGGTCTCGGACTGGATGGATCCTGACTGCTGTTTTCTCCATTCCATGGCCATAAAGAATCCAAAGTAAAATCACCCAATCCATTTGGCCCGCCGCTATTGTTTGGTCCGTTTCCAATATTTGGAAATGCATCTGTATTGGAGATGTCAAAACGTTGTGTATTCAACCATTGCCATTTCGACCATAACCGATCAATGTTTGCGTGTAATAAGAAGAACAGGGGATCAGCTGGCGCCCTCCCGATATTTGATATTTGCCCGGTGAAACTTACATGAGCATAGCCATGCGGATCATCCTCAATAGCTGCAAAATCTGCTAATGAATTTCCGCGATTTAGTGTATTCTGTTCATTATTCTGTACCATATAAGCACCACTCTGCGTAGGATCCCAGGAAGTTCCCTGTGCCTGGTTTCTTCTTCTGATCCTCATATTGCCCTGCCCTTCTCCTCCGAATCTTAAACTCCAGTTGATCATCGGGTTTGTATTTGAAAAATCAATCAGGCCATTTGAAAGTGGTACTCCTAAAAAATCGCGGGTGAAAACATTCGGGGCCGCATAATCAAATTGCCAGTAGGGTAGCGTGATGGCAGGATCGATTGCCTGAAGCCTTCTTTCTATATCAAGAAGCATCGCGCGATGCCAGGGCAGAAACGAATAACGGCCGTGAATTTCCAGACTTGCATTCTCATCATGCATGCGCTGGAAATCTACATATTTACCATTTGGCATCGAAGGCAAATCCGGAGTATTCAGTCTTACAAGTGCGGATAAAAACCGATCACGTTCTTCAACTGTCAGTTCATTTGCATTTTTGCGCATTCTTACCATAATCCCAATGCTATCGATAACATTGCCTGTATTCTTATCCATTATTTCGATAACCGAATCTTTACTGTTCTTACCGGCAAATGCTTTTCCAGTTGCAGTATTCATTTTTGCGGCAATAAAAAATTCAACATTCGTTCCGTCTGCAGGTAGATTTAATTCAAGACTGTCTGCAGGCTGAGATTGCAGACTGGACAAAAAAACAACCTGTCCTCCAGTTGACGGCAATCGATTTTGAAGAACAACGGTTAATGCATCTCCGTCAGTTGAATTCAATAAACATATAGCTGGCGCCCAGCCAATATAATGCAGCTTTTCGTCTGTAGATCGATTGATCCGGATTTGAACTCCCATAGAAAAAGATTAAGGTCATTAATCAGTGCGGACCAAAGGAGTTTTGAAAAGGCGGGATAAACTAAATAGCAGATGTAAAGGAATAACAAAGTTCTGGAATTACAATGCTAAGGGTAATCACTTAAACTCCAGGACACGTTTCAGTTTGACGGAATACTACTCCGAAGGTTTACCAATCGCAGTGGCCGCAAAACGCTCAGCAATTTTATGCAGGGGAAAACAAAGACAGTTTGCAAACAATACCACAAAAACATCTTCATCAGGCAAAAAAATTGATTCACTTAAAAATCCATTGATGGCGCCATTATGCCAGATCGTTCTGCTTCCTTTAATGTCTCCCATCATCCATCCATATCCATAACCAGTAGATTTTCCATCAGAGAGTTTATACGGAGTCTGTGCTTTTTCGAGCCATGACGCCGGAAGTATTTTGCTGGAATGAAGAGCCCTGTTCCATTTCCAGAGATCTTCGATTGTTGATAGCAAAGCCCCGGCTGCAAATGGCTGGGTCATGCTCAGGTAATTTGCATTTTCATAATTCCCGTTCAGTTTCCCGTAGCCTTTGGCGCGGTTCTTAATAATTTTTATATCATCACCATAATAAGAATTCATCATGCCTGCAGGTTCAAACAAATGCTGCTTTACATACTCTGCATAAGTTTGGCCGCTCAGTTTTTCAATAATATATCCCAACAGGAAATATCCCGAATTATCATAAAGCCATTTTGTACCCGGGGCAAAATCCATCGGCTGATCTTTAAATACATTAATTACTTCCTCGCGGTTAAGATCTTTTCTCATGTTAACATAGTATTCCGGCATACTTGTAAAACTTTTTATACCTGAAGTATGGGTCAGCAGATGCTCGATCGTAATTGAATATCCTTGTGTTGGATAATCAGGTATGAATTTTTTGATATCATCCTGCAGGGAAAGTTTCCCTTTTTCTGCTAATTGTAAAATGGCAGCAGATGTAAACTGTTTCGTTATAGATCCTATTCTGAAAACCATTTCGGTAGTCACTGGAACATTCAATTCCATATCTGCCACTCCGATAGATTTTTTATACAGGACTTTGTCTCCTTTGGCAATGAGTACAGCAGCTCCCGGCTCGTTGGATTTAAAATACTGGTTTAATATATTATCGAATTTCTGTTCCTGCGATTGCGGATATGCTGAACAGGTTGTAAAAAAGATCAGAACCGGGATAATAAGCAGTATTTTTCTCATGGTTGCAGGTTTAGGAAACAATTTTAAAGCAATTAATATTACCAGGACGTAATAATGTTAAGACCGGTTGTGCACTAACCTTCATCCGCTATAACTTTGAACAGGCAAATAACAATACTTTTTATTCATAATATGAGAATTACACATTTCTATCGGGTCTTTACTTTGGTTTTATCCCTTTGTTTTACGCTTCATTCTTCAGCACAAAAAGATTTTACTCCCAACTGGAGCAAAGGAATTGTGTGGTACCAGATCTTTCCCGAACGTTTTAATAATGGCGATCCGACTAACGATCCGAAAGCAGGTGATCAGAACGGCGCTTATCCTTTTGATGATACCTCGGCCTTTCAGATTCACCCCTGGAACAGCGACTGGTACCAGTTACAACCCTATGAACAAAAAAATAAAAAGAATATATGGTTTAATATTCAGCGTCGCCGTTACGGTGGCGATTTACAGGGCATCATCGATAAGCTGGATTATATCAAATCACTTGGTATTAACGGAATTTACCTTACTCCCATTTTCTGGTCGCCCTCATCTCATAAGTACGATGCGCTTTGTTATCATCATGTCGATCCAACATTTGGTCCCGATCCTGAAGGAGATAAAAAATTAATTGAACAGGAAGATCCATTGGATTCAGATCATTGGGTTTGGACCAAAGCCGATCTCCTGGCTTTAAAACTTATAAAAGAAGTGCACAAAAGGAACATGCACATCATTTTCGATGGTGTATTTAATCATATAGGAGTAAAAAGTTTCGCATTCCGCGATCTTGAAAAAAATCAGCAAAGCTCGTCATACAGAGACTGGTTTATGGTTGATAGCTGGCGGGATCCTGCGAAAGGCACTGGTTTTAAATACAAAGGGTGGTTTGGGATCAGTACACTTCCAGAATTTAAAGAAGTGGATGGCAATATTGTACCCGGTCCGCGTCAATATATATTCAACGCTACTAAAAGATGGATGAACCCAATGAACAAGGGTATCAAAGATGGAATTGATGGCTGGCGGTTAGATGTTGCTTATAATATAGGCCACCCTTTCTGGAAAGAATGGCATCAATGGATCCGAAGCATTAACCCGGATGCATATACAACTGCTGAACTGGTAGATCCTATTGAAAAAACAAAACCTTATTTACAGGGTGATGAATTTGTTGCTACCATGAACTACAATTTCGCATTTATAGTTCATGATTTTTTTATCCAGGATACTGCGGCCTGTAACGTTTCTGATTTTGACAGGCGACTCAAAGAACTGAGAGAAGCTTTTGGTGATGGTGTTGCCTACAATATGCAGAACCTGATGAACAGTCATGACGCCACCCGTCTCGCTTCTGCTGTTGCAAATTCTGATGGAAAAAAATTCGGCAATTGGGGACAATACTTCAACTGGAGCCAGAAATCAAACAACAAAACATATAATGCGCGCAAACCAACCCCCTCACAAATTCAAAAACAAAAGCTGATTGTTGCTTTCCAGATGTTGTACCTGGGCTCACCCATGATCTTTTACGGAGATGAAGCAGGGATCTGGGGCGCCAACGATCCAGACTGCCGTAAACCGATGATTTGGGCTGATAAGAAATACGATGCAGAAACTTTTAACCCCGACCAATCAAAACATGATCCGGATGAAGTGAGTTTTAATAATGATCTTTTCGATTGGTACAAAAAATTCATCGGCCTCAGGCAAAAATTTAAAGCGCTGCGCATTGGTAATTATAGAACACTGCTTTTAAACGACCCGAAAAAGATTTTTTGTTTTAGCCGCAGTTATGGAGATGAACAATTGCTCGTAATCATTAACCGCGGAGCTGATCCATACCCTGTACCTGATGATTTGCTTAAAAACGGGAAATACAAAAATGTTTTTAGTAACGGGAAAAATTCTAAGTTAGTAGTTCCACCAATGGATGTCCTTGTTTTAGATAATAAGTAGTATTTAAATGGAAGCCGAACTTTTATTATTTTTACGATTCATCAAAAAAAAGGAGGTATTCATGATATCAACAGAAATGACATGGACACCTTCGGTAACTTTCTAGTTCGCCGAACTGTCACAAAGAAATCTGTACTTTCCTAAGGGAAAGAGAGAACCATCCCGCTTTGCGGGGTGGTTTTTGCTTTTTAATCCTCAGCTCCCAAATTTGGCTCATATTTCTTATGATAAAGGAAATATCCCAACCAGCCCAAACCAATAATGACCAGGTATTCAAGCAGGATGAAATGAAAAACGACAAAACTGACTCCCAGCAAAGCAATAATAAGTAACCTGGTAGCAGGCACAAACATTTTCTTCCAAACCCGCATCATATTCAGGTAAAGTATCCTTGCGGAGGAACTTGGGGGTCGTTTTACAAGCCAGTTGGGGGATTTACTTTTAAATGAATTTGACCAAAATCTCGAAGGCATTAAAAGACTATCATAAGATGACATTGTTGATAGAAACAAAATCAAAGAAAGAAACAGTAAGCCTATTGAGCCTACAAAACAGTAATAGAAAAAATAATCCTTTTCAAAAAATGGGATCCTGAATAACCCTCCTAACAGGTAATTCAGTTCTCGCGGGTGCCCTTCCTTATCGAGCCCCTTCAAAAAATTGATTTTCGATTCATCTATAAGGATGCCAAGTGAAAAAGTCAGCAGCAATGTAATCACCGATCCGAAAGTCTTGGCAATTTCCATCTTTGATTTTATTTTTTGTGTAATAGAATCAATCACCACAGGATCGGAAGGTGCAACGGTCCAGATCAACTGGCTTTTTTTACGATCAATTGCCCCCAGGTCTGTAAAATAGATTTCTATGCAAGCCAGCTCTGCTCTAGATAAAACTATTTTACCCTTTTTTTTCCCAAGTAACAGTTGAGCCAGCCAACCAAGCTGCGGTTCATGACCAATAAACATTGCCCCATTTATATTGTTGGATTTTAATTGAGAACTGATCCGGGCAGCCAGGTCTTCAGTCTTTTTTTCAACAGGATAAAAAACTTCGGGACTTAGATCGCCTTCTGGTAGCACCGAATCGGGGTCAACGTTCAATGCTCCCGAAAATTTCAAAGCACACTCTTTACAGGCTTTATAAGGCGAATAATAGATTTTATTTATCTTATTTGACTCAGAAGGCCAATACGCGAGGTAATCTCTTGTTGCGCTCGCCACTTCCATTAATTCTTTCAGACCCTCCTCGCTTAATGAATTTTCAATATCCTTCCCATAGCCGGAGCGATCGACGCTGGCATGCCTGAGCAGGAATAAATGTTTTATTTTTCCCATTTGATTTAAAGACTTTTTTGATCTTCTCAAAACAAATACACAGGTAGCAATGGTAAAACTGTACGAATTGAATGATGTTAATCAGAGGGAAAGAAAAGGTTACTTAAGGTAGTAATAAGTTCCTGAATTGTTGATTTATGTACTCAACTTATTAATAAACTCCTCACAAATATATATTGTTGATTGGTTTCAAGCAGTTTAGAAAACGGCTTCATAATTGTATTTCTTCAGCAAAAATAATCTGACTTATATGAAACATACCCTTATTACAGCAATTACTCTGGTAACGACAATAGCTGCAGCGACCCTGGTATTGATTATTATGACGGTTTCCTGCAAGCAGAAATCTTCAAATGAAAGGGAACAAACTTCAAACGGCACCTCGTTTCAATACAATGCATTTAAAGATTCAATCTTAAGGAACACCGATACTCTTTATGATTCAGCAAATTTTCTCGATGATTCAACCTATGATCCGGCAGATACAACTAACGGACTTTTCGATTCAATCGACACCCTATTCGCCCAGTTAAAAAGACAGGATTCACTTTCACCTGATGAACAATCAGCTTTAAAGGAAAATCTTGCTACGCTGGATTCGTTTTATAGCTATAAAGAGGACACCAGCACTGGTTCCTGCAGTGAAGGCCAATGCGGCTTGTTTGTACACGTAATTAAATCGAGGCAGCTCATGTATCTCTATGTTGATGGAGAATTAAAAGATAGTTTTGAAATATCAACCGGACTGGAAAAATATTCTACCCCTGAACTATCCATGCATCCAAGGGGGCCTATTTTTACAAAATACACTTCAAAGAAATATCCCCAGGGCAACTATAAAGGATTAGGTAACATGCCTTATGCCGTTTTCATAAAAGGAGGTTATGCTATTCATGGAACTACAACAGGCAACCTGAAAAAACTGGGTCAGCAGGCTTCTCATGGTTGTATCAGGCTTCACCCGAATAATGCAAGGCTGTTCTATGAAATGGTGAAAGTGTATGGGTTGAAAAATACCTGGGTGAAGGTTTCTGAAAGCTAAATGCTTTTTTCTTTATAGCCGTGTGGTACCGAATCAATTTCCTCGCCGGGTGGCCACGGTAACTTCTTACTATTTGTAAAACCTGCTGTGGACAATTGTCCAGCTTCCTCGCCGGGTGGCCACGGTAACTTCTTACTATTTGTAAAACCTGCTGTGGACACCCCGGCTGAGACATAATAAAAATAGTCAGTTCGATTTCTCAGCCGGGTCTCGGCAGCAAACTCTTCGAAAATAATGATCTTCCGCCGCGACCCGGCGAGGAAATACAAAGAACGGAGGCCCGGCGAGGAAATAAATCATGAGCTATCTTTAAGGCAAACAAATTCAGGATGAAATATCGTCGATTTGGAAGAACCGGATGGAATGTTTCAGAGATCGGCTATGGAATGTGGGGACTGGCAGGCTGGACAGGCTCAGACATGAACGAAATTGAATCGGCACTGCAACGATCAGCTGACCTGGGATGCAATTTTTATGATACGGCCTGGGCTTACGGCGAAGGCAGATCCGAGCAGGTGCTGGCCCGTCTTTTAAAAAATAACCAGGACAAAAAACTTTATGCAGCTTCCAAAATTCCACCGAAGAACAGGCAATGGCCCAGCAAACCTGATTATAGTATAAATGAAGTCTTTCCCGCTGACTATATTATTGAATACACTGAAAAAACTCTTAAAAACCTGGGACTGGAAAAGATCGATCTCCAGCAATTTCATGTTTGGAATGATAACTGGTCGGACCAGGACGAATGGAAACAGGCAATTGAAAAGTTAAGGCAACAGGGAAAAGCAGATCATTGGGGAATCTCTGTCAACCGCTGGGAACCTGCGAATGTGATAAATACATTAAGGACCGGTTTGATCTCATCTGTGCAGGTGATCTATAATATTTTCGATCAGAATCCTGAAGACGAATTATTTCCTGTGTGCAAAGAACTCGATGTCGCTGTTATTGCAAGAGTTCCATTTGATGAGGGAAGTCTTACAGGTTTGCTGACCCACGACACTGTTTTTCCAAAAGACGACTGGCGCTCCACTTATTTTGTACCTGAAAATTTGTATCAGAGTGTTGATCGTGCTGACCGACTCAAACCACTGATACCAGAAGGAATGACAATGGCTGAAATGGCATTACGATTTATACTTGATAACCCTCAGGTTGGAACTATTATTCCAGGCATGCGAAAATTAAAACATGTAGAATCTAATATATCAGCATCTGATGGCAAAAAACTGAACGCTTCGCTGATTGAAGAATTGCGAAAGCATCGTTGGGAAAGAAAGCCTGCTTCGTGGTCGCAGTAGAGCTGGAACGAGTACAGTTGTGATCTTTAAGCCCGATATAAAAAAAGCAAGATCGGACTAAAAACAGCGGATGGAAAACTTACCCTGGCTTGCAAAAAAAATTATCTTGCTTCAAACATGATAAGATGAAAAATGTGCTCCCTGTTCTACTTTTATTATCCACTTCACTCGTTTCTTTCAGTCAGAATAATAAGTCAATCTGGGAAATAAACCAGATGAAGCTGATCGATCCGGCTCAAAAGGAAAACGCATCGAAATACCTCCAGTTGAACTGGATGCGCACGCGGGAATATTCTGTAAAAAATGGCCTGATCGCCAGCTACCAGGTGCTTTTCAGGCAAACCGATCCAAAGGATAATAATCCTGATTGGGATGTGATGTTAGTTACGGAATATAAAGACACGGGTCAGGTGCATAGCTATTATGATAATTACAGCGAGATTTTGAAAAAAGCAAATCCTGATGGCCCGATTAAAGTTGATGGAAAAAACTTAATGGGTTTTCTGAAACCAGTATCTTTTACGGTGCTCGATAAGAAGGTTATTGAAAACTAAAAACTCGCCCTGAATTTTCCTAATCTGAATATCTGGGTACCGGCAGGGTCATTCCAGAATTTTCCTGATACTTTACTATTATTGATTGAATCGATATGACAATAATACCTGAACGGACTGCCCATATAACCAATGTTCAGCAGGGTTTTTAGAGGAGAACCTAAATAAAGACTGTCAATATCCCTGTTTGCAGGCGGATAAACATTCAGGTAAGTACTATAAGTACCTGTATCAATTGGTGTATTTGAAGATATTGAAAGTTTAAATCGTGAAAACGCCTGATCGGTCTCGCCATTGATAGTGAGTTGGTATTTATTTCCTGTGAATGATTTGTTTGCACCCAAAATATTTCCTCCATAAATAGCAGAAGAGAATGAAGCGATATTCTCGTCTGTGTAGACCCATTTATTTAATGAATCGGGATAGGGTGCATAATCTTTTACCCGGCATACAAAACTTCCGTTAACGCTGTTTCCATTGTACAGGCTTCCTGTATAATGACCTTTCACAATACTCCCGTTAACCGAGTCGATCGTTAATTTTAAATGATTATCTGTTTCGCAGATATAAACAAAATACAGGCTCGGAAAATAAACAGACAACAGGCACTGCTGTTTTTCTGAATAGTAGTCACCAGGTTTTATCGAAGCACCGGTTTGCACGATTATTTTTAATCGCTCCCTTCCGCTCGATTTGTATCCGGTTCCTTCGAGAATGAGGCTGTTCGACTTGAAACTGGCAGAATTCCAGTATCCGTTCATGTTAATAGAACCTGACTGGAAAGTAGAAGTTTTAGGTTCACCCGATCCTTTTCCAAGTTCACAGGTCATTTTTCCATTCGTAAGCTGATGTGTCACTCCCTGTCCATCTGTTAGTGTAGCGCTGAACGAGGTCTTCAGACGTTTTGTATTAAAAGAATCACATTTAAACATTGGGGTACCCATGTTTATGTAAGAAATGAGATTATTTGTTGTCGTTGTATCAAAGAATACGGAGCCGCTACCTGGTGCGAACCCTGTGGCTGGAAAAGATGTTCTGTTGATTGAATAAATTATATGAATGTTCGCTCGTTTATTCAAAGAGGTTCCTGTGCATATAATCATTGTATCGCCATTCTGTCTTTCGGCCATCGCTGTATCAACAGAGCCGGAATAAAAAACGCCATCGACTGTGCATTGCCAGTCACAATCAATACAAATTAAACTACTGTCTATATGTGGAATTGTATCTGTATGATGGGTAGTGTCAATTGACGGTGGCCGAACAACATCTGATGGGTTTTGACGGCAGGAGAAGAAAAATCCGATAATACTCAAAGTACCAATGATAATAATATAAGCTTTTTTCATAGAGTTTGGAATTCACAAAAAATTCGTGCCGGCAAATATATATCTAATGGGAGCAATTCTAAAAGCTATTGATCAAACAAATTAAGGAGTAATGTAAATTCTCTATATGGAACAGGCAAAACAAGATGTGAAGGAAACATGATAAATCTATTTTTTTGGATTTCATACCTTTAATTATGAGTAAAAATGATTATGCCACAAGCTTTACCGTAGATCAATCGCCCGAACAGGCATTCGATCGGATCAACAATGTACGCGGATGGTGGTGGGGAGAAGTTGAAGGTGATACGGATAAATTGAATACAGAGTTTACTTACAAAGTGCCGGGCATTCATTTTTCAAAACAGAAAATAACGAAGCTTGTTCCTGGTAAAAAAATAGTTTGGCATATAACCGATGCCAACCTGAGTTTTGCAGACAACAAAGAAGAATGGATCGGCACCGAAATTATTTTCGACATTTCGAAAAAAGATAATAAAACCGAAGTACGTTTTACACATGCCGGATTGGTACCACAATTTGAATGTTTCGACAGGTGTTCAAATGCCTGGACAATGCTCATTAACAAGAATTTGAAAAATTATATTATGACTGGCGAAGATCAGCCGGCGCCATGGTGAGGATTCAACATAAGATCGGGATTGTTTTATTAAATGAGATTTGCCGGAACCACAAAGGATCAAAGAATCAAAGGTTCACTAAGGCTTTGTGAAACTTCGAGCCTTAGCTTCTTTGTGGTTCCATTCGAATCATTCTTTTCTAAACTCAACTCGTCGCTGCCACAGGATCATAATTTTTTAAACAGATTAAAAAATCCAGCTAATCAATTTATAGCCTAGCCAAATAATTCCCACAAGAATTGCAATCATGATTATTGCAAGAGGCACAAAAACTTTGGCAGAGCTTCCTTTATGCTTTCCCTCTTGATAATGCTGCTGAAGAAGCCGGATATTTTTCTGGTTTGCTTTGAAGCCGATATCGAAAATATCGCCGACTAAAGGAATTGAACCTATTATTGCATCGATCCCCGAATTAAGCGTCATTCTGGCCATTACATAATTACTCGCACCCAATTTTGTTGCTGTTGAAAGTATGTAAGCCGATATAAGAAAGGAAAGAAAGTCGCCGACACCAGGGATTAACCCGATGATCGCATCCATACCGAATCTGATCTTGGTTCCCGGAATATGGAAACTTGAATCCATTACACGCGCAAGCCTGTCAAGATTTTTCAGCCGTGGATGAAGAGGCGTTTCTGGCTTTTTAGAATTCATCTGTCTGAAATTCCAAGTATGGTGCCAGTTTCTTACCTTGTTAAAAAACACTATATGAAAAAGAATCTATTTATCTGCACAGGTTGCTTAATGTTTATATGCACGCTTTTTTCAAAAAACAGCTCGGCGCAGATGTTCACCAATGATGAACTTAAAGCCCAGATGCAGGCTGACTGGACAAGAGCTAAAGAATATACCAATGAGTACCTCAATACAATGCCTGCAGCTAAATATAGTTACAAGTATAAAGAAGCAGACAGTCTCCGCAGTTTTGCGCAGCAGATGCTGCACCTTGCAACAGCCAATGTTTTCCTGATGGCTACTGCGACAAACATGCCTCCATTGCCATGGGCAAGTTTTGGATTGGAAAAAAGAACCAGCGCTCAAAGCCGGGATTCCGTGGTTTATTATGTTAATGCCAGTTATGATTATGCAATGAACGCAGCCAAAAACAGCGATCCTAAAAAATGGAAAGAAACTGTAGAGCTGTTTGGTTTTAAAACAACACGCTTCGCATTGATGAATAAAACGTTTGAGCATCAGACACATCACAGGGGACAGACAACGATTTACATCAGGTTAAATGATATTGCACCTCCGCAGGAGAAATTGTTTTAAGCCGGATCACAAAGCACACCAGGTATACACAAAGAACACCATGAATAATTTGTGTTCTTTGTGTAGCCTTTGTGTTCTTTGTGACCCTGGAAAATCTACTTAATAATTAAAATCTACCAACAGTAACTTATTCCTTCCGAATAACATTAATTCCTATCAATTCTGAAAGGAAGAAATTATTTTTTCATAAAAAAATTTCTGTCTGCAAAACTCTTTCATGAAAAAATTCACTTTCCTGTTGCTGATCCTGATCCCTGGCTTGTTTGCCAGATCACAGGGAAAATACCTCGAAACTGTTAAAGTAACTGACAGCATCTACGTATTCAAACCAAAGATCGACTGGACGCATGGCAACGGCATAGCGATAATAGGAAATGAAGGAGTCTTTTTTATTGATACATATTTACAATCCAATTATGCAAGAGAAGCGATCAGTTTGCTTAAGAAAGTCACGCGTCTTCCTGTATCATATGTCACTTACACCCATTATCATTCCGATCATGTAATGGGTAGCTATGAGTTTAAAAAAGCATTTCCTTCCTGCAAGTTTATTATGACCGATACTGCTGCTATTTATTTTGATAAACAAATAGCAGCAGATATTCCTAAAGACAGGCAAACTTTTACCGGCGAACTAAAGAAAGTTGAAAAAGAGATCCAGGAAGGAAAAGCCTCGAATAATGGAATGACCATTAAAGGTTCCATGATCCCCTTCTGGAACCTGATGAAACAGGAAGCAGAAGAATTCATTAAAGACTACAAACCCAACCAGGCAGTTTATCCCGATATCGTTTTTGCAGATAATGGTGCTGATTTGAAATTCAAATGGGGAAACCAGACCATTCAACTCATACCAACAAGAGAGAAAGGACATTCGCGCAGCGATGTATTTATATGGATTCCTGAAAAAAGGATAGCGATAACAGGTGATATCGTTGTTGCCCCGACTGCATATGCCTTATTTCCCAACATTCCCGGAATGGTGCGTTCCATTCAAAAACTGATCGACATGAATCCCGCCATCATTATTCCCGGGCATGGAGAAGTAGAATACGATCTTGGCTATGTAAGACAACTCAAAGGTGCGTATGATGCTTATATCGCCGAAACAAAAAAAGCAATTGAAAAAAATGAGCCTTACAGAGATGCTATAGCATCAATCAAACTTCCTGCAATTGATGACCAGTTTATCCAGGGCGATGATCTGAAAAGATGGGCTTATGAATCTTTCTTCAGGATTTCACTGATAAAAGATATTTATAAAAAGTTCTCAAGTATACCGGTTAATTGAGATTCGGATACTTACTCGCCAGGTGGTAGCTATTCTAACTTTCTTGCCAGATGGTAGCCATTCTACTTCCTCGCCGGGTGGCACGCATTCTAACTTCCTCGCCGGGTGGCACGCATTCTAACTTCCTCGCCGGGTGGCCACGGTAACTTCTTACTATTTGTAAAGCATGCTGTGGACACCCGGCTGAGACTTCGAATAACTAAATTGCAACGCGTCTTAGCCGGGTCTCGGCAGCAACCTCTTCGCAAATAATGATCTTCCGCCGCGACCCGGCGAGGTAAATAAAGAGTGGACACCCGGCTGAGACTTCGAATAACTAAATTGCAACGCGTCTTAGCCGGGTCTCGGCAGCAACCTCTTCGCAAATAATGATCTTCCGCCGCGACCCGGCGAGGTAAATAAAGAGTGGACACCCGGCTGAGACTTCGAATAACTAAATTGCAACGCGTCTTAGCCGGGTCTCGGCAGCAACCTC
>JADMIO011406789.1_pt1 | contig 26349 bp, 28 predicted proteins | sample 8958161 | NCBI WGS metagenome assembly JADMIO01 (sample SAMN16585339, study PRJNA669376) | soil metagenome | isolation source: Crop rotation soil | place: USA: Cullars Rotation, Alabama | collected 2011 | reverse complement strand
CCGCGACTTCAAGTCACGTGAATTCCAAGCTTCGGATCCCACTGTGCTGGAAAGGCTGCGGTCGCCGGTTGACGGTGTGAAGCCGTCACGGCTGCCGGATCTCGACGAGCCGCCGCGGCAGGTCGGCGCGCCCGGCTGCGACTGGCCGTGGCGCTCGGCGTACGTGCGCCACGACGGGCGTGTGCAGCCGTGCGCGTCGCCCTGCGGTGCTCCCCAGCTGGCTCTATCCGCCAGGTCGTCGAGCGAGCACGTAGCGCAGCCGTTCGCGAAGGCGAGCACGGCGAGGACCACGATGACCGTTTGTCTAATAATCGACCCGCGAGGAACGAACCAGGAGCGGCGATGGGCATCATCGGCTGCGAGCGTCAATGCCACGACGGTGCCCGCGTCAGTCGGCTGCGCAGTGCAAGCGGCCCCGCGAAGTTCGTCCTTGGCGTCTTGGCGGCCTTCGGTTGATGTATGCACGTACGCGTCACTCGGCGCCCGAATCGTACTCGCGTGGCGCCCCGACTGCCATACGGCATCGACCTCGACCGCGGCCGCCGCCGTCCGGTTCATCTGGTGGGCCACGTGGCCGGGCGCCGGCTGCGCGTACCGCATCGTCATCGACAGTTCCATCCTCCAGTGGCGGTGCAGCTCACGCTGTGCGCGCGGCGGCCAAGCATCGGTAGAAACGCTTGGACGATCGCGGTACGCTTTTTTGCGTGACACCCGCCCTGCACGCGCCATGGACGACGCGGCCCGACTTCGCCAAGCTCCTCGTGCTCGTCGTGGAGGACGACGCGGACAGCTGCCAGTTCTTGGGCGAGGTCCTCCGGATGTGCGGCGCGGTGGTCGTCGAGGCGGACAACGTCGCGGCGGCGAAGGAGTTCGTCGGCCACACGAAGTTCGAGCTCATCGTGACCGACCTGGCCTTGCCGGGCGAGGACGGCGCTGCCTTCCTCAAGTGGCTCCGGCAGCAGCCGCGCGAGCGGAACGGCTCGACGCCCGCCGTCGCCGTCACGGCGTTCTATCAGCAGTTTCCCCCGGGCGAGGTGAGCGGGTGGGCGGCGTACTTCCAGAAGCCGGTCGACATCGAGCAGTTCGTGCGGACCGTCGCCGACATCCTCCACGTGCCGATCGACCGCGTGTAGGTTTCGCGATCGCGAACTGCCATCGCGCGTTTCCCGGCGAATACCTCTTCTATGCGACGTTGGGCCAGAGCCGCCGGGCCCTATGCCTCATGGCATCGGAGCACGGCGGCGGATCATGCTTTCATGGTGTTCATTCCTATCGCCGTCGCATGTACTGTGGCGGGCGCGGCGGGCATTGCGACGTACGTGATGCGCGCGCGCTATGGTGGCTGCAGTGCATGCCACCGTCGACTCGCTCGCGGCCATCAACGACGTTGGTGCCTGGGCGGGCACCGGCTCCATCTCGCGTGCGTGAGATACGTCGGCAATCGTGAGACATGCCCGATCTGCGGTATCTACGTTGATCGTGTCGACAGTAGCTAGCGAGCCCCCGTCGTTTTGGGTCGGTCCACCCGCCGGACTCGAGCGGCGGCGTTCGTCAAAACTCGCAGTACCCTAACCCCGGCCGCCATGTGCCGGCCGTCCCCGGGGTGCGACCGCAATCCGACTGCGTGACCGGCGAGTTCGTCGGAATCGCCAGGCCGCCGGATGAGCATCCCGCGACGGCGACGGCGGTCGTCAACACGGTCACGACACCACGGGCGAGCGTCCGACAGAGCGTTGCGTGAAGCCGCTGCGACCCGCCGATCATGCTCCCGCTTCGACGCCCTCGGCGAAATCGCGGAGCGCTTTGCTGTGGGCACGGTGCGCAATCTCGTGGCCGACCATCATCACGATGGCGAGCGGCCACTCGATGATTTCGAACATCGCCATCAGCGCGAGCCCGCCGTACCAGGCCACGCGGACGTGTCGTCGTTGCGCAACGGCCGCCGACGCACGCCGCACCGACCCCGCCGGCATCACGGCGTTTCGCGAGACGCGCCGAGGTCTCGACCCGTTCGCGGCGATGCGCTGGCGACTCGTGGCGGCCTTCATCCAATCACCGATCCCGTGGCCACGAATCATAGCCCGCGCCGACGACGCCGGCAACGTCGGGCAATGGTACAGTGAGCGGCGGTGTTCACGAGCCGGCACGATACGATACATCGCGCGTGATCAGATCCGACGGACGCTATGTCCTGATCGGCGCGACCGGTCAGCTTGGCTTCGACCTCGCGCGTACATTCGATCTCCCGGGCACGCTTCTCACGCCGCCCCACGCGGATCTCGACATCCTCGACACCCGGCGGGCTGCCGAGACACTGCGGGCCCTGCGTCCGACGCACGTGCTGAACACGGCGGCATGGAACGCCGTCGACGCCGCCGAGAGCGAGCCGCGTCGAGCCTTCGCGCTGAACGCCGATGCCGTCGGCGAGCTGGCCGCCGTGTGTCAGGCGCTCGCCGCGACGCTCGTGCACTTCTCGACGGACTACGTCTTCGACGGCGTCGCGCGCGCGCCCTACAGCGAGGCGGACGCACCGAATCCGCTCAGTGCCTACGGGCTCTCGAAGCTCGAGGGCGAGCGCCTCGCGCGCGAGCGGTGTGAGCGCGCGCTCGTCATTCGCGTCTCGGGCCTGTTCGGGGTCGCGAAGAGCGCCGGAAAGGGCGGGACGAACTTCGTCGAGACGATGGTGGGGCTGGCGCGCCAGGGTCGGCCGCTTCGCGTGGTCGCCGACCAGGTGCTCGGGCCCTCGTACACGCTCGACGTGGCGCGCGTCGTGTGGCGCGTGATCGGCTCCGGGCACACGGGCCTGTGCCACGTGACGAGCACCGGCGAGACCTCGTGGTACGACTTCGCGCGCGAGATCTTCCGGCTCGAAGCGCTGACGCCGGCGCTGAGCGCGGTGACGTCCGACGAATATGGCGCTCGCGCCAAGCGACCGCGCTATTCGGTGCTCGCGCACACCACGCTGCGGACGCTCGGGATCACCGAGCCGCCCGCGTGGCAGCCCGCGCTGGCCGCGTACCTCGCCGAGCGGCGCGCGATCAGCGAGCGGGCTCTCCGCGGCTCCTGACGCCGAACCTCCGGATCACCGCAGACACCAGCCACGGCGCGTGGCGCTGGAAGAACACACCAACCTTTCCGTGACCGGTGATGACCACCTCGCGTCGGCGCCGCGCGATCGCGCGCGCGATCTGGCGCGCCGCGCGCGCGGTCGACATGATGAAGAACGCCGGGATGGGATCCGGCGTCGCGTCGCGCAACACGCCCTGGTTGTCGACGCGGCGGATCTCCGACTGCACGTAGCCGGGGCTCACCAGCGTGACCGACACGCCCGATCGCGCCAGCTCGTGGCCGAGCGCCTCGGCGAGCGCGCGCACCGCGAACTTGCTCATCGCGTATGGCGACGAGCCGGGCGTCGCGATGTGGCCGCTGACGCTGCCGATGATCGCGATCCGTCCACGAACGCGTCGCACCTCCGGCAGCGTCGCCTTCAGCGTGCGGAGCACGCCGAACACGTTCGTCTCGAACTGGCGCCGATAGTCGGCGACGTCGAGCAGCATGAACGGCCCGACCACGCCGAAGCCGGCGTTCGCGACGACGGTGTCGACACGACCGAACCGGTCGTGGGCGGCGGCCGTGACCTTCTCCGGATCGCCGTCGACCGTCACATCGCAGCGCGCCGTGAGTACGTGCGTGCCGCCGGCGGTCAGCTCGGCCGCGAGCTTCTCCAAACGATCGGTGCGCCGCGCGGCGAGCACGAGCGCGGCGCCGAGACGGGCGTATTCACGAGCGAGCGCCTCGCCGATGCCGGAGGAGGCGCCGGTGATGAGAACGACCTGTCCGACGTCGGTCAGGGTGTGGCCAGCGTGATCGCTTCCTCGGCGTATGCCGAAGCCGTCTTGGCCTTGCGGATGGCGTCGCCGTGGTCCTTCTTGGTCTTGGCGTTCTCGTGATGCGCTTTGGCTTCCGCCACGAGCTTCTTGGCTTCGTCGATGAGCGGCTTGGTATCGGCGTTGGTCTTCGTCGCCTCGGCTTTCTTGATCGTGTCCTCGGCTTGCTTGATGACGACGGGGCAGTTGAAGGCGAACGACGGCGCGGCAAGCGTGAGGATCAGCGCGAGCGCGATGACGATTGGCATCATGTCTCCGGTCACAGGAAACTGAGCACTTCCCGTACCGTCCCTGCTACCGCCGCCAGTTATACCACGTCTTCGCGGACTCTCGGCGCGCTCCGGTACGCTCAGCGCGCCTCAGCGCCGGACGGACATGGACAGTTTGGATCGAAGCGCATCGGCGCCGCGGAGCGGCCCGGAAGACCGGGCCGCTCCTGACCTCGTGAGCTCAGTTCGCCACGTTGATGTTGACGCTCGACGACCCGGTGCGGGGCGTCGAGTCGGTGATCGTCACCGTAAGCGTGTAGGCGCCGTTGGCAAAGGCCGTGGTGTTCCATGGGATCGACGTCGGCGAGTCCGCGCACGCCTGCTGCGCCACCTGGGTGGTGCCGACCTTGATCGTGCAGGTTGGTGTGCCCTGCGCGTTGTGCGGCCAGACGATCACCCAGTTCGTGCCGCTCACGTTGGAGCCGTTCGTCGGCTGTGTAATGTCGACGGTGAGCGGGGTGTTGGACACCGTGATGCTGACGCTCGACGTGCCGGTGCGTGAGGTCGAATCGGTGATCGTCACCGACAGGGTATGCGCGCCGTTGCTGACCGCCGTGGTGTTCCATGGGATCGACGTCGGCGAGTCCGCGCACGCCTGTTGCGCGACCTGGACGCCGTCTACCTTGATGGTGCACGTCGGCGTGCCCTGGGCGTTGTGCGGCCAGACGATCACCCAGTTCGTGCCGCTGACCGTCGAGCCATTCGTCGGCTGCGTGATGTCGATGGTGAGCGGTGTATTCGCGACCGTGATACTGACGCTGGCGCTCCCCGTTCGGGGCGTCGAGTCGGTGATCGTGACCGTCAGCGTGTAGTTGCCGTCGCTCACGGCGGTGGTGTTCCACGGGATCGACGTGGGCGAGTCGGCGCATGCCTGCTGCGCGACCTGCGTGGTGCCGACCTTGATCGTGCACGTCGGCGTGCCCTGGGCGTTGTGCGGCCAGACGATCACCCAATTGGTGCCGCTCACGGTGGAGCCATTCGTCGGCTGTGTAATGTCGACGGTGAGCGGTGTCCCGCCGCCGCCGTTCGCAACCGTCACCGTGATCGTCTTCGCATCGCTTCCGGTCGAGTCGGTGGCCGTGAATGACAGCGAGTGGGCGCCATCGGCGTATTGCGTGGTATCCCAGCTGTAGGACGCCGTCTGGCCCGCGACGGACTGGTTGAACTTCTCGACGCCGTCAATCGTCAGCACGAACGTCTTCGCGTCCGTCCCGCCGCCGGAGACCGACATGTTCACGGACACGGTGCCGCTCACGGTGGCGCCGTTGCTGGGGCTCGTGATCGATGCGGTGATTGGATTGCCGCCGCCGCCCGTGCCCTGGACGACGTACACGTGTGCGCCGTACGCGCCGAAGGTGTCGCGGAAAGTGTTGCCGCTCGGCGTGATCGTGCGCCCGCCCTCGGCGTAGACCTTTACCGTCCCCGGCGCCGTGTTGAGTGTGAAATCGACTGTCTTGGACTGGTTGGTGTAGTTGTAGGCGAAGATCCACGCGCACGGCGGTGCGGTGCAGAGCGGGCCCGTGCTGCCGACCTTGACCCGCGTCCGAATGGTCGCGGCAGGAATGTCGAGCGTCAGCTGGTTGGTGCTGTCGCCGACGACCTGGACGGTCGTGAGACTCGTCGTGTCGTCGTCCGAGAGCAGCGGCGCCGTGATGTCCGAGATCTCGGTGACCACGCTCTTGAGTTGGTCCATCAGCTGCGTGCGCTCGGCACTCCAGGTGGGGTAGACGTTCTGCAGCCCGCCGCCTTGTGTTCCGAGTGACCACCACCAGAGGCCGTTCGCTCCCTCGACGATCGCCATGTACGCGTGGCTGCGCATCTCGGCCAGGGTGGGGAAGCGGCCCTGATCCGTGAACTTGAAGAACTGCAAGACCGACATGATCGGCCGGGCGCCGAGGACGGCGTTGCGGTTGGTGGCCGTCCAGTCGGCGACCATGTTGTGAGAGTAACCGCCGGCGGGCTCGGCAGCGTACAACGGATACGGGTCGCTTCCGAGGATATCGACGGCGTCGGCCCAGAGGTGGAGGCGGTTGTCGGCGAAGTTCACACCGAGCGTCATGCCGTCCGGGTCGAGCTGCCGAATACGGACATACTGCGCGAACGTGCCGTCCGTGCCGGCAATCATGTCCGACGTGCATTCATCGGCCGTGTACACGCCTGCGCTTCCGGGATGGGTCTCGATGGACTGGACGTAGGCGTCGCTCGTGTCCACGGCGAAGCCGTTACTGCCGCCCATTTGCACGTGCGTGTTGCTCTGGTGGCAGTTTGCGAGCTGGAGCCACATCACGCCGCGCTCCTGCAGCACATCCATGAGCACGCCGGCGCGGTCGGCGGGCAACTGCCCCAGCAGGATGTTCAGGTACATGTTGATCGGCAGACCGGCCATGCGTTTCTCGTCGCCGTCCGGGATGAGGTTGGTCTGCGAGTCGTCGAAGAGATATCCGCGCCACGACGCAGGGTCGCTGGTGAACTGTGGCTGGCCAAAGTCGTACACGCCGAGCGGGAACGTCGGGGTTCCATGGAAGAGGACCCGGTTCTTATGGTCGACGCTGATGCCCATGGTGGCGCGGTCCGAGCCCCGCACACGGGAGACGCGAAAGGCCGGATACTGATACACCACGGCGCCGCCGCCGTCGATCAGCTCGAGCAGAACGCGGTAGGCGCGGTCGTAGAGCATGACGGCGCCATTGATCTCGATCACCATGGTGCTGGCGGCCACCGGCTCCTGACTGGAGATGAGCGCTCCCGACGCTTCTTCCCGCAGCGTCGCACGGACGCGATACTGCGATGGTGTCCCGCTCGGCGGTGTCACGGACACATCGAAGCGCATGACCTGGGTCGGATGGTCGTCGAAGACCATGCCGCGGTAGTTCGGATAGAGCATGAAGGCCTCGATCGCGGTCGGGAGCTGCTGCTGCAGCGCCAGGTCGTCGTAGCTGACCTCGCCGGAGGGATTGTTCGACATGTAGAGCTGGATGGACGCCGTGCGGCCTTGCGGCACGACGATGTCGGGGATCTCTACGAATTGCCAGCCGTCGGACGAGCCAGTGAAATCCTTGAAGAACCACTCATTGTACCCGCCGGGCCGGAAGTCGATCTGCAAACGCACGTTGGCGTTCGCGCCACCGATATTCGACCAGTTCATCCATCCACTCAATCTATAGATACCGGGTGCGAGCGTCACTGTTTGGGCCGGACTGCCCCCGCCGGACGTGCGCCGGTACCTGTAGGTGCCGCCGTGCGCGGACGTGGTGTCGCGCGCCCAGCCCGCCGGCATCGTCCAGCCGTCCGGCGTGGCGCCACTACCGGCTTCGAAGCCGCTGTTCTGGATGAGGTTCGTACCGAAGCCGCCGCTGCCCGGCAGTGCCGTCAAGCCGCCAGGAAACAGCACGGGTCGCGCGTCCGACATCGATGGAATGCCGAGCATGATCACGCCGAGCACGACGATGAGAATGCGTGTCATCAGTGAAGTCCTCGCTGCTGCGTCGATGAAGTTGTCATGAACCGAATGTGGTCGCCGCAAGTCCTTCCAAGCGCCGTGCCGGGGCCAGTGAGACGCGGTGACAGCGCGCGGCGAGACGACGCGCCGACTTTTCCATTGTTTTGGCGCACCAATGAGTCAGAACCTAAAGATCACGTCTTGAACGATGCTGCAGCTTCCCCGCAGCCGACCACACAGGCGAACGAAAGGGGATTGGGCTAGGCAGTCGCGCTAGCGCAGCAATGCGTCGCGGACCACCGACGCAGTCCTTCTAGAACACGACAGGGAAGTCAACCCGGCAGGCCTGCTCGAGCGTCTCGCGGATCTATTGGACGGACGAGAACTGTCGAGCGAATAGTCCGATCGTATCGTCCGACGGCTGGGCCTCTTCGACGGGCGGCGTTAAAGATCAGGCGGTGTCGCTTCGGTTGTAAATATGGTCGGGGTGAGAGGATTTGAACCTCCGGCCCCCTGCTCCCAAAGCAGGTGCGCTACCAGGCTGCGCCACACCCCGTCTGCGCGGACACGCGTCGGCTCCGGAGTATATCATCCGCGTAGCAGCGGCCGGGCGGCGCGAGCCGCAATCGCGCGATGGCTCACGGCTTCTTTTTCGTGTTCCGCGAGCTCGCCGAAGGTCCGGCCGAGCGCCGGATAGAAGAACACGGGATCGTACCCGAAGCCGCCGCTGCCGCTCGGCGCGAGAGCGATCTGGCCCTCGGCCACGCCCTCCGCGGTTCGTTCGACGCCGGCCTCGTTCACGACGGCAATCACGCAGCGGAATCGCGCCGTGCGTTTGTCCGGCGGCACGGCACGCAGGCGCTCGAGCAGCAGTGCGACGCGGCCGGCGTCATCGAGCCCCAGGCCACCGAACCGCGCGGAATGCAGACCCGGTCCCCCACCGAGCGCGTCCACCTCGAGCCCCGAGTCGTCGGCGAGCGTCGCCAGGCCGGTGAGCCGATGGCCCGCGCGCGCCTTGATGAGCGCGTTGTCGACGTACGTCGCTCCAGTCTCCGGCGGCAGCGAGGCGCCGGGGATGCCGGCCAGGCTGATCAGGTCGATCGTCGGATCGTCGAGCAGGCGCCGCAGCTCACGCACCTTGCCGGGATTGAACGTCGCGAGGACGACACGACGTTTAGAGGGAGAAGACGCGCTCGCCACGCGCTTGAAGCATCCGTCGCTGGAGCGCGATCAGCCGCCGGATGCCGGACTCGGCGAGGCCGAGAAGGGCATCGAGACGACCGCGGTCGAATGGCGTCTGCTCCGCGGTCCCCTGGACCTCGACGAACTCGCCGGCGCCGGTCATGACGACGTTCATGTCGACCGCCGCTCCCGAATCTTCGACGTAGTTGAGATCCAGCACCGGCACGCCGCCGACGATGCCGACGCTGACCGCGCCCACGCAATCGCGGATGGCCGCGACCGCGCCGACCTTTGCCAGCGCATCGGCGAGCGCGACGAACCCGCCCGTAATCGCCGCCGTGCGCGTGCCGCCATCGGCCTGGATGACGTCGCAGTCGACCCACACGGTGCGCTCACCCATCTTGGCGCGCTCGATCACCGCGCGCAGCGCACGTCCGACCAGTCGCTGGATTTCCTGCGAGCGTCCGCTCGGCCCACGGTTGTCGCGCTGGGTGCGTGTGTTCGTCGAGCGCGGCAGCATCGCGTATTCCGCGGTGACCCAGCCGAGTCCCTGCCCTTTCAAAAACGGCGGGACCTTGTCGTCGACGGAGGCCGTGCAGATCACTTTGGTCGCGCCGAACTCGACCAGCACCGAGCCTTCGGGGTGCAGCAGGTAATCGCGCGTCACGACGATCGGACGAAGCTGCTCGGGCGCGCGCCCATCCGGACGCGGCATCAGCGCTCTCGCGGCGCGCGCGCGCTCGGGCCCAGCTCACGCGCCCGGGCGTCGTACGTCTTCTTGTATTCCGCGAGCCCGGCGTAGATCGCGCGCGCGATCTCGTCGCGATACTTCGGCTCCTTGAGCCGCTTCTCCTCCTTCGGGTTCGTCACGAAGCCGATCTCGATGAGGATCGCCGGCATGGCGGCGCCACCGAGCACGTAGAATCCCGCCTGCTTCACGCCGCGATTGGGCATGCGCAACGCCTCGGTCATCGAGTCCTGCACGACTTCGGCGAGACGCGAGGATTCCAGCTGGAACTCCGACTGGGCGAGATCCCAGAGAATCGCCTTCACCGCATCGAGGCGACCGCCGCGGGTCGGTGTCTTCTCGAGCTGCACCACGCTGTTCTCCGCGGCCGCCACCTGGCGCGCGGTGCTGTCGGTCGCCTCCGACGACAGGAAGTATGTCTCCACGCCCGCGGTATCCGTCTCGCGATGGGCGTTGGCGTGAATGGAGACGAAGAGGTCGGCGCGCTCCTTGTTGGCGAAGCTGGTGCGATCGCGCAGCGTCACGAAGTGATCCGCGTCACGCGAGAGCACGACCTTCAGGCTGAGCCGGTCCTCGACCATCCGCGCGACACGGCGCGTGACGTCGAGCACGAGATCTTTTTCCTGCAGCCCTCCGGGACCGACGGCGCCGGAGTCGTGCCCGCCATGGCCCGCGTCGAGGACGATCACGCGGAGCGGCGTCACCGCGTCACGCCGATCGCGCAACGGCAGTGTCTCCGTCGGGCGCAGGAAGTCGAGGACGAGCCGCGGCGGGTCGGCCAGTGCCGAGGTCTTCACCTCACCCGGCGCTGCCTCGAAGAGAACCTTGAGCACGCAGTCGGCGCCCGCGCGCTCCAGCCGCGCCGTCGCGATGAAGCCATCGCCGATCTCTTCGGTCCGCGCATCCGCCGTCAGCCCGACCAGCCGCACGCGGGCTTCCTTTCCGGCGGTGGTCTCGACGCGCGCCGTCAGTGGGCTCGACGTCTCGAGCACGATTCGGGTGAAGGACGGATACGAGCGGAAGCGCAGCTCGTCGAGCGCCACCGGCGCCGACGCGGCCGCGCGCGCCGTCGTCGGCGGCGAGGCGGCGGCAGCCGGCTGCAGGCGGGGCGTGACCTGCGCGATGAACGTCGGCGGCACCAGCCAGACGCCGCGACGGACCCGCACCGGCGCGTCGAGCATCATCGGCTCGCCGTCGACGACGATGCGCGCCCAGTTCCGTGTGACCGTGATGACGTGACCGGCGGGGCGCAGCGACGCCTGCGTTCCCTGGGGCGTCGCCTCGAGCCGGGTCTTGAGCACATCGGCGGCCCGGGCCAGCTCGACGTACTCGCGGCCGTCGTACGTGACCGTCGGCAGACCCGCCAGCGCCTCACTCGCGAGGAGCAGGACGAAGAGGCCGGAGAGCAGGCAGAGCCGCCTCATGGATGCCGACATTCTAGCAATGCGCGCCGCCGCGACCGAAGCCAAAGTCGGTGCGAAGCCCGTCAATTGGAGACTGACGGGTCAGGCTGGAAGGTGACGGGTCAGGCGCTGGCGCGCGTGACGAGCCGGCTCGCCCCACAGCCGGAGCACAGCGCGTACTCACGCACGAAGCCGGAGCCGGGCCCGACCCGTGTTGCCGCACGATACGCCGTGGAGGGGTCGATGCCGACCGCCTTGGCCGCGCAGGCGTCGCAGAAATTGCTGCCCGGACGCTCGGCGAGAAAGATGGTGAGCCGTTGCCTGGCCGTCCCGAGCATCATCGATCGATTCCCTCTCACTGGCCCGGGGCGCGAACGGGCCCGCGCTGGCTGGTGGCTGCGGGAAAAGTAAACCGCGCGCGATCCTCGATGCCAACCAACGGTCGGGGGATTTTTGGACCTACGCAGGGGGGGAGGCCACCACCCGGTTGGGGGTGGTGAGTCGCGCCGACGCCGGCGTCTAGATCAGGCCGGCGCGGAATGCTTCCGCGACGATCTCGGCACGCGAGCGGACATCGAACGTCGCCGCGATCTTCTCGAGGCGATCTTTGATCGTGTGCGCGCTCAGATTGACCAGCGAGCCGATCTCTTTGTTCGTGAGTCCGCCGGCGACGTAGCGAATGATCGCGATGTCGCGCTCGGGCAGCATCGCGGCGGGCCTGGCGCCGCCGCTCGTGGCGTTGGCGATCACGCGCGGGGCGACTTTCGGATCGAGCACCGACTGCCCGCGATAGACGGCGCGCACCGTGCGCTTGACCTCGGCGAGCTCCACGTCCTTCATCAAATAGCCTTTGGCCCCGGCGCTGAGACTCTTGAGGATGATCGCGTCCTGCGAGTACCCCGTCAGCATCACCACCGCCGTCGGCGGTGAGACGGACAGCACGCGGCGGCAGACCTCCGGGCCTTCGATGTCCTCCAGCTTGACGTCGAGCAGCATGACGTCCGGCGACAGAGTCTGCGCGAGCTGTATGGCCTCCGCGCCCGTTCTCGCCTCACCGACCACCACGATGTCCGGCTCACACTCGAGCGTTTGCTTCAGTCCGGCGCGGACGATTTCGTGGTCATCGACGAGCGCCACCGTGATGCGGGGCACCGCTCGATGCGGCGCGCGCGCACCGTTGCGGACTCGCGACACCTCGCGCTCCAATTGTGGCGTCACTCGCCTGTCCTCGGGACGACCTCGCGCATCTGGCTCATCAGCGTCGAGGTGTCCTGCTTGAGCCCGCGCAGCGCGCGCAACGCCGACATCTTGCCGCTGTCGCTCAACAACGCCAGCTCGATTTTCATCGCCATCGAAAACAGCGTCTGTCGCGCGCCGTCATGGAGAATCCGATCGACGCGGATCCGTTCCTGCTCGACCGCGGCGTGCGCCGCTTCGCGCGCGATTCGACTCCGCATGCCGCCCGGCGCGCCAACCTCGTCCAGGACGAGACTGATGCCGCGGGCCATCTGCCGCGCGCGCCGGCGCGCTCCGGCGGCGATAAAGGCGGCCGGCGTGTCGAGCACGAGGAGTCCGATCACGCCGCCCTCTCGTACGAGCGGCACGATGAGAATCGTCGCCGCCCCGAATTGCGTCCACGGCTCGGGAATTCCCGGCTCACGCGAGAGGTCGGTGAGCAGACGCGGCCGCCGGTTCGTCAATATTTCGGTGACGATGGCCGGTGCGTCGCGATCGATCTTGACTTCAAGGCTGGTGAACGCCTGCCACAGCGTCGGGTCCGAGCGGCCGGTCGCGAGCTCTGAGATGGCGGGCACGAGCACATCGGCCCTGCGAACGAAGATCGAGCATCGGTCGACTGCGCATGCCTGCGCCGTGAGGCGCGTCAGGACACGGAGGACGGCGCCGGCCTTCGTCGGCAGCGTCTCGCCTCGCGACCATGCGACGGGGTTCACCGCGAGTACCGCTCGCAGTTTTCCTGCCAACGATTTGCCGTTGATTGGCGGACGGTTGGGCCTGGTGAGACGAGCCGCGCTTGGACGGAAGCTGCAAAGTTTTTCCGCCGACAGAGAAACAAAGTCGCCGACGGCCTTGACCACGGCGCGTCAAAGTGCGTGACTACCGGCTCATGGGACAGTACGGGATCGGCCAAGCGGTGAAGCGCTTCGAGGACGTCCGCCTCGTCCAAGGCGGTGGGCGATTTCACGATGACCACAATCTCCCCGGTCAGGTGCATGCGGTCAACGTGCGCTCGATTCACGCCCATGCCCGGATCCGCGCGATCGATGCCGCCGCGGCGCGCGGCTGCCCCGGCGTGCTCGCCGTCTTCACCGCAGCGGATGTGGCCGGGCTCGGCACGATGAAGATGACGCTCAAGCGCAAGCGCCCGGACGGGTCACCGATGTTCGCCCCGCCGCATCGCGGGCTGACGCATGATCGTGCCCGCTACGTTGGTGATCCCGTCGCCATGGTCGTGGCGGAGACGCTCGCGCAGGCCGAAGACGCGGCCGATCGACTCGCGATCGACTATGAGCCGCTGCCCTCGGTGACGTCGACGGCGGATGCGGTGGGCGGTCCCGCGGTCTGGAACGAGTGCCCCGACAACATCTCGAACGTCCACGAGATCGGGGACCGCGCGGGGACCGATGCCGCGTTTGCGGCGGCGGCGCGCGTCGTGCGCCGTCGCTACGTCATCACCCGTGTCCACGCGCAGTATATGGAGACGCGCGGCGCGCTCGGCGTCTGGGATCCCGGTGAGCAGCGCTACACGCTCTACGCCGATGTTCAATATCCGCATCGCGTACGGACGGCGCTGGCCACGAACATTCTGAAGGTGCCCGAGCACCAGATCCGCGTCATCGTCGGCGACGTCGGCGGCGGCTTCGGCACGAAAGGCTGGCAATATCCCGAGCATCGCCTGGTCCTCTGGGCGGCGCGGCGCCTCGGGCGGCCGGTGAAGTGGCGCTGCGAGCGGCGCGAGGCGATCCCGGCCGACGAGCACGCGCGCGACAACGTGACGGATGCCGAGCTGGCGCTCGACACCGACGGCCGCTTTCTCGCGTTGCGTGTGCGCACGCTCGCCAACGTCGGCGCGTACGTGTCGTCGGATCGCAATCTCCTCGCGACCTTCAGCAACATCGCCACGCTCGTCGGTGTCTACGCGTTTCCGGCGGCGCACGTGCAGGTCACGTCCGTGCTGACGAACACCAACTCGACGGCGCCGTACCGCGGCGCGGGCCGGCCAGAGGCCACGTACGTCATCGAGCGGCTCATCGACGACGCCGCGCGGGAGATCGGCGTCGACGCCATGGAGCTGCGGCGGCGAAACCTCGTGCCCGCGTCGGCGATGCCGTACAAGACGGCGACCGGCGTCACGTATGACTGCGGCGACTTCCCGGCGCAGTTCGAGGCCGCGTTGAAGCTGGCCGACGCCGCGGGCTTTGCCAGCCGCCGCGAGGCCGCGCGCCGGCGCGGCCGATTGCGCGGGCTCGGCGTGGCGAACGCCATCGAGCGCGCGGCCGGACCACAGCCCGAGTTCGCGGAGATCCGCTTCTCCCCGAGCGGCAGCGTGACCGTGTTCATGGGAACGAAGAACCAGGGCCAGGGCCACGAGACGACGTTCAAGCAAATCGTGCACGAGCGACTGGGGCTCGATCCCGGCGACGTGCGCTACGTCGATGGCGACACCGATCGCGTCGCCTTCGGCATGGGCTCGATGGGCTCGCGTTCGACAGTCATCGGCGGAACGGCCTTATGGACCGCCGCGGACAAGATCATCGCGAAGGGACGCAAGATCGCCGCGAAGATGCTCGAAGCGGCCGAGGCCGACATTACTTTCGCCAACGGCGGCTTCTCCGTGGTCGGGACCGACCGCGCATTGACGCTCAAAGAGGTCGCGCGCGCCGCGTTTCAGCCGAGCGCCTTGCCCAAGGGCCTCGAGCCGGGGCTCTACGAAACGGGGACGTTTTCGCCGCCGTCGGATACGTGGCCGAACGGCTGCCACGTGTGCGAGGTCGAGATCGATCCCGACACCGGCGCGGTCGAGCTCGTGAGCTACGTCGTCGCCGACGACGTCGGGACGGTCATCAATCCCGTCACGCTCAAGGGGCAGATCCACGGCGGTGTCGCGCAGGGCGTCGGCCAGGCGCTCATGGAGCACATCGTGTACGACCGCGACTCCGGCCAGCTGCTGACCGGGTCATTCATGGATTACGCGATCCCGCGCGCCACCACGCTGCCCGACATCCTCATCGAGAGTCACCCGGTTCCGACCAAGCTCAACCCGCTGGGCGCGAAGGGCGCCGGCGAGGCGGGGACGGTCGGCGCGTTGCCGGTCGTAATGAACGCCGTGCTCGACGCGCTGGCGCCACTCGGTGTGCGCGAGCTCGACATGCCCGCCACCGCGGAGCGCGTCTGGAACGCGATTCGCCGAGCGCAGGAGGCGTCACCGGCATCAGGCGCGTCACCCCGATCAGGAGGATGAGCGTGCGAGAGGCTGTCGACTCGAAGACGCTGGACCTGCTCTTTCTGCAGGCGCGGACTCAGAACGGGTGGCTGCCCACGCCCGTGACCGACGATCAGCTGCGCCGCGTCTACGACATCATGAAGATGGGGCCGACGAGCGCCAACTCGTGTCCCGCGCGGATCCTGTTTCTCAAAACACCGCACGCGAAGGCCCGTCTGCTACCGGCGCTCAGTCCCGGCAACGTGGACAAGACGAAGCAGGCGCCGGTGACCGCGATCATCGGCTACGACACGCGCTTCTACGAATGGATGCCCAAGAAGCTGTTCGCGCATCGACCCGACATGGCGGAGAACTACGCGAAGAGCCCGGCGCTCACGGAAATCGTGGCGTTTCGCAACGGGACGCTACAAGGCGCGTATTTCATGCTCGCCGCGCGCGCGGTGGGCCTTGACGTCGGCGGCATGTCGGGATTCGACAACGCGAAGGTCGACGCCGAATTCTTCCCCGACGGTCGGATCAAATCGAATTTCCTGTGCAACGTCGGGCACGGCGATCCGACCAAAGTGCTGCCGCGGTTGCCGCGGCTGGACTTCGAAGAGGCGTGCGAGCTGCTGTAATTGGTGGAGGCGGTGGGAATTGAACCCACGTCCGGAAACCCTCAGCCGCAGGCGTCTACGTCGATAGCCGGTTTATCTTACTGCTCTCTCGCCCTTCGGCCCTCCATCCGGCAGGAGGACCGCGGGGCCAGCCTCATATGTCTCGCTCTTCCCCTGAGGCGAAGTTCAGAGCCAGTCACCAGTGTATGACGCCGGTTCCCGCTCCCTGCTGACTCGAAGCGGCCGACGCCAGCGGTTGTTAGGCCGCCAGGGCTAGCTGAGTGTTGGCAGCTATACCATTCTCACTTATTAACGAGGGGTGAGAAACCTCGAGACGCAGCCTGGACCTCACTGATCCCCGTCGAAACCTGTCGCCCCCCTCTGTCTGAGTCGCGCCGTCTGTATAACTCCCGCCGCGCGTACGGCGCACCAGTCAGTCTACCACTCCTCGTCGCGGCTGCGACGGCGCGGGCCACCCACGCGCATGGCGCTTCGCGCGGCCTGATCCATCTCTCGCTGGGTATCGCGCTCGCGGATGGTCGCGCGCTTGTCGTGGAGCTTCTTGCCGCGTCCGAGCCCCAGCTCGACCTTGACCCGACCGTGTTTGAAATACATGCGCAGCGGAATCAGCGTGAGACCGCGCTCGGCGATCTTGCCGGTGAGCCGGCCGATCTCCTTGCGATGCAGCAGCAGCTTGCGGTCGCGCTCCGGGTCGTGATTGGCGTCCGTGCCGTGACTGTACGGATTGATGTGGCACCCGAGCAGCCAGCCTTCGCCGCTGCGAATGGTCGCGTACGAGTCCTTGAAGTTCACGCCGCCCGCGCGCAGCGACTTCACTTCCGTCCCGCGCAACACGAGCCCCGCCTCGACGGTCTCGAGGATGTGATATTCGTGCCGCGCGCGACGGTTCGTTGCGATCGTTCGGTCGCCGTCGACTTGACTGGCCATCCTTGCTGGGTATTATGACTGACGCCCTCCGAGCCGAAGTGGCGGAATTGGCAGACGCGCATGATTCAGGGTCATGTGCCCGCAAGGGTGTGGGGGTTCGAGTCCCCCCTTCGGCACCAGCTACTTAGGCGAGATCACTCCCGAGACGAGCAGTCGCCGACTTAGAGGTGCGCGATGACGTACGGTCTGCGTCCCGAGAACTGGCCCGCGTTTCAAGCCGAGCTCGATGCGCGCCGGATCACGTCCGAGGAGATCGAGAGAGTCGAGCTTCGCCCCGAAGCGACCGACTCGATGCCGCTCGGAACCGTCAACGTCACAGTGACGCTTCGGTCGGGTCGCATCGAATCGTGGACGCAGCAGCAAGCCGACGGTGACAACACGTTGCAGTGGGGGGCAAGCCGCGTCGTGGCGACGGTCCTGTTCATCGATATCGTATCGGCCACGAACCTTGCGGCCGTCCTCGGCGACCAGCGATGGCTCGTCGTGCTGCAACGGTACCGCGCGGTCGTTCGTCGAGAGCTCGCGCGATACCGCGGTCGTGAGCTGGACGTCAGCGGCGACGGCCTCCTCGCAACGTTCGATGGACCGACGCGAGCGATGCGCTGCGCGTTTGCCGTGCGGGATGCCGTTGGACTCCTTGGTTTCGACGTGCGTGCGGCCGTTCACAGCGGTGAGTGCGAGCTCATCGAGGACAAGATCGGCGGGATTGCCGTGCATATCGGCGCCCGCGTCGCCGCGAAGGCCGTCGCCGGCGAAGTTCTCGTGTCGAGCACCGTGCGGGATCTCGTGATCGGCTCCGCCTTCCGCTTCACTGACCGCGGCGTTCACGCCCTCAAGGGCGTGCCCGGCAGATGGCGCTTGTACGCCGCGGCGCCATAGCACCGCCGCCACGTCGAAACGAAACGGCACCCGTCCGTCCAGACTCAGCCGCGAAGCGACAGGACGTAGCGGCCGGTCGCGATCCCGAGCACGCACACGCCGATGCACACCAACGTCGTGATCACGACGTTGGCGAGCGCACGACCGAAGGCATCGAGCTCCACGAGCCGCACGGTCTCGTAGGAAAACGCCGAGTACGTCGTGAAGCCGCCCATCACACCGGCGGACAGGAAGAGGCGCGCCGGCTCGGGCATCACCGATGCCTCCTCCGCCAGCGCCTGCACCACGCCGATCAGGAACGAGCCGACGACATTGACGATGAGCGTCCCGTATGGGAAGTCGAGGCCGAGCCAGCGCGCGGCCAGCCCCGAGGTCAGGTAACGCAGGATCGAGCCGAGTCCTCCGCCGATGGCCACGAGGACGACGCCGTTCACGTCAGCCGGCGCGAACCTCGTCGATGGAGACCGTGCGGCCCAGGCGAGCCGCGCGTCCCGCTGCCTCCACGACCTCGACGGCGTGCAGTCCCGCTCGCGCGTCGACAGGCGCCGCTCGCTGATTGCGACACGCGTCGAGGAATACCGCGATCTCGAGCTTCAGCGGCTCGTCGCGGCCGACGGGCAACTCTTCCTTCCCGCGATCGACGGCCTCCCACGTGGGGCCCTTCTTCACGTGCTCGCCCGCGTGCAGCGTGGCGACGCCGGCGCCGTAATCGGCAACCAGACTACCGCGCTCGCCGACGATGACACATTCCCGCTGGGTGCCGGGAACGAAGTAGTTGGCCTCGATGACGACCGGCACGTCACCGTAGGTGACGGTGACGAATGAGACATCATCGAGGCCGCGACCCAGGAAGTCGCGCTGCACGGCGCTCACCGCGGTTGCCTCACGTCCCAGCAGGTACGCGAAGAGATCGGCGTAGTGAATGCCGTCGGTGTGGAACACGCCGACGTCCGTGCGCGGCCGCTTGAATCCCGAGAACCGTCCGGTGGCATAGCGCACGGCGCCGATGCGCCCCTCACCGAGCGCCGTTCGCAGCGTCGCCGTCACCGGGTGAAAGCGGAAGATGTGGCCGACCTGCACGATCCGCTTCGCCGCATCGGCGATGGCGACGAGCCGGCGCCCCTCGTCGGCATTCACGGTGAGCGGCTTTTCGATGAGGCAGTCTCGCCCGGCTCCGAGGCACGCAGACGCCACGTCGAGGTGACTGTCGGCCGGGGTCACGATGTCGACCGCGTCGACGCGGTCGAGCACGGCGCGATAGTCGGTCGTCGTTCGTTGCGTCGCGACGCCCTGCGCGGCCGCCCACGCCAACCGCTCCGGCGACACGTCCGCAGCCCACACGTCGGTTCCGAGCTCGCGCAGCACGCGCAGATGCTTTTCGCCCCAGCGCCCGAGGCCGACGAGGAGGACGTTCACCGCCGCTTACTCGCGGACGAGATCGCCGCCGAGGTCCTCGGCGACCTCGTAGTGCAGCATGCGCGACTTCATCCAGCGCACGACGAGCAGATCTGCGGTGGCGACGAACACGCGATTGAGCACGCCGTACTTCGACTGGCCGAAGCGACGCGGCCGATTGCGCACCGGGACCTCGAGCACGCGATACCCGCGCATCTTCAGCAACGTCGGAATGAAGCGGTGGAAGCCGCGATACAGGACGAGGCCGCGCAGGCATTCGCGGCGGAACGCGCGAAAGGTACAGCCGCTGTCCTGGATGACGTCGTCGCTCAGCCAGTTGCGCACGCGATTGGCCACGCGCGACGACATCCGCCGCACGATCGAGTCGCCCTCGCCGCGGTTCACCCGCCAGCCGGTGACGGCGTCCCACTGCTCGAGCCCGCGGAGCAGCGTCGGAATGTCGTGCGGATCATTTTGGAGGTCGGCGTCCATCGTGACGATCCGGCGGCCCCGCGCGGCGTGGAACCCGGCGTCGGTAGCGGCGGTTTCGCCCGCATTCGCTTTGAGGCGCACGAGTCGGACGCGCGCGTCGTGCTCGCGCAGGCCCCGAATGATCTCTGCGCTACGATCACGGCTGCCGTCGTCGACGAACACGACCTCGAAGTCGATATGCTCGGCCTCCAGCACCGACCGGAGCTCCGGCCAGAGCAGCGGCAGATTTTCTTCCTCGTTGTAGACCGGAATGACGACCGAGACGTCAACCATCCAAGCGTTCTCGGAGTGGGTTCGGCGTGGTTCCGCGCCACTCCGCGACGAGCGTCTGGGGAAGATTCAGACGATCGAGCACCCGCGCGACCGTATGGTTGACGATGTCGTCGAGATCGTTCGGTCGATTGTAGAAGGCGGGCATCGGCGGCATGATCACCGCGCCCATTTCGGCCAGCGCGGTCAACACACGCAGGTGACCGAGGTGCAGCGGCGTCTCGCGCACGACGAGGATTAGCGGCCGTCCCTCTTTCAGCGTCACGTCGGCCGCGCGCGATACGAGCGTGTCGCTGTGGCAGGACGCGATCGCAGCCGCGGTGCGGATCGAGCACGGCGCAACGACCATCCCGAGCGTGCGGAAGGAGCCGGAGGCGATCGACGCGCCGATGTCCCGCACGTCGTAGCGATGATGGGCCAGCGCTTCGACGTCGGCGACGGTGTATCGCGTCTCCTCGACGATGGTCCGCTTGCCCGCGGCCGAGATGACGAGGTGCGTCTGCACATCGGCGCTGCCGCGCAGGACTTCGAGGAGGCGAATCCCGTAAATCGATCCGCTGGCGCCGGTGATGCCGACGACCAGCCGCGTCACAGCCGGAAGCGTCGGCGCAGGACTTCCTCGCGCGTCTTTTCGTAGAGGACTTCCCACTCACGGCTGCCTTCGGGCATGGGCCGAGAGTAGGACGCGAGCGTCTTGCGCACTTCCGTATCGACGGATTCTTCGAGCTTGGATTCGTCGGTGAGCACGCGAATGATCTCGGGGCGGACGTCGTCGGGCGATTTCACGGTGACGCCCGGCACGTTGCCCAACTCTTTCATGATGCGTTCGGCGAGAAAAAAAATGCGCTCGCGGCTCATCCGCATCAGAGGATGAATCCTCGATCGCGCGCCAGCTTTTCTTTGACCTTGCCCAGAAGCTGTCGATAGTTCGCGGCCGAGTCTTTGATCATCTTGGCGTGCTCGAGCAGCAGCTTGCGCGCGTCGGCATCGACCGCTTCCTCGGTGGTGAGGTTCTCGACGACGACGTGACGGATGGCGGCACGCGCCGCCGGTTCGTCTTTGATCTCCATGACCTTGCGCGTGGTGAGCCGCTTGACGACCGCCTCGGCCATGCGTTCTGCGATCTCGTCGCGTCGAGGCATACCACGCGAGAGTACGTCGGTGCAACGCGGGGTGTCAAGGAAGCGCCGGCAACATGACGGTCATGCGTGTGCCTTCGCCGGGTGTCGCGTCCGCACGCACCGTACCGCCGTGGGCTTCGACCAGCGATTTTACGACCGACAGACCGAGACCGGTGCCGGTACCGAGCGTGTCGGCGCCGCGGGCGCGATAGTACGGCTCGAACACCCGGGCGCGCTCCTCGGCCGGAATGCCGGGCCCCTCGTCCTCGACCTCGACGGCGATCACGCCGTCGCCGGCGCGCGCCCTCACGCGCACGCACGAGCCCGGCGGCGAATACTTCAGCGCATTGCCGATGAGATTCTTGAGCACGCGGTCGAGCGCGTCGGCGTCCGCGTCGACACACGGCAGCGCGCCGTCGACGTGCAGCTCGAGCTGGTGCGTGGTGCGCGTGCGCCGAAACAGGTCGACGGCGTCCGCGATCAGCGGCGCCGGGTCGAGCACGGCGCGCCGAATCGCTGGCGGAAGGCCGCGCTCCAGCCGTGCGAGGTCGAGAAAATCACTCACGATGCGGCCGAGCCGCTCGATCTCGCCTCGCATGATTTCAGCCAGCCGCCTCACCTCGCCGCCCGCGAACGGCCGCGTGGCCAACAGCTCGCTGAAGCCCTGGAGCGCGGTCAGTGGCGTTCGGAGCTCGTGCGACGCCAACGCGACGAAATCCGACTTCAAACGATCCATCTCCACGAGCCGCGTTGTCGCATCCGCGATCTTGTGCTCGAGCTCGTCGGCGAAGCGCCGCTGGCGCGCGGCCAGGCGCACGTTGTCCAACGCGAGCCCCATGGCCGCCCCAAACCCGACGAGCGCATCGCGCTCTTCGCGCGCGATGTCACCGAGCCGCTCCACGGCAAGGACGCCGACGGTCTCCTCACCGCTGGTGAGCGGGACGGCCACGGCGCGCCGGGCGCGCGCGTGCGTTCGCGTATCGAGCACGAACTCCGGCTGGCGACGCGCAAGCACGTGAGCGGCCAGCGAGTCGGGCGCAAGCCGCTCGGCGCCAGCTACGATCCGGCCTTCGTCGAGCACGAGGCCGGCCGCATCCACGCGCAGGCGCCGACAGAGCAGCGCTGCGAGCCGCGCCGCGCCACGCTCGAGCGGCACCGGCTCGGCGAGTGTCCGCTGGACGGCGCGCAGCGTCTCGTAGCGCTCGCGCTGGCGTCTCGCGTGCGAGGCGAGACTGCCGAGGAGAGCCGCGCTCAGCGCGAGCACGGCGAGCGTGACGATGCCCTCGGCCGCGGCTCGCGTCGGCCCATGCGCCTCGATCTCCCGAAGGACGAAGGGTCCGAAGGCGAGCACCGCGCCCAACGCGGTCAGCAGCCCACCCGCGACGCCGATCCGAAGGGCGATGATCGTCACAGGGAACAGATATAGATGACGCCACGGCGTCGCCGGCGATACGTCGGATCCGGCGATGCCGGGCGTGATGACGATGACCAGCGCGAGGGCGAGCACCGACAGCCGACATTGCGCGGGCCTCATGGCGCGCAGTGCGCCTCACCGGGCATCATGGCCGGCAGTGCGCCGTCACTGGACGAAATGCAGTAGCCGGTAACACACGAAGAACATGACGCCGGACGCGAGACCCGGCACGATGCTGCCGCTCCGCCAGTACAGCCAGCAGTTGCCGAGGCTGAGCAGCGTGAGATAGAAGATCGCGCCGGCGGTCATCTCGAGCGTGCGCGGCAGCAACGGGTCGACGAGGTAGCGAGCCAGATACGCGACCGTCGCGAACGCCGCTGCGCCGGTGAACGGCCACCGCCGCTGCGCGCGATCGAACAGCGCACCGCGGACAAACGCCTCGGTCGCCAAGACGTTGGCGCCGACGTCGTACGGCAGCCACACCGCGAGCTGCCCCAATGTCGGGACACGCGCGGCGTAATGCAGCGTCAGCGACGCGGTCACCAGAAGGTGACCTCCCAGCACCGCGCCGAAGGCGACGCCGCCCAGCACGAACTCGGCCGCGCCGCGAGCGAGGCCCAGCGCCGCGAGGTCCTCACGCTGTCGCCATAGCCAGATCGGCGCCGCGAGATACGCAATGCCGCCGAATGGCGCGAATGCCGCGCTGACGGCGCCAAGCAGGACGAGGCTTGCGGCGAGCGCGGGTGATGACCCACTGCGCGATTGGCGCGTGGTCGTCCATGCCACCGCCGTGGCCAAGAGCCCGCCCTGAGCGGCCCCCGCCGCGACTGCGCGTGCCGGTGTCATCGGAACGAGCCCAGTGATCACGAGAACGCCGGCGGCTGCGGTCAGCGTCGCGAGGCCGAGCAAGAGCGCCACCGGCGTGTCCGCAAACAGCATCACGCGCCGCGATTCGTACGGATGCGCGAGCGAGTACACGGTTAGCGACCCTCGAGCTCGAGAACGCCGAGCAGCGCCGCCACGACGCTCCCGTCGAGCGTGTGTCCCGCGTCCTGCTTGAGGAGCGCGCACGCCGCATCGAATCCGAGCGCCGGACGGTACGACCGACCCGAGGTCAGTGCGTCGAAGACATCCGCGACCGCGACGATCCGGGCCTCGAGCGGAATGTCCTCGCCGATCAGGCCGTCGGGATAGCCGGAGCCGTCCCAGCGCTCGTGATGGTGCCGAATGACACGCGAGGCGCGTTCGAAGAACTCGAAGGGTGCGACGATTTGCGCACCGATGACGGGATGCGCGCGCATGACCGTCCATTCCTGTGGTGAGAGCGGTCCTGGCTTGCGCAAGATCGCTTCGGGCACGCCGATCTTCCCGATGTCGTGCAGGAGGCCGGCCTGCGCCACGACGTCGACGACAGCGGGCGCGAGACCGAGCGCCGCAGCAAGCCGCCGACTGAGCGCCGACACGCGCTCGGAGTGGCCGCGCGTGTACTGATCCTTCGCTTCGAGCGCGTTCGCAAGGCCGAGCAGTGACTGACAGATGGCGCGCTGCAGCTGGTGATAGAGGCGTCGCACGTCCTCGGCGTAGCGCAGCGACTGCTGGTACGCCGCGTGGAGCCGTCGGTAGTCCGCAGCCGCGTCGCGCTCTACTCGAGATGCCATGCGACACGCGGGAGCAGTCGGTCGACGAGCGTCAGCAGGCGTAACGGCGAAAACGGCTTGGTGAGGTACTCATCGGCTCCCGCGGCGAATCCGCGCGCCACGTCGTCCTGCTGCGCAGCCGCCGTGAGCATGATGATGCGCGCTCCGCCGAGGCGTGGACTGGCGCGAAGCGTCCGGCACACGTCGAGTCCGCTGCGATCCGGAAGATGAATGTCGAGGAACACGAGGTCGACGCCCACCGCCTCGGCGACGGCCAACGCCGTTTCCCCGTCGCCCGCCTCGAACACCTGCACACGCTCATCCTCGAGCGTCACGCGTACCAGCTCGACGATGTGCGGCTCGTCATCGGCGATCAGAATGGAAAGCATGGCGCCCGCTGTCGCAAGGCGCGTACCACACGCGGGCTAAAGGATTTTCGTGATTTGACTCGCGTCGGCCGCGGTGACTGCCACGCGCGCCGTGCGGCGGTGCCCGCCTCGCAGGGCAGCGACGAGCGCTATGCGCCTACTGGCCGCGCCCGGAGACCTGGAGGCGTATCAGCGCGCGCGCAAGCGCCGCCGACGCGCGCGCGTAGTCGACGTCTTCGCCCGAGCGACCGGCGAGCCGCTGCTCCGCCCGCTCCCGCGCCCGCTCGGCCCGTGCGCGGTCGATCTCCGGCGGCAGCTCGGCGCTGTCGGCCAGCACGATCACCTTGTCGTTGCGGACCTCGCAGAACCCGCCGGCGAGCGCAAGGTGCCGCTCGTCGCGGCCGCTGCGATACATCAATTCGCCGATGCCGAGCGTCGCCAGCAGCGCGGCGTGGCCAGGCAGGACGCCGAAGTAGCCTTCGATGCCGGGCACGACCACTTCGTCCACCTGCTCGGACACCACCGAGCGCGAGGGTGTCGCGATCTCGAGCGTGAGGCGATCGGCCATCGCCTACTCGCGGAGCTTCTTCGCCTTGTCCATGGCTTCGCCGATGTCGCCCACCATGTAGAAGGCCTGCTCGGGCAGCTCGTCGTGCTTGCCGTCCACGATCTCGCGGAACGACTTGATCGTATCCGCGATCTTGACGTATCGGCCCGGCGATCCCGTGAACTGCTCCGCAACGAAGAACGGCTGCGAGAGGAAGCGCTGGATCTTGCGTGCGCGCGCCACGCTGATCTTGTCCTCGTCGGACAGCTCTTCCATGCCGAGGATGGCGATGATGTCTTGCAGATCTTTGTAGCGTTGCAGGATCGACTGTACGGCACGTGCGGTCCCGTAGTGCTCCTGTCCGAGAATGTTGGGATCGAGGATGCGCGAGGTCGACGAGAGCGGGTCGACCGCGGGATAGATGCCGAGCTCGGCGATCTGCCGCGAGAGCACGGTCGTCGCGTCGAGGTGCGCGAACGCCGTCGCCGGCGCCGGGTCGGTGATGTCGTCGGCCGGCACGTAGATCGCCTGCACCGAGGTGATCGACCCCTTCTTCGTCGACGTGATCCGCTCCTGCAGCTGGCCCATCTCGGTCGCGAGCGTCGGCTGATAGCCGACCGCCGAGGGCATCCGGCCGAGCAGCGCGGACACCTCGGAGCCGGCCTGGGTGAATCGGAAGATGTTGTCGATGAAGAGCAGCACGTCCTGGCCCTCTTCGTCGCGGAAATACTCTGCCGCGGTGAGCGCCGTGAGCGCGACGCGCAGACGCGAGCCAGGCGGCTCCGTCATCTGGCCGAAGATCAGCGCCGTCTTCTCGATGACGCCGGACTCCTTCATCTCGTGATAGAGGTCGTTGCCCTCGCGCGTGCGCTCGCCCACGCCCGCGAAACACGAGATCCCACCGTGCTGCTTGGCAATATTGTTGATGAGCTCCTGGATGAGGACGGTCTTGCCCACGCCGGCCCCGCCGAAGAGGCCCGTCTTGCCGCCCTTCGTGTACGGCTCGAGGAGATCGACCACTTTGATGCCCGTCTCGAACATCTCGACCTTCGTCGACTGCTCGGCTTCGCCGGCGCGTGCGTGCTCGCGTCCATCTATGGATTCGCCCAGGGCGCCTGGCCGTTCGGGGTGGTGGAGGCCGTGTGGGCGGTGGTGGCGCTGCGGCGGTGGTGGACGGCGCGGCGCGTCCGTGTTTGACTACCCGCGTCGCTTTAGAACCGAGGAGGGCCGCGCGCGCGATGGCTTTCCAGCACATTGGGATCCTAAGCTTAGAATTCCACGTGGACAAGTTG
>JADMIO011020044.1_pt1 | contig 26351 bp, 29 predicted proteins | sample 8958161 | NCBI WGS metagenome assembly JADMIO01 (sample SAMN16585339, study PRJNA669376) | soil metagenome | isolation source: Crop rotation soil | place: USA: Cullars Rotation, Alabama | collected 2011 | reverse complement strand
GCCGCGACTTCAAGTCACGTGAATTCCAAGCTTCGGATCCCACTGTGCTGGAAACTCTTTCTCACCGGCGAGCGCCCCGTCAACGCGGGGTGACCTGCGCCGCGTCGACGAGCCGCCGGCAGCCGTCACCCGCGGGTCGCCGGCACCGCCTTCTCGGTCGTCGGCAGCGGCTGCGGCGCGAGCTTGTCGAGTTCCTTGACCACGTCCAGCACGGCCAGCGCCGACGACTCCACGAGCGGCCGCAGCCGGGCGTACAGCTCGGCGTTCCCGGGGTCGGGGTCGGTGCGCGACCCGAGCGGGATCAGCTCGGCGGCCGCGTCCAGGTCGGGCAGTTCGCCGATCGCGTGCCGGGCCAGCAGGCACGCTCCGAGCGCCGTGCCCTCCGGCGTGTCGGCCACCGACACCGGCAGGTCGAGCGTGGCCGCCAGCACCCCGACCCAGAGTTCCGACGCAGCCGCTCCGCCGGTGGCCCGTACGGCCGAAAGGGGAATGCCCTCGGCGGTGAACGAATCCTTGACCAGGGCGAGCTGCTGGCAGACGCCCTCGACGGCCGAGCGCACCAGGTGGGCCCGCCCGTGCTCGCGGCGCAGGCCCAGATAGGCGCCGCGCAGGCCGGGACGCCACCAGGGCGCGCGCTCGCCGAGCAGATAGGGCAGGCAGAGCAGGCCGTCGCTGCCCGCCGGGGCGCCCTGGGCCTCGATCAGCAGGGCGGCGTCGCGCTCGTCGGCGTCCTCCCCCTCTGCGCCCGGGCGTTCGAACCCGCCCGCGAAGCTCTGCCCGGCCCAGCGCACCACCGAGCCCGCGTTGTTGACCGCGCCGCCGATCACCCAGCGGTCCTCGGTCAGCGCGTAACAGAACAGCCGGCCCGCCTTGTCGGCCGTGGGCCGGTCGACCACCGTGCGCAGGGCGCCGCTCGTGCCCAGCGAGATCGCCGCGACCCCGGCCGGGGTGGCGCCCACCCCCAGGTTGGCCAGCGGGCCGTCGGCCGCCCCGATGATCAGCGGGGTCTCCGGGTCGAGCCCCGCGGCCTGCGCGACGTCGGCCCGCAGCCGCAGCCTGGTGGTCGTGGGCAGCACCTCGGCCAGCTGCTCGGCGCGCACGCCGGCCAGTGCGAGGGCCTCGGGGTCCCAGCGCCGCTCGTGGATGTCGTAGAGCCCGGTGCCGCTGGCGATCGACAGGTCGACCGCGAACGGGGCGTCGGCCAGCCCGGCCAGCACGAGCTCCTTGACGCCACCCCAGCGCGGGGTCTTGCGCAGCGTGTCCGGGTCGTTGTCGCGCCACCAGGCCAGCTTGGTCAGCGGCGACATCGGGTGGACGGGCGTTCCCGTACGAGCCTGGAGCCGTTTGCCCCGCCCCTCGGCCACGATGCGCTCGCTCTGCTCCGCGGCCCGCCCGTCGGCCCAGGTCACGAGGGCGCCGAGCGGGCTGCCGGCCGCGTCCATCGGCACCACCGCGTGCAGGAAGGCGCTGAGCCCGATCGCGATCACGTGATCGCCGTTGTCACGGCACGCGGTGGCCACGTCGATCAGCGCCTTGACCGCGGCGTTGCGCAGCGCGAGCGGGTCGAGCTCGGCGCGCCCGGAGCCGGGGACGCTCAACGTGTAGTGGACGCTGGTCTGCGCGCGCAGGCTGCCGTCGGGCCCGGCGGCGATGCCCTTGGTCGCGGTGGTTCCGGTGTCGATGCCGATCACAACGTCCATGTCCCCAACCTATCGGTCAGCCGAGGACGAAGCGCGCGGAGCGGCCCGGGCGCGGTTCCACCTCCAGTTCGGTCGCGGCCGCGGGGATCAGGGCGGCGTCACCGGCCACGGGCAGCCAGGACCCATCCCGTACGCGATAACGCAGCCCGCAGCCGGGCGCGGCCACGGCGACCCCGAGCTCACCGGGCAGCCGCAGGTGGAGGACGGGCACGTCGTCCATTCTGGCGCCGACGCCGGCCGGGTCGCCCAGGTAGTGCGCATCCGGGAACTCGGCGGCCGGGGCGGTCAGATAGAACGCGCGGCCCGCACCGTTCAGCGCGAGGGTCTGCACCACCAGCGGACATCCCTCGCCGGTCACGCCGCGCAGATAGAACTGGGTCGGGCCGGTCCAGACCCCGGAGCCGTACGGGTCGAGGTAGCCGTCGCGCTCGGCCACGTCCCAGGCCCGCCGGTCCGGAGCGGTGCCCGGCGCCCCGGCCAGGACCCGCTCGACCGTCCGCGGGAACGGCTGGTCCGGCGAAGGCGAAGTGGCGACGGTCGCGGCCGACCACATGAGCGGCATCGGCTCGTCACCGTGTCGCAGGGCGTACCGCGCGGAGCGGACCGGCCGCTGGAAGACGATGTCGCCGTGCAGCGTGACGAAGCTGCGCGTCACCCGGCCGGCCGCGTCGATCTCGTAGTCCTCCGACAGATGCACGTCCTGGTCACCGGTGACGATGACCAGCAGGTCGCCTTGGGCGCCGGCGACCAGCGCGGCCGGCCGCAGCGTGCCCCCCGGGGCCAGCAGGGTGTGGCTGAGGCCGCGCTGGCGCCCGTCGACGGTTTCGACGAAGCCCTGCACGTCGAGCCCGGGGTGGGCCGACGCCTGGCTGAGCAGGCCGACCGGCCCGGCCGGAGTGGAGCCCGCCCAGTGCACGGTGATCGAGCCGGAGGCGCCGGGCATCGCGTTGCGCCAGGCCCGGCGCATCCGTTCGAGCAACTTCTCGTCGCCGGCGAGATCGCCCCGGGTCTCCCGGCTCCTCGCGCCGGTGTGCGACCCGTCGCGGCGGCCGGTCAGCACGGGCGCGGTTCCGGCCGCGGCCGCCACGGCCAGGGCACCTCCCAGCACAGCCCGGCGCCGGACGACCCGCCTGCGACCCCCCGTTCGCACTCGGTCGAGGAGGTCGGGCGCCGGGCTGAGATGGTCGGTCGCCCGGGTCAGCACGTGCCGGACGTCGGTGTCGGTCATCGCTCTCCCCCATCGGTGACCAGGGAGGATCCGAGCACCTGCTTGAGCCGGTCCAGCCCGCGCGACGCGTTGCTCTTGACCGTGCCCTCGGTGCAGCCGAGCGCCTCCGCGACTTCGTGCACCGGCAGGTCGTCCAGGTAGCGCAACACGACGGCGGCCCGCTGCCGGGGCGGCAGGTCGCGCAGCGCGTCGAGCACCGCGGAACGGACGGCCACGTCCTCACCGTGATCACGGCCGGGCTGTTCGTGCTCGGCGCCGAGCGGCGTCTCCGGCCGCCGGGCCCGCCACCGCCAGCGGTTGGTCGCGCGGTTGACCAGGGCCTTTCGGGCGTACGCCTCGGGCGCGCCTTCGATGCGGCGCCAGCGCACGTACATCTGCTCGAGCACTTCCTGCAGCAGATCCTCGGCGGCGTGCCGGTCCCCGGTCAGCAGGTAGGCGATTCGCAGCAGCCCCGTCGATCGGCTGCGCACGAAGTCGTCGAACCCCGTTCCGGCCATCCCCGCCGTCCCCTCTGGTCGCCCTCATCCTTTCAGGACACCCGGACGGCCGGCGGGGTTGCTTCAGAGGCCCAAGATCTTCCCGTACGCCTCCCGGAGCGACTCGAATCCGTACTGCTCGGCCTCGTGCCCCCGGATGACGCCGTGCGGGTCGCCGTCGAGAAGGCGCTGCAGCACGACGATGCAGACATGCCAGCCGGTCGCCACCGAGGCCGTGTCGGTCGGCTCGACCAGCGTGTGCCGAAGAGTCAGCCGGGTCCCCTCCCCCGCCGGTTCGAGCTCCCAGCGAAGCAGATCCTGCCCCCACGAGTATTCGAGCAGCCGGGGCGCCTCGGCCACCCGTACGACGGCCGGGGTGTCCTCCCGGATCTCCCCGTCCACCATCGTGAGGACGGTCGCTCCCGTCGCGTCGAGATTCCGGGCCGGCACGAACGGCGCCCACTGGTCGAGCTCGGCCGGGTCGGTGAGCGCCTCCCACACGGTCACCGGCGGTTGCCGGAACTCCCGGATGAACACCAGGGTCCACGGCTCCCGCTCCCCTTCGAGACGAGCGTCCCGGGCCACACCAATGTCAAGACTCACGACTTCCCCCATCAGATCCGCTCGGTGGTCCCGGTGCTTTCCGCTCGAGGTGCCGTTCCAGCTCGCCGAGGTGGTGGGTCCACATCCGCCGGTAGGGCGCCAGCCACGCGTCGAGCTCCCGGAACGGCCCCGGCTCGAGCCGATAGACCCGCTGCTGAGCCTTCGTCTCGGCCGTGACCACCCCGGCCTCGCGCAGCACGCGGAGGTGCTTGGACACCGCCGGTTGGCTCATCCCCAGCGTGGCCACCAGCTCGCCCACCGTGCACTCCCGCACCCGCAGCGCGTCCACGATCCGCCGCCGGGTCGGCTCCGATATGGCGGCCAGGGCGTCCATGACCCTAACATGCCAGGTCGGTTATATAACCGTCAAGGCATGCGGCGTGTCGGTCCGGGGATCAGGCGCAGCCCGGGCCCGCAGCCTGCCCCCGCACGATGCGATAGCCCGAGATGTCGCCCTTGAGATAGCCGGCCAGGTCGCTGATCGACGCCGGGGCGATGCCGTGAGCGCCCACGTAGGCCACGATCGCCGAGTCGACCGCCTGGCACGTGGCCTTCTCGGCGACAATCCGCGCCTGCCGCTCGGACCCCTTCGGATCGAACTGAGCGTAAGAAACAACGGCAATACTGAGCGTGACCGCAGCAGTGACCGGGATATGAATGAGGCGCACCAAAGCAACCTAGCCAACATTACTCAGAGTATTGACCTGGCCGAACGGTCGAGAGAACCGACCGCGAGTATCACTCCGGGTACAAGTCCTAAATTTCGGCGAGAGGGACGTTCTCCCGCAGGAAGGCCAGAACCTGACCGGAGATCCGGGCATACCGAGGGTCACCCGGACGCAAGAACTCTCCGTGACGAGCGCCGCGGATGGTCACGAAGCGCCTTGTGCGGAACGGCGTCAGCGCGTAGGCCTCCCGCCCGGCCCGCAGCGGCACCACCCGGTCGCGGTCGCCGTGCAGGAACAGCAGCGCGGCGGGCGGTCCGCCGACGCCGGCGGGCGGGCGACGCCCGCTGATCGTCACCCCGGCCCGCAGGTACGCTGGATGCCCCGGTCCGAACAGCCCCAGCGTCGTGGTGCCCCCGGCCGAGAACCCCACGGCCGCCACCCGGTTCACATCGAGGAACCCGGCCAGCGGATCCCCCGCCGTCCGGTTCAGCGCCCGCACCGCCTCGATCACGTACGCCGCGTCGGCCGGCTGGTTCGCGATGTCGCGCCGGTCGACACGCACCCGCCCGTTGGTGTGCGGGTAGGCCGGGGCAACGACCACATACCCCGCCTCGGCCCAGCCCGCAGCGAGCGGCGCGAACTGCCGGGGCAGCCCGCCGAGACCATGGCTGAACAGGATGATCGGGTGACGGCCGGTGAGGCGGCCGCGGTACCAGAGTGTGGTCGGCAGCGGCCGGTCGGCGCCCCGCGCGAGGCTCAGCATCCGGGTGACCACGGCCTCCTGCGCCGACGCCGGCGGGACCGGGCCGAAGCCGTCGAGCAGCAGGGCCAGCATCACCAGCACCACCGCGAGTCTGCGCACGTCGTGAGCGTAGGAACGTCACGCAATGAGAGCGATCGCCGTTGTGGGTGACGATGAGACGACGAACATTGCTGGCGCTCGGCGCAACCGCCGGTGCGGTCGCCGGATGGGCGGGGTACAACAGCCGATCGGGCGAATCGGAACCCGTCATCCCGTACGCCCCGGTGGGTGACGAGCAGCTCGAAAGGCGCGATTCACGCACCCGCGGGCGGACCGTCGACTTCTATACGGCGGTGCCGGCCGGTCACGGGTCGGGGAAGGGCCTGCCCGTCTGCCTCGTCCTGCACGGCGCTTCGAAGACGGCCGCCGACTTCCCGGCGCTCGGGCTGGGCCGGTTCCTGACCGATGCCGTACGCCGCGGCCGGCCCCCGTTCGTGCTGGCCGGCGCGACCGGGGACCGCCTGCAGTGGCGCCCGCACGGCGGCGACGACCCCCAGCGGATGGTGCACGAGGAGATCCCCCGTTGGTGCCGGGAGCGCGGCTTCGACACTTCGCGGATCGCTTTGCTGGGCTGGTCGATGGGCGGGTACGGCTCGCTGCTGCTGGCCGAGGCGTATCCCGGCTTCGCGCGTGCGGTTGTCGCGCTGTCTCCCGCCGTACGGGAAGGGGATGAGGTTTTCACTGCGGCACCGCGGCTGCGTGGCACGAAGGTCGGCCTGTGGTGCGGGCGCCAGGACGGGTTGCTCGTCAGCGTGCGCGCGCTCGAGAAGGCCCTGCCCGAACCCCTCGCCGCGGGGTCGTTCGAGGACGGCCGGCACAACTTCGCCTACTGGTCACGCTGCCTGCCCGCCGGCATGGACTTCGTGAGTGAAGCTTTACGGCGCTGAGTCACGTTCCGTACGGTTGTGACACAGAGCAACGGTCTAATCACGCTGGAGGATCCCATGCGTCGTGCCGCCGCCGTACTCGCCCTCGTCCTCGCCGGCCTCTGGATCGCCACGCCCGCGCAGGCCTTCGCTCACAACGCCGTGCACAACACGGCCCTGCACGCCCTGCTCGACGCCCTGACGCTGGTCGTGGTCTCCGCGCCGGTGTGGACGGCGCTGCTGTGGAGCGGCGGCAACCGGTGGTGGCTGGCCGGGCTGATCGCCGTCGTGCAGATCCCCGTCGCGGTCATCGGGTTCGTCCCCATCGCCAACCCGTACCTGCACCTGTCGCTCTTCGTGATCGCCATCGCCCTGACCGTGGTGTCGCTGCGGGTGGTGCGTCAGCAGGCCCGTGCGGCGGTCACCGTCAAACCCTGATCCACTCCCCGTCCGGAGCACGCACGGCCAGGCCCACCACGGTCTGGCCGTCGCGCACCAGCTCGACGTCGGGGCAGCCGTCGGCCGGCGCGTGCCATCCCCCTCCGCCCGGATCGCGGACGGCGTTGTGCCGGCAGTGCTGCTCGTCCACATAGCCCCACGCCATCAGCAGCTCGCGCCCGCCGATCGAATAACGGCCGACGGTCGCGACCCGATCGCCCTCGGGACGGCGGAAGTAGTCGGCCCGCAGACCGGGCACGGGCTCACCCTCGAAGGGCGCGTCGAGCACCGTCCGGTGGGGCGTGAATTCGCTCAGGTCCGGAAGCACCCGCACATCGCAGCACACAACTCGCACCCGGGCGGCCATTTCACCACGGACCGGCACAGTTGAGTGATCTGGTTTTAACCTGCCTGTCAAGTGTGATGCCGGACAATGAGCGGGTGGTGACCGAGACGATGATGCCGGTCAACGGCATCGAGCTGTGCGTGGAGACGTTCGGCGAGCCCGGCGAGCCCGCCCTGCTGCTCATCGCGGGCGCGACCGGCTCGATGGACTGGTGGGACGACGAGTTCTGCCGGCGGCTGGCCGCGAACGGGCGCCACGTCATCCGCTACGACCATCGCGACACCGGCCGCTCGACGTCGTTCCCGGCCGGCGCGCCGCCGTACTCCGATGTGGACCTGGCCCATGACGCGCTGGGTGTGCTCGACGCGCTCGGCGTGCACCGCGCCCATCTGGTCGGCCTGTCGATGGGCGGTGGTCTCGCCCAGCGCCTTGCCGTCGAGCGCCCGCACCGGGTCCTGTCGCTCACTTTGATGGCGACAAGCAAAACCTTTCCCGCGTACGGGTTCAGCCCGCCGGACGCCGAGCCGCAGTGGTCCGATCGCCGCTCGGCGGTCAACGGCATCGTGGCCGCCGTACGCCGTCTGGGCGGCCCGTTCACGGCGGACGAGCCGCATCTGCGCCGTCTCGCCGAGCGGGTCTTCGACCGTACGCAGGACATGGCCGCGGCCCAGACCAACCACCTGCGCTGCGCCGGTGGACCCCCGGTCGGCGACCGGCTCGGCGAGATCACCGCGCCCACGCTGATCCTGCACGGCACGCTCGACCCGCTGTTCCCGCCGCCGCACGCGGAGACGTTGTGCGCCGAGATCCCCGGCGCACGGCTGGTGTGGCTCGAGGGCGTCGGGCACGAGTTCCCGCCCGCTGCGGTCTGGGCCCAGGTGATCGACGAGATCATCGATCAGGCCGGCCGCCGCACGCAGCCGGCCTGAGCTCTATCTACCTACGGCGCAGCGCGTCGAGCATGCGCAGGCCGGCAAAGAGCGAGCCGCCGACCGCCAGCATGTAGACGAACAGCAGGGCCGCCGCCGAACCGCTGCCCGCCACGGCGAAGAAGAAGGTCGCGGCGAGGGCAGCGGTGCCCGACCCGATCGTGATGAACCAGCCCGTCGCCTTCTCGGCCGGCGTCCACTGCGGGGAGGCGCTGGCCATCAGCATGCCCACGAACGGCCCGACCCCCGGCAACACGAACGCGCCCGCCGTCATCAGCCCGATCGCCGTGTATTCGGCGGCCCCGCCCCGCACCGCTCCCCCACCGGTGGCGGCCGGCGGGGGAGGCGGAATCAGGGCGGGCAACTTCAGATGCGGAGGCAGATGCCCGCGGCGGGCCGCCGCCACCAGGGCCTCCGGCGGCCCTAACCGGCGCAGGATCTCGGCCGGGTCGTCGATCGGCGCCGACGGCGACGTGCGGCGCAGCGCGATGTAGTCGGCCACGGTCGTCATCAGGTCGTCACGCAGCTCGGGCGCGAGGTCCTCGCTCTGCGCCCACAGCGCGGCGAGATAATCCAGGACGATCACGTCCGTGTGCTCGAGCGGTGCCGTCGTCATCGTTCTCCCCCTGCCGAGTTGGTACGACCAGCATCAACGCCCGCCCCCGGCCAGACATCCGACCCCGGACCAGATCCCGCCCCGCCGCTACGACTTTCGGCCGACCCGCGGGAGACACTGAAGTCATGCGCCTCGTCTCCCTGCTCCCGTCGGCCACCGAGATCGTCTACGCCCTGGGCCTGGGCGACCAGCTCGTCGGCGTGACCTTCGAGTGCGACGAGCCACCGTCGGCCCGGCAGGAGAAGGCCGTGGTGGTGGGCGGCCGCGACACCCGAGACATGACGCCGGGCGAGATCGACGCGTACGTCCGCGGCCGGCTCGCCGAGGGCGGCGACCTCTACACGTTGCACGCCGACGCGCTGGCCGGCCTGGCCCCCGACCTGATCCTGACGCAGGACCTCTGCCGGGTCTGCGCCCTGCCCTCCGGCCACGTCACCGACGCCCTCGACCACCTGGGCTGCCGCGCCGACGTGGTCTCGCTCGACCCGTACAGCCTCGACGAGGTGCTGGAGACGATCCGCGAGGTGGGCACGGCGGCCGGCGTCCCCGAGCGGGCCGCAGACCTGATCGCCGGCCTGCGCACGAGGCTGAACACGGTCGCGGCGGCCATCGCCCACCGCCCCCGCCCGCGGGTAGCCGTCGTCGAGTGGGTCGATCCCCCGTTCACCGCGGGCCACTGGGTCCCCGACCTCGTGACGGCCGCGGGCGGCGAGCCGGTAGCCGCCAACACCGGCAAAAGATCAACCGAGACCACGTACGCCGCCCTGGCCGCCGCCGCTCCCTCGATCGTCCTCGTCACCCCGTGCGGCTTCCACCTCCCAGGCGCAATCGAGCAGGCCCGCCTGGTGGCTCCACACTTCCCGGACGCCCAGGTGTGGGCGCTGGACGCCGACGGCCTGATCGTGCGCCCCGGCCCCCGCCTGATCGACGGCGTCGAGGCCATCGCCGCGATCCTGCACCCCGAGGTGTTCGGCCCGCACAAGGCCACCAACCGGGTCCAATAGACCGCCCGTTTCCCCATGGTGAATGTCGAGCCTCAGCCGCGGTCCAGAACCCTGAATCTGCACAGGGTCGGAAAGCGCAGCGCCGGCCAGAACCTCGGCGGCGGCCGCGCCCTCCACCTCGCCACACGGCCCACTACGCCGAGCACTGACCATCCGCGACGGCGGCTGCATTTTCCCGGGCTGCGACCGACCACCCTGCTGGAGGCGAATGCACCTGACTACGTCGAGGCGGTATTTGCCGAGGCTTGAGAAGGTGCAAGGCTCTTTCTTGCCATTCTCCAGGGACGCCCTAATGGTTTCCGGAAGTTTTTGGCAAGCCGAGCGTTTCAGTGGTCGGGGGTTCTCGGCGGGGCATGGGTCAGTTGCGCTTGCGGTACGGCTCGGCGTGAGTTGCCGTCCCGGCTTGCGGCGCCGGGGTGGGTCTGCGATGCCGCGTCGGGCGGCATGCTGGTTCAACCTGAGCGGTGGCTTCGTTCCGGTGCGCGGGTTTCGTCACGCGTCACGGTGTCCGCAGGCTCGCGGTCTCGGACTCACCGGCCGGGAGCGGGCGGACCGGTCGTGGACCAGGCCCGGCCGCCGTGCCCTCCCGACGTGGGCCGGCTGAACGCGACCGCCGAGCGTTGATCGCGTCGTCGACCAAGGCCGCCCACGGCATGGATTCCACGTGATCATGCAGGCCCAGCGCGATGCACTCACTCGAGCAGCCACGCAACCGGCACAACTTCTCCGCGTGCCGCCGGATCAGACCCCAACGTCGCCGCTCGGCATGATCCCGACGAAACTCCGCCGCCCCCGGCGAATAGTTACGCGCTTTCGCGGGGTCACGCATAGCTGCCGTCTCGGGCTGGCTGAAAAATTGAAGCTGCTGATACCGCATGAATACATTATCTCGGACCGCAGAGATCATCAACCAACCACGGCCATGCCATTCTCGAAAGAGCACACCGGGGCCGACCATTAAATTGTTCGACTAATTAAAAGAACGGATTGGAGATGTTCGACAGGAAGCCCTGACGCCAGCCGCGCCGTGCGGCGTGCTGGACGGCGGCCGAGCCCCGTGGCTTGTACTCTCCTCTCCAAGCCACCTGCAGTAACCGCAGGCCTGGATACAGCAGGTAGGCCGCTCCCGCGAACCTGATGACGTCGAAGACGGTTGCGCCCGCATGATCAAGGCGCCGAGCCCGAGCACAGCGGCGACGCCCTGGACGGCGTCCGACGAGGCATCGCCCGCAGCAGGGGTTCGGCTCTTGCCGCGTTACTCTCGCTGACCGGCGTTCGCGTCAAGAACGAATCTGTCCTTTGTCGATGGCCCAGAGCCAGGTGCCATCCAGCTGCCGGCGGGCCACCTCCGCCGCGGCACCGCCGTCGTCGAACCAAGTACTGGTCAGAGCGAGGTCTCCGTGGATCATCGCAGGCTGCTGATGGCCGAGGCTGAAGTGTGGCGCCCGCTCAAGGACGGCCGCGTACTTCTCGCGGATCGACTCTCGACCGATGACATCCGGGCCGCCTGGTGACGCGACGACCGCGTGCGGCTCGAACAGCGCCACAAGGCCTTCGAGGTCACCCGCGTTCGCACGCTCGACAAAGAATCGGGCAAGGTCGTTCGGATCGCGTGCCGGCGCATGAGGCATGAGGCCACTCTGTCAGGCGCGCCCGCACGATCCACCCAAGATCCTAAGGGCTGATCCCCTGTACCGGGCGGCCGTCCTCCAGATAGTGCACCCGCTTCGCCTTCCAGGCGGCACGGACCCGGCGTCGGACGGGTCCGCTGAGTAAAGGCAGCGCCGCGTCGATCGGCAGGATCCGGCTTTCGGCAATCTCGAGCGGCTGGATGACCACCGTCTCCAGGACGGCGTCGTCGAAGACGCCGCAGTCGAAGAGGAAGCGCATACCACCCGGACGGTGCGGCCGTGGCCGGAGGAAGTCAACGCACTTGAGCCGGCCCGCGGTGACGTCGAGGCCGCACTCCTCCGCGGTTTCGCGGCGACACGCGTCCCACGGTGACTCGCCGACCTCGACAACCCCACCCGGGATCGTCCAGCCACCCTTGTATGTCGGTTTCAGGATGAGCAACCGGTTCTTGCGTCCACGTATCAGAGCGCCGGCGGAGGCCGGGATGGTCGGGAGTGCGAACGTCAGCTCGGGTAGCTCACCGGCGTTGACGTCGTCCATGGAAAGAATGCTAGGTCCTGCGTGGGTACGCGACGTACACGCTCCGGATCATGAGCGGCAGTGTACGAGCCGACCGCTCTGTTCGACATGGCTGAATGACCTGGAGGCCCGGCACCATGCTGCACCTCCCTCACTGACGTCCAGCCCTCAGATAGACGCCCACCACGTCATGCCTGGACCGATGGCCTCCCGACCAGCCTGAACAACGTGGCGCTGCTCTGCCACCACACCACGGGTTGGCACCGACGGGCACCCCCGACGCCACCTGTGCCACCCGCACGCCAGGGACCAGTGACTCCGACACAGAGTTGGCAATTATCGACGGCTGAACCACGAAGCATCATTCGAACGCCCTCGCACGACCACGGCCCGCGACGACCAGCGACAATCCGGTAAGTCCCATCCCTGTCGCCCCGACCCAGAAGCCCCAGCCCGTTCCCGCCTCGATACCGGGGATCGTGTAGCGCACCAGGTGATCACGGGTCAGATAGACATCTGCCAGTTCGGCCTCCGTAATTGTCGCGCTCAGAGTGGCTCTTGATTCGGACCTCAAAACGTTCCCGCTGGTGAACTCGGCCGCGATCTCGGGCCGCGGCCAGGTGTCAACGTCGCGGAGCTGGCCCACGGTCCACCACACCGACATCCCCACGGCCACCAGGCACGCGAGCCACACCAGAACCGGAACCCGTCCGCGGGCGATCTGCCAGGCTACCCAGACCACCGCGGCGGTCACTGCCAGCAGCACCGCGCCGGTCCACCGCGAGGACATTCGCCACGCCGAGCCGGCGAACGGTTCCAGCCCGTCGCCCTGCAGGCGCACCACCCACCACGGCAGGAACCCGCTGACGAGCACCAGCAGACCCGACCCGCCCACGAGTCCCGTACACCATTCGCCGGTCACCCATCGACCATAGGAAACCAGCCGCCGACCCACCCGGGCTTCGCCGATCACCGCAAGCCAAGGATGGGGCCGGCCACTTTTACATGGGCGACGGTGTTCTGACCGTATACATCAGTTCAGTGCACGAGCGCCGGCCGGCGCTGCGGCGCCGCCCACCGCTCCCGAGCCGCCGCCCGGATCCGCGACGCCTTGTGGAGCCACGAGATGTCCCGCCCGAACGACCAGGTCAGCGAGCCCAGCGCGACACCCAGCGCCCCCACGGCGAGATAGGTCGGCAGCAGATCAGCCGTGACGAGAGCCAGCACGATCCCCTGCAACGCGGCCACCACCTTGCGCGAGAACCGAGGCGGCAGCGCGCCGTTGAGCCACGGGGCAAAGAAGGCGGCCGCCACGAAGGCATACCGGAAGGCGCCGATCGCGACCCACCACCAGCCGAACCGATCGCCCGCGTAGACGCTCAGCACCAGGATCAGGAACGCGTCGATCTCCATGTCGAAGCGCGCGCCCAGGGCTGTCGTGTTGCCGGTGCGACGGGCCACCTGGCCGTCCACGCCGTCGAGGGCCAGCGCCACACCGGCGATCGCCACCAGAAATGGGGTGCTCACGGGGTGGGCGAACGAGGTGACGACCATGGCGGTCACGCCGCCCACGAGCAGCGCCCGGGCCAGGGTCACCGCGTTGGCCGGCCCGATGTGGCTCATGCCCGCGCGTTCGAGACCCGCGCCGAGCAGGCCGCAGAGGACGAGGCCGTAGGCCGCGCCGGCGATCAGGCCGGTGGCGGTCAGGCCGAGGGTGCTGCCGAGCAGGGCCAGCAGGGCGAGCTGGGCGGCCAGTCCGACCACCGGCGCACGCGAGGAGCCGGTGCTGGCGGGTGCGGTTACTGATGTCACCGTGGCCTCCATGTGCAAGATCGGCCGCCGCGTATGGTTGCCGTCGTCAGCGCTTAACACGCGCCCGGACGGCGTTCGGTTCAGCGGGCGGAGGGAACAACCCATGACGAGTGACGCGTACGCGTTCTGGATCGCCGAGCCGGGCCGGGGTGAGATCCGTCCGGTTGCGGTCGGGGCACCAGGCCCGGACGAGGTGCTCGTCCGCACGCTGCACTCGGGTGTGAGCCGGGGAACCGAGACTCTCGTGTTCACCGGGCGGGTGCCGCAGAGCCAGTGGTCGGCGATGCGTGCCCCCTTCCAGGAGGGGGACTTTCCCGCCCCCGTCAAATACGGCTATCTCAACGTCGGCGTCGTCGAGCAGGGGCCTGCGCAGCTGCTCGGCGAAACCGTCTTCAGCCTGCATACCCACCAAACCCGATTTGTCGCACCTGTCACGATGGTTTCTGTCGTGCCCGAAGGTGTGCCCGCGCACAGAGCGGTTCTGGCGGGCACGGTCGAGACCGCGGTCAACGCCCTGTGGGACGCGCGCCCGGCGGTGGGAGATCGGATCGCGGTGGTCGGCGGAGGCATGGTGGGTGGTTGCGCGGCCGCGATTCTCGCGCGCTTTCCCGGCGTACGGCTTCAGCTCGTCGACGTGGACGAAAGTAAAGCGGATCTGGCCGCGCGACTGGGCGCCGGCTTCGCCACCCCGGACGCGGCGCTCGGCGACTGCGACCTGGTGATCCACGCCAGCGCGACCCAGGCCGGGCTGACCCGTTCGCTGGAGCTGGCGCGCCGCGAGGGCACGGTCGTCGAGCTCAGCTGGTACGGGGACAAGCAGGTCAGCGTGCCGCTGGGCGAGTTCTTCCACTCCCGGCGGCTGACCATCCGGGGCAGTCAGGTCGGCGGGATCGTGCCGGGCCGCGAGCGCACGTACGCCGAGCGGCTCGAGCTCTCGCTGGAACTGCTGCGGGACGACCGGTTCGACGCCTTCCTCACCGGGCACTCCGATTTCGCCGAGTTGCCCGAGGTGCTGCCCCGCCTCGCGGACGGTAGCCTTCCCGCCCTCTGTCACGTGATCGACTATCCCGAGGATCACGTGCACGACTATCCCGAGGAGTAGCCCTTGTTCAGCGTCACCGTCCGCGACCACATCATGATCGCGCACAGCTTCACCGGCGAGGTCTACGGACCGGCGCAGAAGCTGCACGGCGCGACCTTCGTGGTCGACGCCACCTTCCGCCGGCCCGAGCTGGACGACGACAACATCGTGGTGGACATCGGCGCCGCGAGCCAGCAGCTGCAGGCGATCTGCGGCGGGCTCAGCTATCGCAACCTCGACGACGAGCCCGACTTCCTGGGCATCAACACGTCGACCGAGTTCCTGGCCAAGGTGATCGCCGACCGGCTGGCCGACAAGGTGGCGGCGGGTGACCTGGGCGCGGGTGCGGCCGGGCTGACCGGAATCACGGTGACGCTGCACGAGTCGCACATCGCGTGGGCCTCGTACGAGCGCGACCTGTGACCTTGTGGGCGGTGCTGCCGGGCGGCATCGACGACCCGGCGGCGCCCAGCGGCGGGAACCGTTACGACCGTGCGGTCCTGTCGCGGCTGCCCGACGTGCACGAGATCGCCGTTCCGGGTGACTGGCCGTCCCCCGGGAACGCCGCCCGCGCCGCCCTGCAAAGCGCGCTTACCGAAATCCCCGACATGTCCGGAGTCCTGATCGACGGCCTGGTCGGATGCGGCGTGCCGGAACTCCTCGAACCGCACGCAAAGCGGCTGAGAATGATCATTCTGGTGCACCTGCCGTTGGGCGACGAGACCGGCCTGAATCCCGAGGTGGCCGACGAGCTGCGGGCGAAGGAGCGGCGAGCCCTGCATCTGGCCACCACGGTGGTCGCCACCAGCCAGGCCGCCGCCGACCGGGTCAAGACCATGCACGACCTCGTACGGGTGGAGGTGGCCCCGCCCGGCGTCGACCCGGCGCCGCTGACCACACCCGGCCCGACCGGCCGGCGCCTGCTCTGCGTGGCCGCGGTCACCCCCCGCAAGGGTCAGGACCTGCTGGTCGCCGCCCTCGAGAACGACCTGTCCGGGCTCGATTGGCGGTGCACGTTCGCCGGGGCACTGGTCAAACCGGTCCCGTACGCCGACCCCCGGCTGCGCTTTGCGGGCGCCCTGCACGGGGACGCGCTCGACGAGGCGTACGGGGAAACGGATCTCTTGATCTTGCCCTCGCGGGCCGAGACGTACGGGATGGTCGTGACCGAGGCCCTCGCCCGGGGGATTCCGGTGCTGGCCACGGCCGTGGGCGGGGTGCCCGAGGCGCTGGGCACGGCTCCGGACGGCACCCGGCCCGGCCTGCTGATCCCGCCCGACGATCGTGACGCCCTGGCCGCCGCGCTGCGGTCCTGGCTCACCGGCGACACGCTGCGCGACCGCCTGCGCGCCGCCGCCCGGGCCCGGCGGGAAACCCTCCCGATCTGGGCCGGCACTGCCTCCGCACTGTCCGCCATCTGTGAAGGAGACCCTCGATGACCGGTGAGTTCAGCGAATCCTGGCTCGGTCTGCGCGAACCCGCCGACGCCGAGGCGCGCGCGGCCGACCTGGTCGCGCTGCTGCCCGCCGACATCCACGTGATCCGCGACCTGGGGTGCGGCACCGGCTCGATGGCCCGCTGGCTCGCGCCGCGGCTGCCCACGCCGCAGCACTGGATCCTGACCGACCTCGACCCGAAGCTGCTGCACTACGCGACGGCGCACGTGCGGCTGCCCGGCGTCAGTGTCGAGGGCGCGCTGGCCAACGTGACCGCGCTCACCGCCGGTGATCTGGACGGCACCGACCTGGTGACCTGCTCCGCACTGCTCGATCTGCTGACCGAGGCGGAGATCGATGCGCTGGTGGCGACGCTGGCCGAGGCCCGGGTGCCGGCGCTGTTCACCCTTTCGGTCGCCGGGCACGTGAGTCTCGACCCGGCCGACCCGCGGGACGCTACCGTCGCGGAGGCGTTCGACGAGCACCAGCGCCGGGTCACCGGGGGGCGCCGGCTGCTCGGGCCGGAAGCTCCGGCGTACGCGGAAAAGGCTTTTGAACGGGCCGGCGCGACGGTGGTCACCCGGCCGAGCCCGTGGCAACTGGGACCGGACCGGCCGGAACTGACCTCGGAATGGCTGCGGGGATGGGTCGGCGCGGCCCGTGAGCAGCGGCCCTCGCTCGATCTGGACGACTATCAGGCGGGCCGGCTGGCGTCGTTGCCGGGCGCGTCGGTCGGACATGTCGATCTTTTGGCGACCTTTGACTGAACCCTTTGTGCCCGCCCCGGCGTACTAGGGGAAAGACGGGCGAGACGAAGGGAACGGCGACGTGGGGCGTATCTGGGCTTGGGCACGGATCCTGGGCGGGGCCGGGATCCTCGGCTTCCTGTTGTGGAAGCTCGGCACCGGCGCCTTCGTCGACGGCCTGCGGGTGATCGACGGGCCGGCGCTCACGCTGGCCTTCGCGATCGGCGTCGCCACCACGGTCTTCAGCGCCTGGCGCTGGTGCCTGGTGGCGCGCGGTCTTGGCCTGCGGCTTTCTTTCCGTACGGCGGTGGCCGACTACTACAAGGCGCTGTTCCTCAACGCCGCGCTTCCGGGCGGGGTGCTCGGCGACGTGGATCGCGCCGTGCAGCACGGTCGCGACGAGGGCGACGTGGCCAAGAGCGTGCGGGCGGTGGTGCTCGAGCGCACGGCCGGCCAGCTCGTGCTGATCGGCGTGGGCGTGACCGTGCTGCTCACCGTCCCGTCGCCTGTTCTGTCCGCCCTGAGGCAGCACGGCGCTACCGCCATTGTTGTGCTTTTGTCAGTTCTGATGGCGTTTGCCGTGCTCATGATCGCGGTGAGGCGGCTCCGGCAGGGCGGCTCACGGGTCGCCTCCGCCGTGCGCACCGGCGTGGCCGAGATCCGCACCGGGCTGCTGGCCCGCCGCAACTGGCCGATCGTGACCCTGGCCTCGGTCGTCGTGCTGGCCGGGCACCTGGCGACGTTCGTGGTGGCGGCCCGCGCGGCCGGCTCGTCGGCCTCGCTGACCCGGCTCGCGCCGCTCATGCTGCTGGCGCTGCTGGCCATGTCGCTGCCGCTCAACATCGGCGGCTGGGGCCCGCGCGAGGCCGTCACCGCCTGGGCGTTCGGCGCCGCCGGTCTGAGCGCCACCCAGGGCCTGACCACCGCGGTGGTGTACGGGTTGTTCGCGTTCGTCGCCGCACTGCCCGGCGCGATGGTCATCCTCGTGCGGGCCGCCGCCAAGCTGCGGACCGTAGCCGCGGTGCGGGTGGCCGCCCCGATCTCCCCGGTGCCCTACGGCATCACCGCCCCGACCTCCCCGGCGCCCCACAGCATCACCGCCGCGACCGCTCCCCTCTCCCCCGAAATGCTTCTCGGGCGCGAGCTGGCGCGGGCCGGCGCCTAGCGTCTATGGCTCCATCAGCTGGGAACGAAACGGTCGGTCAGGGCGTAGCGCAGCAGGACGACGTCCCCGATCTGGCGCACCTCGGCCAGCGTGGCCCGGTGGCCCGGCCCCCACGGGAAGTCGCCGTCGCTGACGAAGCGGGGCGCCCGCGAGTCGCCGACGAAGAACGGCGCCACCACGAGCTGCAACTCGTCGGCCAGGCCCGCGGTCAGGAACTGGGTGTGCATGGTGCCGCCGCCCTCGACCATGAGCCGGCGCACGCCCCGCTCGGCCAGGTCGGCCGTCACCAGGTGCAGGTCGACCGGGTCACCGCCGTCGACGACCGTGGCCACCTCACCCAGGCGTTCCTTGGCCGCCGAGCACGTGCCGCTGGCGCAGTAGACCAGTTTGTCCACATCGCCCACGGTGAAGAACCGCGCCGACGGGTCGATGTCACACCTTCCCGTTACGGTGACCTTCAGCGGATTCGGCGCCTCACCCCGAGCGACCCGGGCCGCACGCCGTTCGGCCGAGCGGACCAGCAGGCGAGGGTCGTCCTGCCGGATCGTCGCGGCCCCGACCAGAATCGCGTCACAACCCGCCCGAACGTCGTCGACCCGGTCGAAATCGGCCTCGTTGGACAGCAACAGCCGGTCGCGGGTCGCATCGTCCAGGTAACCGTCGATGGACATGCCACAACTCAGCAACGTGTAAGGACGCTCAACCACCGATGACGCCTCCGTTAGAGCGACGATCGTCACCCTGGCCGAACAGTTGCGTCCAAGATAATCCGCGACACGATTACAGGCACGTTCGCGGTCTGTTGCGATGCGGTGACTCCGGCAACGGGTACAGCGGATCAGCGGGGAACCAACGAGGAGGACCGATGTTAGAAGCCACGGTGCGGCAGCAGGTGACCGTCCCGCTGCGGTTCGGCGACGGCTACGCCACCACCGCACGGGTGATGACCTTCGACGGGCTGGTCGACGGCAAGGAGCATCTGGCCCTCGGCCTGGGCGACTGGCAGCGTGCGTTGAAGAAGTCCGCCGCCGGCGGCCGGGCGCCCCTGGTGCGGCCGCACAGCGAGTGCCTGACCGGCGACGTGTTCGGCAGCCAGCGCTGCGACTGCGGCCCGCAGCTGCGCGAGGCGGTCGAGCGGATCAGCGAGCAGGGCGGCTTTCTGCTCTACCTGCGCCAGGAGGGCCGCGGCATCGGCCTCTACGCCAAGCTCGACGCGTACGCGCTGCAGGACGCGGGGCTCGACACGTACGAAGCGAACGTCGCGCTCGGCCGGGGCGAGGACGAGCGGGACTACTCCGCCGCCGCGCAGATGCTGCTGGCCCTGGGCGCCGACCGGATCCGCCTGCTCAGCAACAATCCGGACAAAGCGATCCAGCTCGAGAAGAGCGGCATCGAGGTGGCTCAGCGGGTGCCGACCGGGGTGCACATGTCCGCCGCGAACGTGCGCTACCTGGCCACCAAGGCGTCCCACACGGCCCACACGATTGATTTACCTCTCGCCGAGTGACGCGCGGTCCCCTTCGTCGGGCAGGATGAGCTGATGGCCGACGACCCTTCGCTTCTGCTCACCGCGGTCGACCAGGTGCCTTTAATCCTGGCCGTCTGCGAGGGGCCCGAGCTGCGGGTGCTCACCCTGAGCGCGGCCACCCGATCGGTGATCCCGGGCCGCGAGTTCCTCGGGCGGCCGATCCGCGAGGTGCTCAGCGACCTGGTCGGGCAGCAGTTCGTCGACGCGTACCACGACGTCTACCGCACCGGCGAGCCGATCAACGGGCGGGAGTGGCGGGTCCACCTGACGGCGCCGGACGGCTCGATCCACGAGATGTTTGCGAACTTCAGCATCACGCCGTGGACCGACGGGGACGAGCGGCGGGGTGTGATCGGGGTCGGGTTCGACGTCACCGAGATGGTCCGGCAGCGCCAGGAGGCCGCCGACCAGACGGCCGACCTGCGCCAGCGCTACGAGCAGAGCCGCGCCGTGGTGACGGCCCTGCAGCGCGAGCTGCTGCCGGCCGGCCTGCCGGTGCTGCCCGGCGCCCAGGTCGCGGCGAGCTATCTGCTGGCCGAGGCCGACACGGCGGCCGGCGGCGACTGGTTCGACGCGGTCGCCCAGCCCGGCGGCCGGATCGCCCTGATCGTCGGCGATGTGGTCGGCCACGGCGTCACCGCCTCGGGCGTGATGGGCCAGCTGCGCGCGGTCCTGCAGGACAGGCTGGAGAACGGCGCGGGCATCGCCGAGGCCCTGGCCGCAGCCGACCGTTTCGCCGCGCGGGTGCCGGCCGCCCACGCGACCACGGTGGCGCTGGTGGTTCTCGACCCGGTCAGCGGCGAGCTCACCTACTGCACGGCCGGTCACCCCGCGCCGCTGGTCGTCACCTCGTCCGGCACCACCCGCTACCTCCCCTTGACCGGCGGCGCCCCGCTGGGCACGGGCGGAGATTTCCCCGTCCGCCCGGATGCGCTCGGCCCCGGCGATCTGCTCCTGCTCTACAGCGACGGCATCCTCGAACGCCCCGGGCGCGACCACGCGGCCAGCGCGCTCGAGCTGGCCCACATCGCCGCCGACAGCGCGGCCGGCCGGGCCCTGCACGACCCCGCGGCCACCCCGGCCGAACGCGTCTGCACGCAGGCCGTCGAGCTGCTGGTCCGCGCCACCGGCCACACCGACGACATCACGCTGCTGGCCGTCCAGCGCGTCCCCGTCGTACCCGATCTGGCTCTGGCCCTGCCCGCTTCCCCCGCCGAGCTGCGCGCCGCCCGCCAGGCTCTGGGCACCTGGCTGACCGCGATCGGCGCCACCGGTGAGGACATCTTCGCCCTGCAACACGCCCTGGGCGAGCTGCTGGCCAACGCGGTCGAGCACGCCGTCGCCCCCGCCGCAGGCCGCGGCGCCGAGCCGGGTGGCGACGCCGGAGCATCCGCGGGCGCCACCGTGACCGTGCGGGCCACGCTCACCCCCGCCGGCGCGGTCGAGGCCTCGGTGACCGACGAGGGCAAGTGGCAGGACCCCCGGCCCGCACCCAACCGCGGCCGGGGCCTGGCGCTGGCCGCGCAGCTGGTGGCCACCCTCAAGGTCGACCACGACGGCTCCGGGACGGTCGCCCGCATCGTGAAGCCCCTGTGCCGGCCGGCGCGCCTGCTCGACGGCAGCCCTTCCGCCGCCCCCGTCACGGACTCCGCGGTCCCCGAGCCGGAATTCCGCATCGTCGAGCTCCCCGGCGGCGTCGAGACCCGCGTCCGCATCGAGGGCCCCGTCGACGCCGGCACGGCCACCCTGGCCCGCCAGGAACTGCTGCGACGAAGCCGGGGCGGCACGGTGCCCCTGACGGTCGACCTGTCCGCGGTGACCCACCTCTCCAGCGCGGGTGTCTCGGCCCTGCACCACGTGGCCGCTCAGCACGACGCCCAGGAGGCGCCGCTCGTGCTCGACGCCGCCTCCGGCACCCCCGCACAGCTGATCCTGGCTCTGGTTTCGTTGAGCAACCCCTCTACCCCATCCGGGTAACACCCGTCCGGTTATCCACAGTTCGGGGTTGTCCACAGGGTTTCGCGCCGAGACCGCGATTCTCTGTACTGTCGCGGGGTGACTTCGGCAGACCAGGTTTCCGCGTACGGCTCCGGCGCGATCGACGTCCTCAACAGGGTGTTCGGCTATCCGTCGTTCCGCGGGCAACAGCACGAGATCATCGAGCACGTGGCCGCCGGCGGCGACGCGCTCGTCCTGATGCCGACCGGTGGCGGCAAGTCCCTGTGCTACCAGATCCCGGCCCTCGTGCGACCGGGCACCGGCGTGGTCATCTCGCCGCTGATCGCGCTCATGCAGGATCAGGTCGACGCCCTGCGCACGGCCGGGGTCAAGGCCGGCTTCCTCAACTCCGCGCAGGACTACGACGAGCGCCGCATGGTCGAGGCGGAGTTCGTCAACGGCGACCTCGACCTGCTCTATGTCGCGCCCGAGGGTCTGGGCGTGGCCGCCACCCAGCGCCTGCTCGACCGGGGCAAGATCTCGCTGTTCGCCATCGACGAGGCGCACTGTGTGTCGCAGTGGGGGCACGACTTCCGGCCCGACTATCTCGGCCTGTCGATGCTGCACGAGCGCTGGCCCGACGTGCCGCGCATCGCGCTCACGGCCACCGCGACCACGGCCACCCGCGACGAGATTGCGACCCGGCTGCAGCTCACCGACGCGCGGCATTTCACCGCCAGCTTCGACCGGCCCAACATCCAATACCGCATCGTCCCCAAGAATGAGCCCCGCAAGCAGCTGCTCGAGCTGCTGCGCACCGAACACGCGGGCGACTCCGGCATCGTCTACTGCCTGTCCCGGGCGTCGGTCGAACGCACGGCCGAGTTCCTCGTGCAGAACGGCATCGCCGCGCTGCCCTATCACGCCGGGCTCGACAACCGGGTGCGCGCGGCCAACCAGTCCCGCTTCCTGCGTGAGGACGGCCTGGTCATGGTGGCCACGATCGCCTTCGGCATGGGGATCGACAAGCCCGACGTCCGTTTCGTGGCCCACCTCGACCTGCCCAAGTCGGTCGAGGGCTATTACCAGGAGACCGGCCGCGCCGGCCGCGACGGGATGCCGTCGACGGCCTGGCTGGCTTATGGGCTGCAGGACGTGGTGCAGCAGCGCAAGATGATCGACAGTTCGGACGGCGACCTGGCCTATCGGCGCAACGCCGCGCAGCACCTCGACGCCATGCTGGCGCTCTGTGAGACCGTCACCTGCCGGCGCGCGCAGTTGCTCAACTATTTCGGGCAGGCGGCCACTGAGGACAATTGCGGTAACTGCGACACCTGTCTGGTGCCGCCGGAGTCGTGGGACGGCACGGTCGCGGCGCAGAAGATGCTGTCGACGGTGCTGCGGCTGCAGCGCGAACGCGGGCAGAAGTTCGGGGCCGGCCAGTCGATCGACATCCTGCTCGGCAAGGAGACCGACAAGGTCCAGCGGTTCCGGCACAACGAGCTCTCGGTCTTCGGCATCGGCACCGACCTGCGCGAGTCCGAGTGGCGCGGGGTCGTCCGCAAGCTGCTGGCGGCCGGGCTGCTGGCCGTCGAGGGCGAATACAGCACGCTGGTGCTGACCGACGCGAGCGCCGAGGTGCTGCGCGGCCAGACCAAGGTGATGATGCGACGCGAGGCGCCGGCCAAGGTCCGGGCACCCAAGCAGCGCGCGTCGGCGGCCCCCGCGGCCGACCTGTCGCCGGCCGACGCGTCGACCTTCGAGCGGCTGCGCGCGTGGCGGGCCTCGGTCGCCAAGGAGCAGGGCATGCCCGCGTACGTCATCTTCCACGACGCCACCCTGCGGGCGATCGCCGCGCTCAACCCCACGACGCTGAGCGAGCTGGGCACGGTCAGCGGCGTCGGCCAGAACAAGCTGACCAAGTTCGGCCAGGCGGTCCTCGATACGCTGCACGACCCCGACGGCGGGTTGGCCACCCAGGCCGCACCTCCGCGCACGCGGCCCGCCGTTTCGTCCCGTTTCGGCGACCCCGACCCCGATCCCGACCCCGGCGCGGGCTTGACGTTCGACGAGGAGCCGCCCGACTACGACTACGACAGCGAGCCCCCGCCGCCCGACTACCACTGACCCCCGCCCGGTTGACCGCTTGGCCGGAAAAGTTGGCTGGGGGGCTGTTTCGGGGCTGGCGCAGGGGCCGTACCGTGCCTGCGGTACGACGCTCGAGAAGATCGAATCTAGGGGGACGCCACGTGGGGGCACGTCTTTTCATGACGGGCACCGTTGTCGCTTTGGCCGGGCTGGGCTCGCTCAGCGCCTGCTCGTCGGACGACGACAAGCCGAAGCCGGCGGCCGTCGAGGAGACCGTCGCCGGCAGCCTGCCGAAGGGGGACGAGGCGACATACCTCAAGGCGCTGCGCGCGCTCGACGCCAACCTGGTGGCCGACGAGAAGACCGCGATCGACAACGGCTACAACCTGTGCACGGACGTCAAGAACGGCATGACGTCCGGTGAGCAGGTCAGCGACGCGGTCTCGATGTTCCAGGTGGACGTCAAGAAGGGTCAGCGGATCCTGGCGATCGCCATCACCAACCTGTGCAAGACCCCGCCGTCGGCGGGCAGCTGATCGAGGTCACGGCCGGGCGTCTCCCGAGGACGCCCGGCCGGCCGTGCTACTCCGGCGCGACCACGTCGATCATCCACGGGACGCCGTACTTGTCGACGAGCTGGCCGTAGAGGTCGCCCCACATCTGCTTCTCGAACGGCAACTGCACCGTGCCGTCCTCGGCCAGCCTCTCCCACACCTCTTCGAGCCCCTCGCCGGGGTCGCCGCTGAGGCTGACCGTGATCGTGTTGCCGGGCGTGAACGCCGTGCCGGGCGCCGTGTCGGACGCCATCAGCAGGTAGCCCTTGTCGCTGGTCAGCATCGCGTGCATGACCTTGTCGGCGAGCGCCGGGTCGGGCGCGCCGAACTCGCCGAAAGTGCTGACCTTGAGGTCGCCGCCGAGGATCGAGTGGTAGAACTCCATGGCCTCACGCGCGTTGCCGTCGAACGTCAGGTACGGGTTGAGCTGAGACGCCATCACAGACTCCCTTGGCTGGACTTGTCACGCCTGACGCTAGCGCCCACCACCGACAAAAGTCGCCGCCCGGATGGCAGGCACCCGGACGGCGACAGGAGGAAACGGTCAGCGGTGGTCGGACCCGGCCGATTCGACGGCGGCCCGGCCCGCCTCGAGCCGGGCGATCGGCACCCGGAACGGCGAGCAGGACACGTAGTCGAGCCCGACCTCGTGGAAGAAGTGAACCGACTCCGGGTCGCCGCCGTGCTCGCCGCACACGCCCAGCTTGAGCCCGGGCCGCTGCGCCCGGCCCTCCTCGGCGGCGATCCGCACGAGCCGGCCCACCCCGTCGCGGTCGATCGACTCGAACGGCGAGATGCCGAAGATGCCCAGCTCGAGGTAGCGCCAGAAGAACGCGCCCTCCACGTCGTCACGGGAGAAGCCCCACGCCATCTGGGTCAGGTCGTTGGTGCCGAACGAGAAGAACTCGGCCGCCTCGGCGATCTGCCCGGCGGTCAGCGCGGCCCGGGGCACCTCGATCATCGTGCCGATCAGCACCTCGACGCCCGAGTCGCCGACCACCTCGGCGATGATCTTTTCGGCCTCCCCGCGTACGGTCTCGAGCTCCTGGACCGCGCCGACCAGCGGGACCATGATCTCGGGACGCGGCGTGCCCCCCTCGGCGGCCAGCGCCACCGCGGCCTCGGCGATCGCCCGCACCTGCATGGCGAACAGGCCGGGGATGACCAGGCCCAGCCGGACGCCGCGCAGGCCGAGCATCGGGTTCTGCTCGTGCATGCGCCGCACGGCGGCCAGCATCCGCTCGTCGCGCTCGGTCTGTTCGTCCGACGAGCCGCGCGCCTTGGCCACCGCCACCTGCACCGCCAGCTCCTCCAGGGAGGGCAGGAACTCGTGCAGCGGCGGGTCGATCAGCCGCACGGTGACCGGCAGCCCGTTCATCTCGCGGAAAATCTCGAGGAAGTCGGCTCGCTGCAACGGCTGCAGGGCAGCCAGGGCGTCGTCGCGTTCGGCCTTGCTGTGCGCCAGGATCAGGCGTTCGACCAGCTCGCGGCGCTCGCCCAGGAACATGTGCTCGGTGCGGCACAGCCCGATGCCCTGTGCCCCGAAACGACGGGCGCGGGCGGCGTCGGGGCCGGTGTCGGCGTTGGTCCGCACGCGCAGGGCGGCGCGGGTGTCGGCGTGGCTCATCAGCAGGTGGACGGCGGCGACGAGCGGCTCGTTGGCCAGCGCCGGGTCGAGGTCGCCCTCGAAGTACTGCACGACCTCGGACGGGCGTACGGGCACCTCGCCCCGATAGACCCGGCCGGTGGTGCCGTCGATCGAGATCACGTCGCCGGAGTGCACGACCTGACCGCCGACGGTGAACTGGTCACGGCCGACCTCGACCTGGTCGGCGCCGCAGACACAGGTCTTGCCCATGCCGCGGGCGACGACGGCCGCGTGCGAGGTCTTGCCGCCACGCGAGGTCAGGATGCCCTGGGCGGCGATCATGCCGGCCAGGTCGTCCGGATTCGTCTCGCGGCGGACCAGGATCACCTGCTCGCCGGCGGCCGCCTGTTCGACGGCGTCGGCCGCGGTGAAGACGACCTTGCCGAAGGCCGCGCCGGGCGAGGCACCCACCCCGCGCGTGAGGACGGACGGTTCGGCGGACAGGTCGAACCGCGGGAACATCAGCTGCGCCAGCTTTCCAGCACATTGGGATCCTAAGCTTAGAATTCCACGTGGACAAGTTGTCGC
>JADMIO011306048.1_pt1 | contig 26352 bp, 25 predicted proteins | sample 8958161 | NCBI WGS metagenome assembly JADMIO01 (sample SAMN16585339, study PRJNA669376) | soil metagenome | isolation source: Crop rotation soil | place: USA: Cullars Rotation, Alabama | collected 2011 | reverse complement strand
CGCGACAACTTGTCCACGTGGAATTCTAAGCTTAGGATCCCAATGTGCTGGAAAGAGCGCCTGTGCGCCTGGCCGGCGCGAAGCTCGGCCCGCTGGTGCCGGGCGACAAGATCACGCTGAAAGATCTCATCAAGAATCCAGTCTGGGTGTCGACCTACGAAGAGGACGTCGCCGACGAAGACGCGATGCGCGCTGTGATCAGTAAGGACCCCAACGCGTCGGCCGACGTCATCCGAAAGTTCCTCGAGCCGATGCTTACGTTCAAGGTCCAGGGGACCAGAGTCTACGGGGTCGGCGCCTATGATCGGGAGACCGACAGCCTGGACGATTTACAATTCTGGATCGGCAGGCGCTGGGAACGCGCCGCCAAACTCCGCGTCAAATTCCCGATCACGCTCGAGCCGCTGTGCCGCATCCTCGGCAAACGCGGCGTTCGGTTCGTTCTCAAAAAGTCAGGCAATCGGGAAGCGGTGCGTGTTGCGCGATAGGTAACCAATCGCTCATCGTCGTGGCGCCGAATCTCGGAGCATAATTGGCTTATCGAGCGGCTTACATCGTCCGCCATCCCGCCATTGTCGGCAGTACCCGAGCAGGCAACGATGTGGCCACTGGCCTTGTGGTCTACGCTAGGATTCTGGAGACGAATCCAATTTTCGTTGGTCCCAAAAACTCGTTAGAGTGTGACGCACTTCAACAAATCACCCCTTTTTTGACACATATATATAGTGTCGAGAAGTCATCCGTTTTCCGGGACTGCGGCGTATGGCTGTTCCGTGCCCGCTGACTGTTCCAGCAACCCAACCATTTTCGAAACTGTTGCGAGTTGGTTGCGGCTGTGAGTACTATTACTACTGCAACGGTGGCGGGATAGCAGGCATGTGGTGCCGGACTGGAAAAAGTCTCTTTTTTGCTGCCAATGGCGCAACCCGTCTTTTCATTCGAACGATTGGGAACGCACTCCAATGGATCGTACTCGTGCCAGATCGTTGGCGAGCGAATTTGTTGCCGATGGTCGCGCCACGGCATGGTTTGAAGTCCTCTATGCCGAGGCAGAGGTTGGCGCCGCGACCGTTCCTTGGGCGGACTTTCGTCCGAACCCCAACCTTGTCGCGTGGCTTTGTCAGAGCGAACCCGCCGACGGGAGAAAAGCACTAAAGGTTGGCTGCGGTTACGGTGATGACGTTGAGGAGCTCAGCCGGTGTGGATATGAGGTCGTGGGATTCGACATCGCGCCCACTGCCATCGCGGTTTGCCAAAAGCGATTCCCCGGGTCCACCGCCAGCTATGTCGTTGCGGATCTATTCGACAGTCCAATCGAATGGCGGAGAGCGTTCGATTTCGTATTGGAATCTTACACCCTGCAGGTCTTGCCTGCACCCGAGAGAGAGCGGGCGATCGTCCGGATTGCAGACTTCGTCGCACCGGACGGGCTCCTGCTGGTGATTTCACGCGGGCGAGACGTGAACGAGGAAAAAGGGCTGATGCCTTGGCCTCTTACACAAGACGAAATTCGTAGTTTCGAGACGACGGGACTGAGTCTCATAAAGCTCGAGGACTATCTCGACGACGAATCTCCCCCCGTTCGGCGCTTCCGAGCCACATTCCGCCGCTGATTGCACTCCAGCCAAGCGTAAATCCTCGCCCGAACAAACGACCGCCATGACACACGTATTCTGAAGCACGAACGGATGAGTCCGATACGAGGAAGCAGCACCTAATGCGCTTCTTTGCGATTTGGCCGAAAATCTGGTGTGTGAATCTAAGTATACAAGCGCTAAACGATGATCGTATCGTACCCGTATCATGCATTTAAGCGATAAGACGACATCGCCGTTCCTTCAAAGATTTGGGCTCGTTCGGTCTCGCTGAGGCATTCCAGAAGTTCACGAAGCGTCGCGCAAACCTCATTGTAAGAACCAGCCAGTTCGCACACGGGCCAATCAAAGCCGAACATACAGCGCGCGGGGCCGAAAGCTGATAGGCGACATCGTCAGGGGGAAATACTCTATATTTCGGGCGCTAGCGACGAGCCGCTCTGTTCGAATTGGCATGCGAATTGCCAACTTGCGCTGATTGAAAAACTTTGCTGGCTCGCCGATATTGCATGCGCCAGCCCCGATGTCAATTCGCTTCTAATGCCGGCGTGGTCAAACAGGTAGTTTTGCTGCCAATGTTCACGAATTAAGAACACATGAGGTCCAATGATGAGCACCGTCTCTTCCATGCAAACTGGCAAAGCAGCCGATGCCGATGCGACAGCGCATCGAAAGCCCGCCGGTACGATCAACAATGCGACCCTCGCGCAGCGGCTTCTAAAAGCCTTCGACGACCAGTTCGGACTGCACTCTGGCTACCGGCCCGCTCATGCGAAGGGAATTTTGTGCTCCGGAGTTTTCACGCCATCGACCGCTGCAGCAACGTCGACGCGCGCGCCGCACGCCCGACGATCATCGACTCCCGTAACCGTCCGTTTTTCCAACTCGACGGGTCTACCGAACATTCCTGATAACGACCCGCACGCCGTCCCACACGGGATCGCAATCCGTTTTCATCTTGGTGATCACATCCATACAGATATCATCGGCCATTCGGCCGATGGATTCCCCGTTCGCACTGGCGAAGACTTTCTAGAATTATTGCAAGCTGCTGCATCCGCGGCGGCTGGTCGCATCGAAGCAATCGGTGCGTTTTTTGAGACTCATCCGGAGGCAAAGCGTTTCGAGGACATGCCCAAGCCGTTCCCAACGAGTTTCGCACGAGAGGCTTATTTCGCGGTTACGTCGTTCAAGTTCATCAATGAAAGCGGCTTGAGCCGCCATGGCCGGTTTCGCATCCGGCCATCTGAAGGAACGGAGTACTTTCCAAACGATCAACCGCCGACGTCGGAGAATTACCTGTTCGACGAAATTAAGAACCGGTTGGCAACACGCGCCGTCGAACTCCACATATCGGTGCAACTCGCAGAAAGCGGCGACGATGTAACCAATGCCAGCGTGACGTGGCCAACCTCGCGGCTGGAGGTACCTTTCGGGACAATCGTTCTCTCAGCTCTCATTGACGATCAGGAGCCGGAGTGGCGAAAAGTTATTTTCGATCCCCTCCCGAGGGTCGACGGGATCGAGTCATCCGGCGACCCGCTTACCAGTGTGCGCGCCGACCTGTATCTGCTTAGCGGCCGCAGACGACGGGCCGCTGTCGCCGATCAAAGGACTTAATGAACGGGCCCTCATCGTCCCGTATGCCATGTCAAAGCAACTCGTTGAGAACAAACAGTGGGGAGCCATCGAAGAAATCGCTTTCCCTCGCCTGACGAGCGCCGAAATTGCCGTTATTAAGCCATTGGCAGTGGCGCGCGACTATAAGGATGGCGAGACGGTTTTTCACGCCGGCCAGTCCGATATCGATTTCTATGTCGTCGATTCGGGATGCGTCGATATTGTTCATCCAGCGGACGGCAACCGACTGATCGTCAGCCATGAACCAGGTCAGTTTTCTGGAGACATCGACTTATTGACCGGACGCCCGGTGATCGTGACGGCCATTGCCCGCGGTGCAACGCGTGTTTTGCGTGTTCGGGGCGACCAACTACGCGCGTTATTGAATCGCGTTCCGAGCTTGGGAGAAAAGCTGATTGCGGCGTTCACTAACCGACGAATGCTGCTTTCGAAAATGGGCGGCATCGGACTTCGCGTCATCGGACCGGGCCGTTGCCGCGATACCAATACCGTTCGCGAGTTCCTTTATAAGAACTTTGTGCCATTCACCTGGTACGATCCGGAAACCGAAGAAGGACAGCAAATCTTCCAAGCACTTGGCTCACCGAACAAAACGCCGATCGTCGAGTGTAATGATGGCCAGATCCTTTTAAACCCGTCGCTGCAGAAGCTTGCGCAAGCGGCCGGAATTTGGAAGCCATGCCCGTCGCAAAAGGTGGACTTCGCTATCATAGGAGCTGGTCCTGCGGGCCTCGCGGCGGCTGTATATGCGTCGTCGGAAGGTCTTTCGACATTGATGCTCGACCGGGTCGGTCCAGGTGGTCAAGTGAGCGGCTCTTCAAGAATTGAAAACTTTATCGGGTTTCCTGCGGGCTTGAGCGGTGCGGAACTCGCAACGCGTGGCGCGCTGCAGATGCTTAAATTCGGCGCGCGGATTGTGGCGCCGGTCGATGTTCAAAAACTTGTTCCGGCGACGACGCCAAACGGCTCTCATCGTCTTCAGCTCGATTGCGGCGCTGGAATTGACGCTCGTGTCGTACTTCTTGCACTCGGTGTTCGCTGGCGCCGATTGGAAGCGAAAGGCGCCGATTTTTTTTTGGGCGCGGGTATTTACTATGCGTGTACGACTGTCGAAGCGGAGATGTACGACAATCGAGATGTGGTTGTCGTCGGCGCCGGCAACTCTGCCGGACAAGCCGTCATGTTTCTCGCTGAATGCTGCCCAAAGCGCAAAGTACATCATCTCATCCGTCACACGCTAGGGCCGGGCATGTCGGAATATCTTGCGAATCGTATCCGGGCAGCTCGAAATGTGGTGATTCACGAACAAACGGAGATTCGGTCGATCGAGGGAAATGGCCGAATCGAAGCGGTCACACTCTCCAAAAATGATGCTAATGCGCCAAATAGCCTGCCATGCGCGGCCATTTTTGTTTTCATCGGGGCAGAGCCCTGCGCGGAATGGTTGCCAGATGAAATTGCCCGCGACCAAAACGGCTATCTCTTGACCGGCAGCGACGTTTTGCGGTCAGGAAAGTGGCCGCGCCCAGATCGCGACCCATGCCCGCTCGAAACAACTGTCCCTGGCATATTGGCGGCAGGCGATATCCGCGCCGGCTCGACCAAACGAGTTGGCTTCGCGGTTGGCGATGGCTCGCTCGCGGTAACTTGCGCCCATCGATTGCTTTCAATTCAGCCGTGATCATTCAGCAGAACGATACGGAGGCGGAAAACTCCCAATGGCGGGTTGCACCGGCAGGAAGCGGCGAATTCTGGCGGCGCGCCGCAACGCTCAAATCGTCGTGTGGAAAGCTCGTTGGCTCGACGCCTGCGTTGTAATAGGGCAGGGTATTAGCACCCGACCAGGCTCCATAGTTGAGCCACAGGCCAACATGCATCGCTTCGGGTAGCGCCGAGGAAAACCGCAACACTTCGGTTTTGTCTCGATTGGCGATCTCAATCGCGCCGCCAGGCACATTCTCGGCAAAAAGTTTGATCGCGAATCGCGCACTTGGTTCCGGCGCACGGCTGAGATTTAGCGAGTCGCCGGAAGCGAGTGGCAACATTGGCCATTTGAACGCCATCATGTTTGCCGGTAGTTCGAGGCCAATGCTTCCTGTCGAGCTAACGCGCGTGCCATCCGGCATGCAGAGTGAGTCGCCAGGTTCAATTGCCAATAGTGGGTGTGCCGCCCAAATGAACGACATTGGCATAGTGGATTTATTAGTTACAGAATAACTCAAGACAAGCGGAGCCAAGCCAGCGGCAAGTGTCAGAGTGCGCTCGAAACGAAATGGCAATTCTGGCCCGTCAACCGCGAGCGCAAGTGTTGCGGCCGCTTCCGATTCGTTTCTCGCATCGAGAACCTGCCACGGTCGAAACCACAGTTCGCCGTGATCGGTGAGCCGGCGATTGCCCCAAGCTGAATTCGGTACGTGACACGGGTTCACTGTGGGAAACACTTCATCCCAGCCGCCAGCATCGAACGCGCCGAAATCGGTTGCGTCGATCGGTGGTTTTTTTAATGGAAGGCATGGATTCTTCCACAGCCATTCGCGGCCAGATCGGCGCGATAGAAGCGAGATTATTTTTCCACCAATTTCCGGGACGACGACGACGCGTACGGCGTCGTTTTGCATGACAACTGCCGACCAGGTGCCAACGCGGTTGTGCTCCAAATTGAAACTCACGTCTCGATTCCCATTCCGTCGTGGGCAAACGACCGAAGTCTTCTGAATCGTCAAGTTGCCAGTTCAGCTTCGATTTGTTCGAGAGTTTTGTCCTTTGTCTCGGGCAGCCGTCGCCAAATGAAGATAAAGCCCATTCAACGTTAGGGCATGTGCCCCTTCCCCAAGTACCAGTTGCCTCGGACCAGAAGCCACTACATCGGATTGCCGATGTGCGCCGGCAACAGGGCATTTCGATGCAAAGTGCGGCGCGGCGGCTGCACATCTCGATTGATCAGCTGCGGCGGCACGAGGCACCAGCAAACGACCTGTTGATCTCGGAGTTATTGCGTTGGCAACAGGCCCTCGACGTCCCATTGGCTGACCTCTTGGTCGAAGGGGAACGACCGCTGTCGCCGCCGATTATGACTCGGGCGCGCTTGCTGCGGATCATGAAAACGGTGCAAGCCATTAAGGAGACGGCGTCGAGTTCGTCGATCCAACGGTTCGCGACATTGCTGGAACAGCAACTCGTGGAGTTGATTCCGGAACTACAAGACGCCGCGTCGATGCAATCGATTCGTAAGGGAAGGTCGCTCAGTGAGTTGGACCAGAGCTGAGGAAGTGCTACCCCATTGGATTCCCTCGCCAGAGACGTGAGCACGACTGTCGGCTGAGATCCCGGGGTTAAATCTCATTTGAAGGACGCAAACAAACTCATTCGCTGGTCAGAGCTAAGACGGCGAAAGATAGAGCACGCTTGATCTCAACACGGTGCTTTAACAAACTCGACGACGCTCATTACGATTTCGGCGTAGCGCGCTGATCACTAGATTCGATCACGTCTTTAATCTGAGCCACCATTTCTTCGGGGCGGGCCGATGCCTTGAGAGCGTCGGTTTCGGCGTCCTTGTCAATGTGCAAGTGCGCTTGAATCGATTCCAGCATCTTCAACATCTGACTGTTTTCTTGTTCTGAAAGAAGATTTATTTGCAGGTCGAGATGGTTTCGGCGCTTGGTAAGGCGTTCCTCATGATTTTGGCTGATGAGAATGAATGTCGACAGAAAAATCGCCTCCAACGAAACCACGAATGTCAGAAACGTGAATGGGAAGCGATCAAATCGCCATGTTTTTGGTAGCCATGGCGCCGTCCCCATAATTATCCAAAATCCGAACCAGAGAACATGCAGGTACACGAACATCATCGACCCGACAAACCTGCTAATAACGTCGGCGATTCGGTCAGTTCGACTGCGTTGAGCATTCGCCGCGCTTTCTAGGACCGCGATGATCTCAACGTTTTTGCGCGTTAGAGAACAGAGGGAATCAGTTGCCTCAGCAGGATTGACATTTTTGACTGTATAAACCGATAGCGAAGCCGCGAGGACATTTGGACGTTGTACAGTCACGGTGCTCCTTTTGTCTCCAAGGTCGCTCGTCAATTCTCCAGCGGACGAAAAGATTGGGTCAGGGTCCGGGGTCGCGCGGAGGCCACGTTCGCGGTGGGAGTGATGCAAAATCTATGCCCCAACACTTACTTCACGACGCGGCGGTATGAACTTTGCATTATCGCCGCCGAAGGGCAAAACGTCGTGTTGAAAATCATCGTCCGACTCTAACCAATAAATCGCAGGAATCATCATGCATCAATCATCGTTAGCAGACCTCTTGGTGGAAGAACTTAAGGATCTCTACAGTGCTGAAACGCAGCTGTTGAAAGCCATTCCAAAGATGGCGAAGGCCGCCACCTCGAAACCGCTGAAAGCCGGATTCGAAAAACATCTCAAACAAACGGAAGGCCATGTCGAGCGACTGGAACAGGTCTGCGAGGAACTGGACGTATCGCCCAAGGGCAAGAAGTGCAAGGCGATGGAAGGCCTGATTGAAGAGGGTTCCGAGGTTATCGAAGAAGATGCCGAGCCCGAAGTCAAGGACGCAGCGCTCATTGCCGCGGCGCAGCGCGTTGAACACTACGAAATCGCAGGCTACGGTTGCGTTCGCACGTATGCTCAGCTTCTCGGTCACAGCAAGGCGGCTAAACTTTTGCAACAAACATTGGACGAAGAAGGCGACACGGATAAGGCGTTAACCAAGCTCGCCGAAAGTATCAATGTCGAGGCCGAAAAACCCGAGCACAATTCGTCGTCGAACGGGGCGAAGACCAAACGGAAAAAAGTGAGAGCGAAGTAGCCAAGAGCACGATCCCCAACCTTCACCCATTGCGAAAACGGTATATGAGTATAGACTCGTCCGACGGCTGGGGCCTTTGCGTTTCCTGCAAATGGTGGCAGATCGAACCCGGCGCTGAACCTGAACATCTCACGGCCGGCTATTGCATCGAGGAGAAGTTGCAGCCGTATCAACTGCGAGTTACCGGCAATAGCGGCTGTAATAAGTATATGGAAGGAAAGCCTGCGAGAGGGAAAGGTTCGAGCGATAAGCCGCCAACAGCTCGTCCGGCTCGGTAGCAATTCACATGGAGCGTGAGCAACCGACACCCAGCCGATCCTCGTTGTCATGTGAACCCAGATAGCTAGATCCGATTCAACTTGGCTGCATGACTTGGTTTGGAGGAAACCATGCGGACGCAGATGGATTCCTTCGGTCTATCGGACGTCGGCCGACAGCGAGCGACGAACGAAGATCATTTTCTCGTCGCGGATTTGAATAAGTCATTGCGAGTGCACACGACAAGCCTCAAGCTCGACGATGAAACTCGCATTTACGGCGGCTCCCAGGGCAAGCTCTTGGTCGTGGCTGACGGAATGGGCGGCGAGGCCGAGGGCGAACGTGCAAGTACGATTGCTGTCGATCAGGTAGCGGCGTACGTACTCAACAGTCTCAGTTGATGCTTCCGCCTGGAGGAAAATTCTGAGCTTGATTTTGAGGAACATCTTCGCGAAGCACTTAAATCTTGCCAGGACAGCATTCATTCGGCCTCGCTCGAACATCCTGAAATGCGGAGTATGGGCACCACGATGACGATGGTGTACATCGTTTGGCCACGGGCGTTCGTCGTGCACGTTGGCGACAGCCGGTGCTATTTGCATCGAGAGGGACAGCTCAAACAGCTCACTACCGACCACACCATGGCCGCGATTCTTACTGAGAGCGGTAAGATGACGCGCGATCAAGCGCGCCAATCGCCGATGGGCCATGCCCTCGTGAATGTATTGGGCGGCAAAACGAACGAAATTTTCGTAGATGTCGACAGGCTTACGCTTGAAGTTGCAGACACACTAGTGCTTTGCACAGATGGACTCTACGACATGGTCACCGACGACCAATTGCGAGACATCCTGGACTCGAACCTCAATGCAGAGGCAGCGTGTCGTACGCTGGTAGAGACCGCAAATAGCAACGGTGGCAAAGACAACATTACCGTCGTCGTCGCTCGTTTTACGCCGCCACAGGTGGACAAGCCGCGCGCCTTCGTCGAGGCCGAGATACCGCTTGACGAGTTAACCGGGCTCACGTCGGACGTGACTAAATCTACCATAGTGCTTGATGCTAGACCCTAGGTTTAGCGCACTTTCACAATAAAAGTGCCGTCAACTCGTCCGCTCATCTCTTGTATGAGACACGCCGACAATCGACCGTCTATCAACAGTAGCTCTGCGCCACTCACGGCGATACGATTCGAACAGTCCGAATAATCGGACCATCTGATGCGCTCAGGACATTGGCGCGCGTGACATACAATTGCTATGGAGAGTGTCGGAAGTATCGACGATGTATCGGGTATCGGAGCGGCGGATGCAGTCAATTACCGATGCCAGCCAATTACTGATTCTGGGCAGCCTGGCGGTCGTCGCGACGATCGTTTATGCGGCCCGTCGCGGCTTACGTTCCGCGTACTCGCGTCAAGGACGGCGCTTTTCGCGCTGCCGATTGACGGGCCGTGAGGCGGCCCGCCGATTGCTCGAGCACCTCGGTCTGCCGTCTGACAATGTAGACGACGGCGCGAGAATCGACCACTACGATCTTTGGCGGCGGCGAGTAAAGCTGCGGACCGAGTCGAGTGTTTCGTCCTCTGTGGCAGCGCTGGCGATCGCCGCGCACGAAGTCGGGCACGCGGAGCAATTCGCCCGAGGCTACTGGGCCGCCCGTGCCACGCGCTGGCTGTTGATGCTCTTGGTCGCGAGCGCCGCGGTGCTGTTCGTATATCCTTTCGCCGCTCCGCTTGCGGGTGCAGGCGAAGCGAACCTGACTCGCTTGATTGCCTTGCTGACAATTTTTCCCGTGCTGCGCTTACCGATCACGATGGCCTTGGAGCGCGATGCGACGAGGCGAGCAAAACGACTGTTGAACGAAACGAAGTTGGCCGATCCAGCCGAACATGCGGGGATCGCGGAACTTCTAGCTGCGGCTTTCCGCACACATCTGGCGTTCAGTCTCGGACTCGTGCTGATGGTTGGCGCGTGCGCGGCCGTCATGTCGATTGTCGAGAGCGGGCTCAGCATGCCGCTTGCGATGAACATGCAAGTGGCTGTGACAAGCGAGTTCAATGGGAGCGGAAAGTTGCCGCCGATCGGATCGATTACGCAGCCTGAATCATACGGCCTCTATGCCTACCAATTTGTGATGATCCCGTTATCTATTTTCCTGGTGTACTGGGCATTTCGAAGTAAAACCAGGAAGGCTCCGGCGCGATCAGCAATACAGGCCAACAACGAGGGCATGGCACGCTACTTGGCCGGCGACGTAGAAGCTGCAATCGCGGGTATCGAGGAGGCGTTGCGGAAAGATCCTGGCCTGGCTTCCGCGCACTATAACCGAGCGGTTGTGCTTACTTCGCAAAGGCGAACTGCAGAGGCGCTCGCATCGATCGAGGCGATGTTCGGCTGCCGATCCGAAGAGGTGGAGCCGTATCTCTCAATTGCAGATTTGTGGTTTTTGAGGGGGACGCTGCGACTGGACCAGGGCGACTACACAGGAGCCATTGATGATCTGTCGCGCGCCCTAGATTTCGATCCGCCGGAACGCGCCGCAGTGATTCGCAATCGCGGACTTGCCTGGATCAAACTCGGCCAGCTTGATCAAGCTCTCGAAGACACTGACGCGGTACTAGCGCCAGCGCCCAAAGATGCGATCGCTTATAACAATCGTGGCGTCATTTATCGCGACCGCGGCAACCTCCAACAGGCTGAAGCCGATCTGCGACAGGCGATCTCGATCGACCCAGAGTTGCCCAATCCACGCGAGCACCTGGCAAAACTCTTAGAATCGAAAAGGGAGGCCGCTGTGCCTCAACCTCTGTTCTAACCGACGATGCCAGTGAATTCGACTCTAGCCAAGTGGTGCTGGCCGCGACGAGTGGACGACGGTACATCCGTCGATGCGGACTCGCGTAACGCACGATAAGCTTGCCCGGCATGTGCTATCAAGTCACCTCGCCGCATTACCTGTCAGACATGCGAAGAACAGACCGTCATTGAAATCGGGATTGAGGTCCTTGAAATTGGTTACGTAGTTCCCTGCTCTTGACGCTCTTGCTCCTTCGCTCTCGACTAACGATCAGCTCAACAATCGTCCCGGCTGTCCCGCATGCGTAGCTCCACCATGTTCAAGCATGCCTACTGGTTGTTTTAGTTCCTCGGCCTGATGACGGTGTGGGCATCGTTCATCATGGGATTTCGCTACGAGTTGGAAGCGCCTACCAGTAACATTGTTTTCGACGTATTGATCTATGCAGTGTTCATTGCAGTCCACATCGTAATGACCATGCCCGCATTCAAGAACGCCGTCTACGGCCGGCGTGCCGGCACGCCGCTGGAGCGCCGCGTTTACGTCATAATCACGGTTGTAAGCTGGGTTCTTGTTTATGGATTGCACCGGCCGATCGGCGGCTTCGGCTGGACCGCGCCGCCCTGGCTTCATTACGTCGGCTTGTGCATGTTCTTGTTGTGCGTTGTCGGCTTCTTCGAGTTCGCCACGTTTGCAGGCCTGGGCCAACTCGTCGGCATGCCGGATGCCGACCTATCACACTCCGTGGGCTCGGAAACGCCGCTAATGGTCGAAGGGCCGTACGCCCATGTGCGACACCCCATGTACCGGGCCGCGTTCTTCGCGAGCGCGTGTTCGCTCGTGATGTATCCAAATGCTGCGCAACTTCTGTGGGCCGTAATGATTGCGACTTCTTTTCTCGGCTTCATTCCTTTCGAAGAACGGCAATTGCTCTCGGCGCGCGGCGATGAATACCGCGCCTACATCGCCCGAACGCCGTATCGCGTCTTTCGGGGCGTTTGGTGAAATTGTCATAATTGCAAAACAAACTTAAGCTCGCGGAACGAGTACTATTTATTGGGGCGGGAGGGCAGTTGACGACGCAGCAACTTCACCTGTTTGACGCCATCTATCTGGTCGTTCTGGTTGGCGTCATTTTACTGACGCGTGCTACGGCACGTCGCGTTGCCGGGGCGGTCGCCGGAGGACTGGCCTTTGGCGTAGTGGCCTTGGGCATCATCGCTCTCGGTGAAAGGTTTGGATTGTGGCACATGGCCATCACTTGGGAGACATACTTCCTAGCATTGCTTGCCATCAGCATGGCTGAGGCGGCGTTCGTCTTCCTCGTCACTTGGCGGATTGCCCGTCGGTGGGGCTGGCGCGGGCTGGGTGTGGTCGTAGTTCTCGTGGCCATCATCGGTCCGCCGCGCGACTACTGGTACATGGCCCGCTTTCCGGAATGGGGCTACTATGCCCCGGGCATTGCTCCCGTTCTCGCGATCAGCGCGACCTACGCCTTGATGATCGTACTGGGGCACGGCGTGATGCGGCTGATCGCTGGTCCAGCCAACGCCGACGCACTGGCGCGTCGTCCGTGGGAACGCAAACCGACTGTGCCATCTCTTTGAAGCGAGACCGAGCTCCACGGGCTGTCCGATCCTCTGCCGGACTAGTGGCAAAGCATTTGCACAATAACGCCATTGGTACCGGCTGTAAGTCCTGTCAACTCAATATCGCAAAACGCAGTTAGCAATCCACCGTTTAGAAACGATCTGCTGCCGGCGCCTTTGCATGTTCGAGTCGTCTTAACGAACGTTCTCCAAGCCGAGTCCCAGCGCTACTCGACGCACCGATCGCTGACATAAGTTAATCTCCGTTGCGCCATGCCGACATTATTGTTGACGGGTTCGTTCAACCTAGCCGTTGTTGAATGCTGAACGATCATCAATATAATCATCTTAGAATGAATTCGCCTCTTGATCCCTCGCTCATCCTGCATACCGCCTTCGGCTTTTGGCAGTCGAAAGTCCTGCTTACCGCGGTCGAGATGGGACTCATTACGAAGCTAGCCGATCACTGTCTAACCGGCGCGGAGTTGGGCGCGGAATTGAAACTCCACCCCCGGGGCATCGCCGACTTTTTTGACGCGCTCGTCGCGATGAAGTTTCTCAGCCGCGAAGGTGAAGGGTCGCAAGCGAAGTATTTCAACACGCCCGAAGGCGCACTATTTCTCGACGAAGCCAGCCCGCGTTACATCGGGGGCATTTTAGTTATGCTCAATGCGCGGCTCTTCAAATTCTGGAACGATCTCCCCGAGGCGCTGAGAACCGGCAGACCACAAAACGAGATCAAGCATGGCCAGAAGGGCATGTTTGAAGAACTCTACTCGGATCTGCCCAGGCTGGAACAATTCATGGGCGCGATGACCGGCCTCTCGCGAATCAACTTCGAGGCGCTCGCAGAGAAATTTGATTTTTCGAAATTCCAAACGCTATGCGACGTGGGCGGCGCGACCGGCCTGCTGAGCATTGAAGTCGCGAAGAAACATCCACATCTCAAGTGCATCAGTTTCGATCTGCCACCCGTCGAGTCGATCGCAAAAAAGCACATCGCCGCCGCTGGATTGGCGCATCGCATAGAGTCTGTGAGTGGTGATTTCTTCAAAGACACGCTTCCCAAGGCCGACATCATCACGATGGGCATGATTCTGCACGACTGGAACTTGGAGAAGAAAATGCACCTGATTCGTTCGGCCTACGAAGCCCTGCCGCCCGGCGGCGCGGTCGTGGTGATCGAGGCCCTCATCGACGATGCCCGTCGCGAAAATGTCCAGGGCCTGATGATGTCGCTCAACATGCTAATCGAATTCGGCGACGCGTTTGATTATTCCGGCGCAGACTTCCGCAACTGGTGCGGCGAGGTTGGCTTCCAACGCTTCGACGTTATTCATCTTGCCGGGCCTTCGAGCGCGGCGGTGGCCTACAAATAGTCAGCACTGAGTCTGTGGCGACGCCGGACTAGGTAACGAGCTCCAAGAACTCATTCGTGATTGGTAAGCGTCATCAAACCACCCTTCTGAGACGGACCACAATTCTCAAGAACTCGTACCATCAAGGAACAAGAAGCGACGAAAATTGGGCCCCCTGGTAATGTCCGTCGCAGTAACCCGAACCAGAACAGCGGGGTGTCCGCACTGTCCGCACCGCCGAGGGTGCCCAAATCGAGCATGACGCCGCCGCTGCCAGGCGTGCCGTCATAGCGAAAGGCGTAAATCTATCTGCGCCGCGCCTTCTTTTTTAACGTCTTCGTAGGCGCTTTTGCTGCGTCCTTGGAGACTGCCTTGTTCCCACCGCCTGAGGTCATTCCCTTTGGAGAAAAGTCCGACAGGGCCGATTCGAGAATCTTGTACAGTATGCTGCTGCGATCGATATGGCGGACCACCGTACGTAATTGTTCGGTGCGCTTCCATATTTCTTCCTGAATCCTCTTCTTTTCGTCCTCAAGCTCACCGATGCGTTTCAGGTTATCGTAAACTTCGGCCTGCGTGACGCCATTGTCGCTCGCCGATGCATCTTTGTCGGTGCTCATTGAAACCTCCGTAGCGTGAAACTAATTCCCCTCGGATATTTTGGAGCGGCGACTTCAGCAGGTGCGTTGTCAAAGGGGTAGCCGGCAATTCGGAAAATTCTCCAAAGTTGGAGATGCCAACCCAGAGCGTCATAGTCTAGTCGGCGCTCTGAGTCGGGAATAGTACCGGTAAGATTTCGGCCACGAGCGAGTGCCTCATTTGCAGCGTCACCAAGCCGTATTTGAGACTGGTACGGATTTGTACCGCCCCAGAAGAGTCATCTAGTCAACCATTTCTGTAACTCGTTCCTCGCAGTTACGGTACGGATGTCGGAGCGACCTCCACGGCGATGCGATGGCCGCTCAGTTCCTATTACCATCCACCAATCGGGATCGCGCGGTCTGTTCCCGGCCCAACCAGGAGCCCAGGGCCATCCACACCCCGACGAGCGGCAGAATCGCCAGTGCCGCCGCGCTCACTGAAAACCGCCCCAGGGCGTCGCACACGTTCGCAGCGGCCACGTCGCTGCCGCGGAACACCACCGTGTCGACGAATGCCTTCGACTCGTATTTCTCGGCGCGGCTCACCACCGTGAACAGCACCTGCTGCGCGGGAACCAGCAGGCCGTAGCCTACGATCTCCTGGACCACCTTCGCGACCATCAGCGGCCACAACGCCGCGTCGACGGTGAGCCACGCGAACAGGCCGACGATCACGCCGCAGGCCGTCGCCAGCGTCGCGCCTACACCGGCTAGCCGCATCAGCGCCGCTGCCAGGACGGCCTGGAACGCGAGCGTACCGCTTTGGGAGTAGAAGTTCATCGTTGAAAACAATTCCGTGCGCTCTGCGACGCCCAGCCGCTGGGCGTACAACGCGTGCTGAAAGTTGTTGTAGACGAATGTCGCGGCAAACTTTCCGATGGCTGTGAACGCGCAGATCATTAGTAGGTAGCGCGACGCCAACACCGTGCGCAATCCCGCGCGAAGCGACCCGCTGGAAGTAGGCGCGCTGATGCTGGAAGACGTGCCGCCGCCGCGGGACTCGAATCGCAATGCCAGCCACGCCATCGCGACCGATAACTCAAGGGCGCTGATCGCCACTGCCGTCAGCCAGGCCACGCCCAACCGTTCGGCGGCCAGGCGTCCGACGAGAGACGCGGCGATCGAGCCCGTCGTCCCGGCCGCGGCCACTGCGCCAAACCAGGTCTTGCCCTCCTCGGCAGAGAACAAGTCCGCCATCACACTCCAGAACACGGCCACGACATACAGGTTAAAGACGCTCACCCATACGAAGAACGCGTTGCGCAACCAGGCCGCGTCGCCATACCCGCGCGCTAGCAACACGGCAAACGCGACCATGCACGCAGCGAAAAACTGGTACACACCGAACACGAGCTGCCACCGCGTCGTGCGACTCACGATTCGCCAGTACAACGGCAACGCGGCACACACTGCCAGAAACGTCGCCAGATACAAAGGCCCGTACAGTCGCGTCTCAGTTGCCAGTGCATCGCGGACCGGCTTGAGCACGTAGTACGAAAAGAGCACCAGAAAAAACCAGGTCCACGAAACGAGTAGCCGAAATCTCATAGGCTAACATCATACTGGCCCTAGCCGGTCGGCAAACACCTGGGCCGCCTAGCACGCATGTCGAACCGTCCGGGGCGTACAATGCCGATTTGCTATGCGCTAAGGCGAGACATTCCTCCGCGCGCACTGCTCCGCCGTTTGAACATTCGACTGGACGTGTCAATTAATTATCGGAGTAGCGACCCTTTTGACGACACAGTAAATTCGTGTCGGAAATGCATCTCCGCGAGGCGTGACACTGAGCCATCGTGTAGTGGAATTACAACCGACGCGCGATAGACCGTTCGCCAACTCACTTCGCTTCGGCGCGGCCGGCCAGTTCCTCTTGGAGTGTCTTGCGCAAATCGGCAAGTGCTCGTCGCGAGCCAGCTACCTCGTTTGATCTCTTGCCTCTCTCTCCTTCGGCTTTTATTCGTTGGAGGCCCTCGGTAGCGGCCCTGTTAAAATGATCTAGAGAGGTCCCAATTGCTTTCTCCGCGCTCGCGATATCATTATTGGCGTAGAAGTGTTTGGCGTCTGAAATAAACGCAACGATGCTATTTACGCGCTCAGGGATGAGAGTTAGCCGCACAGCTTCCACTCCTGATACGGCGCGATCAAAATCCTTTGCGTCCAATAGCCGTTCAACCGAGGCAGCTCGCAGCGTCAACAAGAAGGGCGTTCCAGCGACCAATTGTCTATTGATCGTACCTGGGAATAGAAACTTATACTTTCCTTCCACTTCGATTGGTGCTGCTGTGAAATAGTACGAATCTGAATTCAAAGGAGAGCTGGTTGTAATTTCTTCAAGTTCGAAATATTCTTCGATGATCTTCCGGGCCGCTGCCCGTTGAGACTCAAGGCTTTTGTCCGTCAGGTTTAACGCCTGATGATAGTCTTGGCGAAATTTCGCCGACTTTAGAATAGAAAGTACAGAAACTACTGGCGCTGCTTTGGCTTCGACCGCAGTTGCAGGTATGTCTGCCATTAAACAGCCTCGATTGGCTCGGGATGGAGAAACGCGCGCTTAAAGCACCTTATTCAACCGATTCTAAGTTGTAACCGATTCAGATGTCAAAAAACCTTGGCGTTCTTAGAAGTGGGTGAGCTAAGAGTCGATTTCCCTACGTCCCTAGTACCCTGTTGGCGGCGGCCATGGATTCTGCGATATGTTCGCAGCAACGCCCTTAACAAATCGTCAACCATCGACGCGGGAAGCGCGTCAGCAACCCACCGTGCTGAGACGAGCCGCGATTCTCAAAATGTCGTCCGTTTGATGGCACGCCGAATTAGTGCCGAAAACTCATCGCCGTGTTCGGTCTGACACTCAGTGGTAGTTCCCGGCCAAGGATGGTGTGGTTGCCTGGGTACACATTACCTCGCCAGCGAAAAATGTCGGTTCGTCATGTGCGTCCAAAATCGCCACGGAAGTAAACCTCGTTCGGCCCTGCCGATTCATGGCGAATGGTCCTCTGCTGGCAGCGTCTCGAGAATACCGATCGTGGCCCAAGCCGTACCCCAAAACGTGTACACATTCAAACCCCGGCGGCGGTTGTTGATGGCCTCCTGCGGAACGAGCCAGCTACCGTCCTTGTCCTGAGTCCGCAACAGGAATTGCCAGGCCCGACTCACCACTGGGTCGTTCCCATCATGACCTAGAAGGCCCAGGGCATACAGGGCCTGGCCGGTCGCGAAGGCATCGCTGCCGTTATTTTCCTTGACCCAACTCCATCCGCCGTCCGCATTTTGTCGGTCCACCAATGCCTTCAAGAGCGCCTCTCTGTGGGCAGGTTCGCCGAACTTGTGCGCGATGATCAGGTGCAGCGCGATCGTTTGCAGTGTCGCTCCCGGTGTGGAATCCTTCAGGGACTCCAAGGCCCGTTCGCTGCTGCGAACCAGTGTTTCCACCTTTGGCTTACCCGCGCTGACGGCCAGGAGGCTCCACATGGTCGTGGCCTGGTGCATCTCCTTCTCGCCGGCCCATTTCAGGCTCGGCAACTGTCCGGCAGCGTGCCAGGATCCGTCCGGTTCTTGCCACTCCAAAAGCAGCGAACGGACAGCGGCGTAATTTTCTTCCTCACCCTTGTCCTGAGTCGACGCCGTCGGCTGCAGCAGGAGTTGGCTAAGGGTGTCAGGCCCGCCGCCGTTGTTTGGAAGAGTGGCCGCCTTCAGCAGGCGCTTCTGGTTGGCGGCGAGTTCTTCGGCGCTGATGGCCCCCTCGAGCGCGTGCAGATACTCCTGTCGTGTGACGTAGGTCTTGCCCTCGAGCGGCTTCAGCTTGGCGAGCAGCGCATCGGAAAAGCCATCGGCCTTGAGCGAGGCCATCGCCCGGGGCCGCAGCATGAACCAGAATCGATCCGACAGCGAATCGGCCAGCGACCATTTCGTCCATTCCGCCAGCTTCGTTCGGTCGATGTTGAACCCGCGGGCAGCTGCCTCGCTGTGGGACCAAACAAGGAATGTGACGTTGTGGCACGAGTTGCACTTTCGTTGGCGCATCCATTCCGTCCCGACCTTCTCGATATACGGCAAGCTCCGTTCGACACCGCCCCGGACGCCCTGCGACGTCGCGGGAGGGGGCGCGGCTGGGACCTCAGAGGCAAGGACCGTCGCAAAAAAGGCGAGACCGCAAAACAACAGGAACGAACTCCTGGCATCCATCACTGCATCAAGAATAAGGGTCGAGCGACCCAAGCTCAGCGACCCGGCCCACAAGACGCTTAAATTGGAACAGTGACGCGACGTCCGGGTTCGCTGCAGCGATTTGTTAGGCGGCGTTACCATTGGCCATGCTGGGTGAACCGCAGTGTATTGCCATCGGGATCGTCCACGTAAAACTCGCGCGTGCCCCAACTCTGATCAATTGGCCCTTCATGGACTTTCTCAGGAGCCTCCGGATTCCCGGGCGTCCGCAGCCCTCGCTTCCGAAACTTCCGGAAGACCGCGTCAACGTCATCGGTCGTAACGACAATCACCTGCCCGAATTCCCCGTCGCCACGGTGGCTGGAGAGGAGCAGACGATCCCCGTTACGCGACAACGTGCTGAAGGAGGGATCTGCGAGATCGTCATCGCCCTCGACGCGCTCGAAATCGAGGACGCAGGTGTAGAACGTCAGCGACGCTTTCATGTTTCTACAGCGGAGTGTTGCGAGGATGGCCATATGCCGCCTAACTTGTTATTGGACGGAAACTTCTTCAATAAGCACTGCATATTGAGGATGGCCTTCAGCAAGCGCGCTATCTATCCTATATGGTGTCGGGGTGTGTACTCAAGTTGCGGAAGCAATCCACGCAGAAGACGCCGATCGGACATCTCTTCGCCGAAAAAGCCTGTCCCTCAAAACTACGCACGACTCTGAACCTGGATCAATTGGGTGGCCCACCCGCCTGCGTAATGAGGGCGCGTCCTATTTCGATTACCCGATCTAATAGTGCGGATGGCCCGCAGAGGTCGATTTAAGCTGACGGCAGACGTCGTCGCTAAACAGTACCGAAACTTGTTAAGCGAGTAAGACGCGCCGAGAAACGACCCCTTTGATGACACAGTAAAACTGTGCCGTAAACTCATCTCCGCGCCGCGTCTGACACTCGGCGGCTGTTCGGGCCGTAAAGACACAACGGTAAACAAAGGTTTATGATCGAGCCATTCTTGATAGTTTGCCGCGTCGGAAAAAGTTACCGATGTACGTCAACTGACCCTTACTCCGCCACGTCCATATGTGCGCGATCGCTGACCATACTACCAGGGTGAGACCACTATCCGGCTCAGGCACGGTTGTCGAACTGAGCGCACTTCCGCTGCCAAGCGGGTTGCCGAAGTTGGATCGCCAAAGACGGTATTGATTGTCGCCGATCGCAACTCCCGTGTTGTCGTTCGGTAGCGTACCAGGCAATTGCCCCACATTTTTTCGCCACACGACGTAGTCGGCTCCGTCGACAAAACCGTTATCGTTAAAGTCGCCGGCGAGAAAGGGTACGGGAATCTCAATTTTCGCCACCTGTCCCGCATTGGTGTCAGTGCCAAAGTACGCGTAGTGGTGCACGGGGTCGCGGAGGTCGATGATCGAGCTTTGCGTAAAGACGAGGCCGTCGTCATCGGGGTTGGCAATCAGGTTCGTCCCATCGACAGAACTCGCGTTGCGCGGACCGCCGGGAAGGCTTAGCACGCCATCCTCGAACATCGGTGATGATCCGTCGCCGACAATCACCTGATAAATTCGCGCCGGGTATGTGTGATCGTCGCCGAAGTAGATTGCACCTCCACCCGGACCATCTGGATCGAACACCGCAGTCGACAGCTCGCGATGTCCAAAAGCTAGCGACAGCGATTGGGTGCGGGTCGGTTGCGCATTGCTTTCACCATTCAAATCGATCTTTACGACGCGGGCCTGTGCCACGCTCGGCGTGTTTGGCGCCGAGCTCTTCACTTGGTATGTACCGACATAGGCGTAGTCATGAGCGAGGTCGATCAGCGCACTACCGAACCCGCCACCCACGGTTGGATCGATGTCCGCGCTGAGGTCAACACTGCTCACTTCCGCGAACGGTCCACGGGAAAGGTCCAAGTTGAACTTTGCCAGGTAACTCGAATTCGGCGCCCCCGAGACGGCGTAGGCATAACCGCGGGTTGTGTCGATCACACTCCGTCGCGGTGCGTTCTGCCCCGCGGAAAAATTCGCCGAGCCGACGATCTGGAACGTGTCGAGATCGACCTTCATCATCCGCGGAGTGCTGCCCGTGATTGTGAAATAGCCGTAGTGGTTTAACCCGCTGACGTCGATCATGCTCGCGGCGCAGACCTCACCCGAACTGAAGGGGATGCTCGCGATATACGAGGGGCCGTGCGTGGCGTCGCCGGGTGATAACTTCACGATGCTATTGCTCGCGCCGATGTAGACGTAGTGATCGAGCGGGTTCGCGCTGCGCGTGTCGACAAAGCCCGAGTTGAAATTCGTCGTGTTCAGGGGCGCCGGCGTAACGCTATTGTCGATCACTTCCGCGAACTGCGGGGAGTTCAAATTCACTTTTGTGAGATGTCCCGGGTTGACCGACGCGCTGGCAGCAGTGCCGAAATAGCCGAATCCCGTGGTCGAGTCGAACACCGCGCCGTATAAGCTTCGGGCCGGCGAGTTGAGAATGATCTTACCATCGTAGATCATCCCGCCGGTATCGGCGGACGCGATTGCAGTGATCGCCCCAACAGCAAGACAGATGCTCGCAACGGCGAAATTGGTGCGTGCTGCGCGCCGGCAAAAAAAGCTAGACATGATCGCCTTTTTGGCGGCCCGGAACGACCTGACTGGTTCGCCCATCCGCCGGCTTGCCTGATTGTTAGAATAATCCTCCCGGTGTTTTGGAGCAAATAATTATTATCCGGTTCCAGTCGGCAGCTTTGAGGCGAGAGCGACGATGCTGCCGCGATGGCTCCTTTACTGATCCGCTCCCCGGCTCAGAGTCGGTGATCCTAAGAGTGCGAAACATAATTGAGAAAAACTGTGCCAAATCGTAGGAAGCATCTGCAACGCGCTACTAGAATAAAGTGATCCGAGCCTGGCAGGGGACCACGTTCGGCCAAGCACTGAAATATCGGGATGTCACCACCGGTAAGCCGTCAAAAATCAATCCCCGATATTGCGCTGCCGATCGCGTTGAGTGCCAGTGAGCGACAAGCTGGCAATTTGCGTGTCTCTCCAATTTTCTTGGTCTCGCTCGTCGTTCTCAGTCTTTGCAGCGCTCAACGATCGGTCCACGCACTGACGTTCAATCTTACGTTTGACTCCAGTGTTCCGGCCGCGCCGGTCGGATTTCTTCCGGCCGTCAACAGTGCCCTTCAGTTCTATCAGACGAACTTTACCGATCCGATCACGATCAATCTACAAGTGGGTTGGGGAACGATCAACAATCAAAATATGAGCGCGGGCGCATTTGGTCAAAGTCTCGTCAACGGCCAATTGGGTTCCAGCTTTGGTGCGGTGAAGTCTGCGTTGACGAATGACGCAAAGACGACCGCGGACCAAACCTCAGTCTCCAACTTGCCGGCAAATGACCCGACCGGCGGTGCTCCTTATTTGATGGCCCACGCGGAAGCCAAAGCGCTCGGTCTGTTGGCGGCAAATTTTCCGGCTCTGGACGGCTATGTTGGCTTCAGCAACACGGTCTCCTTCACGTTTGACCCGAACAATCGGGCAGTGTCAGGTAAATACGATTTCATCGGTGTAGCGGAACATGAAATCTCCGAAGTGATGGGCCGCTACGGTATGGGACAGAATAGTGGGCAGCTAGGACGTTACTCACCAATAGATAATTTCCGATATGCTTCTCCGGGAACGCTAGATTTGGTTCCGATGAATGGCGCTTATTTTTCCATCGACGGCGGAGTGACTGTGATCAATACGTTTAACGGGCCAGGCGGCGGCGACCTTGGTGACTGGTTGGGGACGACGATCGACTCGTACAACGCGGGACCAACGATTGGCGTGAAAAATGCCGTGTCAGCGGGCGACATCACGGTAATGGATGTAATTGGTTATGACGCGGACGGTCCGCTCGTAACCGGCGACTACAACGGCGATGGCACCATCGATGCCGCAGACTACGTCGTGTGGCGCAAGACCGACGGCACGGCAGATGGGTACAACTCGTGGCGGACCCACTTTGGCGCAGCATCGGGCGGAGGCGTCGGCGCCGCGAACTTTGGCGAGTTCAATCAAATGGCAGCCTCAACAGGCTGGACGGCTGTGCCGGAGTCGTCATGTGCATTGCTGCTAATGCTAGTCGCAACATTGTTGTTTCTGAAGCCTCGTGCCATTGTTCGGAAAGTATCGCTCGCGCTGGCCGCACTCGGCCTGCTTGCCTGGGACGCGCCATCGGCGTCGGCCCAACTTGCATTCAACTTTATCAATCAAGGCGGCGCAACACCGCAAATGATGACGGGCTTTGCTCAAGCGGGCGCGCTGTGGTCGGCGTACTTGAAGGACCCGATCGCAATTAATATTCGCGTCAATGCCGCGGGTTTGGCGGCCGGCGTTCTTGCCCACACCGATATCTTTTACGATCCGTTCGACTATACGAGCGTCCGCGCCGCATTGGTGAACGATCGGCTCAGTGCCGATGATTTCTCCAGCACCAGTACGCTGCAAGCGGCCCCTGCTTTCTCGATGCTGATCAACCGCACAGCGAATAATCCCAACGGCGCGATCAGCCTTACGCCGTATTTCGACACGGGATTGGGCGGCCCCGGCCAGGCAGGACTAGAGAACAACAACACGGTGCGATTCCCCACGGCGAACGCAAAGGCCTTGGGGCTTCTTGCCGACAACCCCAATTTTCTGGATGGCATCGTCACGTTTTCAAATTCGCCGATTTTCGACTTCGACCGAAGTAACGGCATCGCGGCCAATCGCATCGATTTTGTCGGAGTCGCCGCCCACGAAATCGGCCATGTGCTCGGGTTTACCACTGGCGTGGATCTCCTAGTCGGCAACAGTGTCCCGCCGGGATGGAATGACAATCAGCTCAAGTTTGTTACTCCACTTGATCTTTTCCGCTTCACCAGCCGCAGCATTGGGGTAGGCGGCGGCATCGGAGTCATCGACTGGACGGGCGATGACACGGACAAGTACTTTTCCGTCGATGGCGGTCAAACGCCATTGGCCACCTTTTCTCGAGGGACGAACGATGAAGAGGGCCATTGGAAGAACGATGCAGGGATTGGCATCATGGACCCCTCCGCGGTCGCGGGCGATTTGCTCAAGATTTCCGGTATGGATGTTCGCGCGATGGATGTCATTGGATACAACCTCGTTGCCAACCCAGCGCTCGCTGGCGATTCCAACTCCAATGGCGGCGTCGATGCGGCCGACTATGTTGTGTGGCGCAAGAACGTAGGAACGACCACCGCGCTGCCAAACAACTTGATTGGCGGCACAATTGGTGCAGCACAATACAATCAATGGCGCGGCAACTTTGGCAATTCTGCTTCGGGCGCAGGCAGCAGCATAGGTGCCACGGTGAATGCTTCCGTACCCGAGCCGGCAACCTTGCTGCAGATGATTCTTGTGGCCACGATAGCGTTCGCATGGCGTCGCCGAGAGGGACAACCAGTGTCAAAACTCATTGACGCGTGAGACACCTCAACAACCGACCGATTTCTAGGACGCGCTTCGATCCCTTGTGCCCCCGGGCGATGCAACCAAAGCGCGCACTACAGCCGGCTACTTGGCAAATAGCTGTTTCAATTTCGCTATATTGCCTTTGTCCCACTCTGCAGGCGCCGTGACGGCAATCCAAGCGTCGACGTAGCTGGCCGGATCGAAATTATGGCCATAGCCGGCAGGGACGCTGGTGGCCATCGGCAAATCAAAGGCAGTTTGCAGAAACGTCACAATTGGGTACCACCGTAAATACGGCGACACATCGGGCCCTCGCTCGCGTGCCAGCCAGTCAGGTTTGCGGTAGAGAAGCTCGGGCGTGAAAAAAGTCATCGGGTCACTGGCATGTTGAATATACACAAACCGCATCGGTCCCCAGCGCTTTGCGGATTGATCCAACAGGCTCTCGCGCCCCATAAATCGCAGCATCGATCCATCGCGAAACTTCGGCAGCCAAACCAGTGAGTCCGGATTCCTCGCGGCAGTGAATCTAGACCAAACGGTGCTTGGAAAAGGTGGACCGCTCCAAAGTCCACCCTGAATCGGGTCTTCGAAAACCGTAAACAGGTCTGCACTCGCTTCCGAGCCAAGCGCCCCGAGGCTCAATCCATGGAGGTAGAGTCTCGGTCGACGGTCATTGGGAAGCTTCGTCCAATAGCCGTATACCTCGTCAAAGAGCGCGCGTGCGGTATTGCGCGAACGATTTGGGTCGACAAGTATCGTGATCCAGCTTGGCAGATAAGAATATTGGACGCTTACGATTGCTGTATTTCCTGCATGTAGATATTCAAGCGTGTCCACGGCTCCCGGATCAAGCCAGCCAGTGCCAGTTGGGGTGGCGATAACAAGCACGGATCGATTGAATCCGCCGATCCGTTTGAGTTCTTCTAGTGCAAGCTTCGCTCGCTCTTCGGTCGTCTCTTTTGAGCGTAGTCCGACATAGACTCGCAACGGCCGCTTAGCACCTTTCCTGAATTGGCTGATTTGCTCCTTAGTCGGACCGCCCACGATGAATCTCTTCCCTTGAAGCCCAATGGAGTCCCAGTCAATCAGGGATTTATCACTACCCGAAGCAAGTTCATCGGCCGGTTGTATAATGTTCTCATCGACAATTGCATCAATTTTCGAAAACACATTTTCAGCGATGTTTAAAGCAATTCTGGCAAACACGTGGTTGACCATAAGTAGCAAGATCACGCCGATAATTAACGTGCTTAAGACGTAGGAAACACGTCGAGGCACCACGCGGTTGACTTGCCGATTAACGATCAACCAACACTTTCGCAATCCGCGAGCAGCCAGAATGAGGATGACCGCCATAAGGCAGGCAATCGTGGCCACGCGCCAGGGATAAGCGGATTCGACAGGTTCCATTTCCATCAACTGACGGATGGAGTTTTGCCATACAGTGAGCCGCCACAAGAAGCTCACCGCAATTACGGCAACGATGACGGCACCAAGCCGCTTGCATACGTGTTCGGTCTTGGCACTGGGGTTCGGTAGTTCAAGATAAAACCAGAGCCAAACGCAGAGGACTCCTACACCGTAACCAACCGCAAGCGCAATCCCGGACAATAAACCTTGAACTGCAAAGTGTCGCGGCAATAGCGAGGGAGTGAGCGACGCGGCGAAGAAAAGCATTGCGACGGCAAGTCCGATATAGGAAAACGACGCACAGGATCTTCGCAAAACTTGGTGCAGTCTGGGCGGCAATGTCGATCGAGAATCTTTGACCATAACGAGCAATCTTTACGTCAAAAGGGTCACGGAAGACTGATATTTTTTGTAACGCATATTACAGTCTCCTGAAGCGGCCAGCTTCAGTGCAAAGCAATTCCGAACTCAGGGCACGAATGCAAGAAACACAAACGCCGCAAACAGCACCAAATGCACTGCCCCCTGCCTTTCCAGCACAGTGGGATCCGAAGCTTGGAATTCACGTGACTTGAAGTCGCGGC
>JADMIO010972824.1_pt1 | contig 26353 bp, 26 predicted proteins | sample 8958161 | NCBI WGS metagenome assembly JADMIO01 (sample SAMN16585339, study PRJNA669376) | soil metagenome | isolation source: Crop rotation soil | place: USA: Cullars Rotation, Alabama | collected 2011 | reverse complement strand
TCGAGGGTGACAAGGCCTTCACGCGGCTCGACGCGGTGGCGGGCGCCGCCGCCGAGCTGACCTGGAGCGCCGGCCACACGCCGACCCCAGGCGAGGTGCGGCCGGGCGCCACCGTCCTTCTGACCAACCCCACTGACAAGCCGGCCACCTTCGTCATCGAGACCGCCGGCTTCGGCGTCGATGCGCTGCGCCCCGGGCAGCTCTTTGGCCTGCAGGAGTTCCGCGACCTCTTCACCCACGAGTCGCTGGCCGCCGAGGTCAAGCTGTCGATCGGGCAGCAGACCATCCTGTTCACCGACATCGTGGGCTCGACACGCTTCTACGAGACCGCGGGCGACGCCGGCGCGTTCGCCGAGGTGCGCCGCCACTTCAAGGAGGTCTTCGAGGAGATCCGCAAGTACAAGGGCTGCGTGGTCAAGACCATCGGCGACGCGGCCATGGCGGCGTTCGCCGATCCGGCGATGGCGCTGCGCGCGGCGGCCGGGATCCACGCGCGCTTCGACGGCAAGGGCGCCTCGCCCGTGCGCCTGCGCATCTCGATCAACACCGGACCGTGCATGGCGGTGAACCTCAACGCCAACGTCGACTTCTTCGGCCGCACCGTGAACATGGCGGCCAAGCTGCAGTCGCTGGTGGAGACCGGCCAGATCGTCTTCCCGCGCGCCATCGAGCGGGCGCCCGGCGTGCAGGAGTTCCTCGACGAGCAGGGCGCGGTGCTCGAGCCGCTCGAGCTCGTGCACAAGGCCTTCGACCTGCCGCTGCCGGTCTATCGCTGGGACACCGCGAGCGCGCGCAGCCAGGCGTCGAGCGCGCGCCGCGCGCCGGCGTGAGTCGCCGCCAGGCCGGTGCCGCACATGCTGGCGGTGCAGCCCTGCTCGTCATGGAGCAGCGTGAGCGTGAAGCCGCCGCGCGGATCGCGCGCGGTCGGCGTCAGCGCGGGTGACGACGCGGCGACGAGCGGCACCGGCGGCGGGTGGCCGGGATAGCGCAGCGAGGCCAGACAGCCGCGTCCACCCAGCGTCTCGATGGGCGGGATGAGCGCGCTCGGCTGGCCGTCGGCACCCATGAGGCGGCGGCGCAGCGCGTCGGGCATCGGCGCGGCGGCCAGCGCGTCGGACATCCGGGTCAGCGCGCCGCGCCCGGCGAGCTCGCGCGTGAGCTGCGGCCTCAGGCGCGCGCGGAAGGCGGCCGGCGACTCGCCGCGCCGCACGCTGACCAGCGCGAACACCACACGCGCCGCCAGCCGGTCGGGATCGTCGGCGTCGCCCGGCGCCAGCGCGATCTGGAAGGTCGGCGTGAAGCGCGGCGACGCGCCGGCGCACAGCTCGTCGAGCGCATGCGCGAAGGCCCACGCGGCGGCCGGCAGGGCAGGTGAGGGGAGGCGCTCGGCCGCGACACCCATGGGCGCCGCGCCGGCGGTGGCGCCGGCGTCGCCGCCGAGGTCGAGCGGACCGTCCGCCAGCGCGGCCCGCGGCGCGAGCTCGCGCGCGATCTCGCTGGTGACCCGGCCATGGCCGAAGCCGTCGGTCACGAGGTGGCAGCTCGACACCACGGTGAGCACGCCGCTGTCGGCGATCCCGGTCCACGGTCCGCCCACCGCCGTCCACGCCATGCGGTGGACATGGCGCGCCTGATCGAGCCTTTGCTCGCGCAGGCTGATGGCCAGCGCGGCCGGCGTCGGCGCTTCGGGGGCCGGCCGCGCCGCGGGCGCCTCGAGCACGCCGCTCTCGTCCCAGCGCCGCACCGCGCGCACGCCGGCCTCGGACGCCGGCGCGACCACCACGCCACGCGCCCCCGAGAAGGCGACCGGCGCGCCTGGGCCGAGCGCCCGCTTCTCCAGCCAGCCGTCACGCCAGCCGACACACACATGGAGCGGCTGTCCGGGCAGCGTGCCATCGACGCGCGCCAGCGCCGCCAGCCCGGCCCGCGCGCGCGCCAGGAGGTCATGGCGGGCCCTGCCGCGCAGCCAGCCCATGACGGCATCCTTGGCAGGACCGCCGTTGGCGCCGAGGAAACGCTCGTAGGACTGCCCGGCCGGCGCGCCCGCGGCCAGCGTCTCGAGCACGCCCATGCCGCCGAGGAGCGCCGCCCACGCCGGGTGCCAGATCGCCAAGTCCGCGACTTCGCCGATCATCTGTGCGAGCTCGCGGGCGCGCTCCAGCGGTCCCATGGGCGAACGATACCTCTTTACCTGCCCGCGCCGTGCGAGTAGCGTTCCCGGGTTTGGCAGGTGGAGGACCATGGTGATGCGCCGCTTCGCACTTCTCGCCCTCGTTCTGGCCGGTTGCACGCACGACGGCGGCGGCCAGCCGGGCGCCGACGGCGGCCCCCAGCCGACCGACTCGCCGAGCCCGACGCCCAGCCCGAGCGTGTCGCCGTCGCCCTACACGCTGCCGCACTGCGCCCCCACCGATCCACGCCAGACCCCGACCACCGTCGCGGTGCTGCCCGACGAGGGCGAGGCGCCCTACCTCGGCGTCATCAACCGTGCGCAGCGCACGCTTCGCGTCATGATCTATCTCATGGGGCGGGGCGGCATCATCGACGCGCTGAAGGCCAAGGCGAGCGCCGGCGTCGACGTGCGCGTCATCCTCGACGGCCAGACCCAGAAGGACGTCAACCAGAAGTACTACGACGAGATGGCTGCGGCCGGCGTCCACGTGGCCTGGAGCGACGCCAAGTTCCCCTACATGCACGCCAAGATCATCTTGGCCGACGACGTCGCCGCCACGGTGTCGACCGGCAACTACTCGCTGCAGTTCTCCATCGAGCGCGAGCGTAACTTCGTGGCGCTCGTCGAGGACGCCGCCGACCTCGCCGACCTGACCGCGCTGTTCGACGCCGACTGGGAGCACCGCGAGCCGCCCGCCGCGATGACGAGCTGCACGCGCCTCCTGATCTCGCCGATCAACTCGCGCGCGCGCCTCATCGCGCTCATCGACTCGGCCCAGCGCACGCTCGACATCGAGTCGATGCAGCTCGCCGACAGCGACGTGCGCTCTGCCATCACGCGCCGCATCCAGGCCGGCGTCGCCGTGCGCGCGGTGCTGGCGCCGTCGTCGTGGATCACCGCCAACGCCGACGCCGCGACGTTCCTGCGGAGCCAAGGCGTCACCGCGCGCTGGATGGACAGCCCCAACGTGCACGTCAAGGCGCTGGTCGTGGATGGCGCGGCGGCCTACGCCGGCTCGGAGAACTTCTCCTACACCTCGCTGTCGAAGAACCGCGAGATCGGCGTCATCGTGACCGAGGCGGCCGCCGTGAAGGCGATCCTCGACACCTTCAACCGCGACTACGCGGCGTCCACCGCCTTCCAGTGAAGCGCGCCCTCGCCATCGTCGCGCTGCTCGGCGCGACCGCTGCCGCCGAGACCCCGAAACCGACCATCCGCGTGCGCGCCGCCGGCGACCTCGCCTTCTCGTGGCAGATGGGCGAGGCGGTCGCCACCAGCGACTTCGATCCCTTCACGGCGCTCGAGGGCGCCCTCGGCGACGCCGACCTGTCGTTCGCCAACATGGAGACCGTGCTGTCCGAGGCGCCGGTGCCCAAGGGTGTCAGCGAAAAGCCCGGCGTGCCCATCATCCGCGGGCCCAAGCGCGCCGCGGCGCTCGCCGCCAAGGCCGGCATCGACGTGGTCTCGGTCGCCAACAACCACGCCTTCGACCTCGGCGCCGCGGGCCTCATGGACACCCTGGCCGAGTGCGAGCGCGCGGGGCTCGTCGCCATCGGCGGCGGCGCGACCACCGAGGCCGCGCAGCGCGCGCACATCGTCACCGTGAAGGGCCTCAAGGTCGGCATGCTGGCGTTGGCCGAGAAGTCGAACCACCCCGCGAACGGCAAGGCGGTCCTGAACAAGCTCGAGAACGCCGAGACGCTGGTGCGCGCCCTCAGGCCCCAGGTCGACGTGCTGCTCATCTCGATCCACTGGGGCGTGCAGTATCAACTCAAGCCCACGAAGAAGCAGATCGCGCTGGCGCACACGCTGATCGACGCCGGCGCCGACGCGCTGATCGGCCACCACCCGCACGTCCTCCAGACCATCGAGGCCTACAAGGGCCATCCCATCTTCTACTCGCTCGGCAACTTCGTGTTCGGGACGCAGCCCGAGCCGCGCCGCTTCTCGGCCATCGTCGAGCTCGAGCTGGAGGCGCGCGCGGTGCGCCGCGTGACAGTGCTACCGGTGGTGCTGCGCGGCGAGCGCGGCAGCCCCATGGTGTCGCTCGGCAAGGAGGGCGACCCGGTCCGGAGGCGCCTCGCCGAGGCGAGCGCGAAGGGCGCGTTCGCGGCGCACGACGGCATGCTCGATCTGGTGCTCGCCCCGTAATACCCTCGCCGCCATGGCGCTCATCGAGTTCCCTGGCGAGGTCCCGGAGGCAGTGGCGGTCGGCGGCGCGGCGTATTCCATGCGCTGGCTGGTGAACGGCGAGATCCGCACCTGGAGCGGCGAGGGCATGGACGTGCGCTCGCCCATCCTCGTCGGCGGGCAGCGTCACGTGCTCGGCCAGCTCCCGATGGTGAGCGCCGAGGCCGCGCTGGAGGCGCTGGCGGCCGCCAAGGCGGCGTGGGCCCACGGCCGCGGCCCCTGGCCGACCATGCGCACCGCGCGCCGCGTCGGCGCGCTCGAGAAGTTCACCGACGCCATGGCCGCGCAGCGCGAGCCGGTGGTGCGCCTCCTCATGTGGGAGATCGGCAAGACGCGCAAGGACGCCGAGACCGAGTTCGACCGCACCGTGGTCTACATCCGCGACACCATCGAGGAGCTCAAGGCCTTCGATCGCGACGGCAGCCGCTTCAAGATCGAGGCCGGCACCCTGGGCCAGATCCGCCGCTCGCCGCTCGGCGTGACGCTGTGCATGGGCCCCTTCAACTATCCGCTCAACGAGACCTTCACCACGCTGATCCCGGCGCTGGCGATGGGCAACACCGTGGTCGCCAAGCTGCCGCGCTATGGCGGCATGTCGACGGTGCCGCTGTTCGAAGCCTTCCGCGACGCCTTCCCGCCCGGCGTGGTCAACATCTTCCAGGGCGACGGCGCCACCACCATCGGCCCCATCATGCAGAGCGGCGACATCGACGCGCTGGCCTTCATCGGCTCGAGCCGCGTCGCCAACCTGCTGCGCCGCCAGCACCCGCACCCCAACCGCATGCGCTGCATCACCGGGCTCGAGGCCAAGAACCCGGCCATCGTGCTGCCCGACGCCGACCTCGACGTCGCCATCAAGGAGTGCGTCTCGGGCGCGCTGTCGTTCAACGGCCAGCGCTGCACCGCGCTCAAGCTCCTGTTCGTGCACGAGAGCATCGCCCCCGTGTTCACCGAGAAGCTGGCCGCCGCGGTCAGCGCGCTCAAGGCCGGCATGCCGTGGACCCCGGGCGCGCAGGTCACGCCGCTCCCCGAGGAGGGCAAGCCCGAGCTCCTGGCCAAGTTCGTCGCCGACGCGGTGGCGCAGGGTTCGCGCGTCCTGTGCGGCGGCGAGGCCGAGGGCACCTTCTTCCGCCCCGCGGTGGTCTACCCGGTGCGGCCCGCCGCCCGCCTCTACAACGAGGAGCAGTTCGGTCCCATCGTCCCGGTGACCACCTTCGCGGCCGACAGCGAGATCGATCAGTTCATGCAGAATTCGCCCTACGGCCAGCAGGTCGCCATCTTCGGCCGTGACCCCAAGCGCATGGCCGGCCTCATCGACGCCATGGCCAACCAGGTCTGCCGCATCAACCTCAACACCCAGTGTCGCCGCGGCCCCGACACCTTCCCCTTCACCGGCCGCAAAGACTCCGCCGAGGGCACCCTGTCGGTCCACGACGCCCTGCGCAGCTTCTCCATCCGCACCGTGGTCGCCGCCCCCACCGACGCCGCCAGCAAGGACCTCGTCCAAGGCATCGTCACCAGCCGCGCGAGCAACTTCCTGTCGACCGACTACCTCTTCTGACGCTCGGAATCATCTGCTACCTGCTAGTTATACGTAGGGTGTTCTGACCCCACGTATAACTGCTGGCTATCCGAGTCGCCTGCGGGCCGGGGGGGATTAGCGGGTGAGCGGGGTCGCCAGGGCGGTCCAGCCGGCGCTGGCCTTGGTGATGTAGACGAGGACGTCGCGCTTGGTGACCTCGACGACCATGCCGTCGAGCGCGTACTGGCGGCCGGCGATGGTCACGTTGACGTTGAGCACCTCGCCCACGCGCTGGCTCGGCGGACCCTCGACACGCAGCCACTTCGCACCCGTCGCCCGGCCTTCACGCATCTCCCGATCGTCGTTGAATTGAACGCCCATGCCCGCCTGCATTGCGAGCCGGATGCCACTTGCAAGCGCCCGAAACCCCATCACACCCACATGGCGCGCCCACCACACCCTGGAATCCTCACCCTGGCACCCCCTCCGACTCCGGCTCCGCCTCCGGCGGCGACCCAGGGAGCCGAAGCGCAGGGAACCGCATCGCGTGCGTCGGTTTTTGCCGAGTTGCGCAGCCGCACGGGAGCGTGAAATCAAGCACAGGTCGCCAATACATAGCGCCCCGTGACAAACGCCAACCTTCGCCTAGCGTGCGAGCACTGCTCGAGGCAAAACACCGACCACGCGATAGCGGGTCCCGCAGCGAAGGCGACCGGCGCCTATACGCTCCCTCACCGCCGCCGCCGCCGCCGCCGTACAACCAGCACCCCAAGCAACCCCATCATCCCCACCACCGCGGCCGCCCCACCACCACCGCCCGATCCGCCGCCCGTCCGGCAGCCGCAGCCGCCGTCCTCGCCGCCGTCACCGCCGCCACCATCTCCGCTGCCGCTGCCGCCGTCACCGCTGCCGCTGCCGCCGTCGGGCAGCGGGTCAGCGTCGATCACCCGCACCGTCACCATCTGCGGCGGTGCCTGCAGCGTGGTCAGGCCGACCCGATAGTCCATCGCCACCGTCATCACATAGTCGCCATACGCCGCGAAGCGCAGCGTCGCCGGGCGACTGCCGCTCGCGGGCGGATCGCCGGCCAGCACCGGCACGCCGCTGACCGCGCCCACCATCCAGCTCGCGCGCATGCCGGCCACCGTGCCGCCGGTCGCGGCCGCGATGGTCACGCCGGCGGGCACGTCGAGCTCGAGGACGCCGTCGAGCGCCGAGCCCTTGCCGCTGTTGGCGTAACCCGCGGCGAGCACCGCGTCGACCGGCAGCGTGCGCGTGCGCACCTCGAGCGACGGCCCCAGCGACACCGACATGCGCGGCTGCCCGGTGGCGGTCACACAGTCGGCCTCGAACAGCGCGTTCAGGAACAGGCGCGCGCCCTGGCTCTCGCCGTTGCCCGACAGCGGCAGGTCGGTCTTGTAGTTGTGGCCGCCGAGATAGCTGACCTTGCCGTTGCCGCACATGCCCGAGCCGCCGGGCAGGAAGACCTCACCCTCGCTGATGTCGCAGGTGCCGTCGGCGTAGCCGGTCATCCAGATGTCCTGGGTGCCGGGGCCGTTCGGGCCCGTGACCATCGTGACCTCGCGGTTGTTCTTGTACATGGTGCCGAGGTAGGTCGACAGGTTGTAGGCCGGCTCGCTGCCCATGGTGGTCGCGAACGCGCCGTCGAACTGGTTGTAGGGGACGTTGGGGCGCAGCACCTTCACCGTGCTCGGCTGGGTCGCGATCAAAAAGCCCGCGCCCTTCTCCTTCACGTTCATGGGCTGACAGCAATCGACGCCGCCGCAGCCGCCGGTCACGCACTGGAAGCCGTTCTGACACGGACACGCGACGGTGTTGCCGCGCGTGGTCAGGAAGTGGCCGTCGCGCCCGGCGTCGTCGAGGAACGGCCAGGCCGCATTGGGTGTGGTGTTCTCGTAGGCGTTGACCGCCTGACACTCGGCGAAGAAGTGCACCGGGTACTTGAGGAAGGAGCGCACCTCGGCGACCACCTCGTGCCCGTGATAGGTGATGCGCTGGGTGCCGCACTGCGCCTGCGTCGCGGGGCAGTTGCCGTTGTTGCACTGCACGGTCTCGCGATCATTGACGTCCCAGTGCATGCTCATGATCTGGCAGTACGCGGGCACGCCGCCCGCCGCGAACAGCGCGCCGTTCTTGTGGTTCGAGCTCGGCGCCGCGCAGGTGCCCATGTCGCCGGCGACGCTCGGCACTGTGAGCATGTCGGGGTTGGCGGTGCCGGGGCCGCAGGTGCCGGCGGCGCCGCACTTGTCCATCGGGAACTCCATGCCGTTCGACTGCGGGATGCCCGCGGCGCGCAGATACTGGGTGGCGATGTTCTCGCTGCCGTCGGAGAACACCGCGATGGTCGGCGCCGCCTTCATGTCCTTGCTGACGTTGGCCGTGAACGCCGCGGTGGTCTCGTGCACCGCCACCACCGCGAAGATGGTGCGCCGCGCCCACGGGTTCGCGGTCCAGCGCGCCATGTCGTTCCAGGCGTCGATGATGGGCATCGCCGCCGCCTTGTCGGCCGCCGCGATCACGAAGGGCCCGCCGCGATAGCCGTGGTTCGAGATGACGGTCCCCGGGGTGACGCCCCACACCACGCGCGAGGCCACGAAGAAGTCGGGGCTCGCGGTCGGGTAGGTGCACTTGGTCCCCGAGCCCTGGATCGCGCAGTCCCAGGTGCACTGGTTGCCTGGCGTGTTGCACGGCGCGTCGTGCCAGGTCTTCTGCGGATCGATCACCCAGGCCACCGGCACGCCCTGACGCAGGAGCTGGAAGAGGAGGCCATAGGCCTGGAAGGTCCCCTGGTCCTGGTAGGCCAGATCCATGGGGATGATGAGGCTCCCGGACGCGAAGGTCCTCGACTCGGCGCGCGCCGGCGCCTGGGCGACGGTCAGCACGAGACCCACGATCAGCACCAGGCGTCGCATGAGTCCTCCTATGTAGGTGCCCGAAAAGACAGGGCTCCTTCACCATACGTCCGAAGAGTGCGCAAGATACCAGCGACAACCGCGCGGCCATGAGTAACCTGGGAAGTCACCGTCATGAGCCGTTTTCCGAGCTCGCAGACACTGACTGACATGGAGCGCGCGTCGGCACCGCTGGCGGCGGTCACACCCTTGCCGGTGACCACCGAGCCGCTGGATCTCGACAGCGCCTATCGGCGCTATGCGCGCTATGTCGCCGCGGTCGCGCTGCGCCTCATCGGGCGTGACGACGAGGTCGATGACGTCGTGCAGGAGGTCTTCCTGACCGCGCTGCGCAAGCTCGGCGGGCTGCGCGATCCCGAGGCCATCCGCGGCTGGCTGGCGACCGTCACCGTGCGGGTCGCCGGGCGCCGGCTGCGTCGCCGGCGCATGTGGGCCTTCTTCGGCGTCAGCCCGTCCGAGGGCGCCTACGAGGAGGTCGCGGCGACCGGCGCGACGCCCGAGGATCGCGCGCTGCTCGCGCGGGTGTATGCCGTGCTCGACGGCCTGCCGGTCGGCGAGCGCATCGCGTGGACGCTGCGCCACGTCGAAGGTGAGCGGCTCGAACAGGTGGCGGCGCTGTGCGGCTGCTCGCTGGCCACGGCCAAGCGGCGCATCGCGGCGGCGCACGCCACCATGGAGAGGATGCTGGCCGATGAGTGAGCTGGCCAGGAGGATGGAGCGGGCGCGCACGCAGGTCGAGGTGCGCTGGGACGACACCCGGGCGGGCGCGGTGCGGCGCGGCCTCGAGCGGCGCCGCCGCCGTCGCGCCGTCCTGCGCGCGGGGCTCGCGGCGCTGGCGCTGCTGGTGATCGCGGGCGCGGTGGGCTGGCGGCTGCGCGGCGCCGGCGGCGACGCGGGGCGCGCCGAGCTCGCGGGCGGCGTCATGCGCTTCGTGGATGGCTCGGTGGCGCGGCCGATGGCCGGCGCCGAGCTGGCCGCGCGCGTCACCACCAACGACCTCAACCTGGTCGAGGTCGTGCGCGGCGGCGCCAGCTTCGCGGTCACGCGGCAGCCCGGGCGCATCTTCCGCGTCGAGGCCGGCGCCGTCACCGTCGAGGTGCTGGGCACCGAGTTCACCGTCGAGCGCGTCGCCACCGGCGCGCGCGTCGCGGTCACCCACGGTCGCGTCAAGGTCACGTCGGGCGGCGAGGAGCGCATCCTGGGCGCCGGTGAGGGCGGCCTGTTCGGCGTCGAGCTGGCGCACCGCCGCGCCGTCCCGCTGGAGCCGGTCGACCAGCCGAGCGACATGGATCTCTCGGATGAGTACGACACCTCACCGCCCGAGCTCGAGGCGCGCAAGAAGCTGGCGCGCGCGAAGCCCAGCGTGAGCCCCGCGCCGAGCGCCGAACCGGCGGCCGCGCCGGCCACGCGTGACTGGCGCGATCTCGCCGCCGATGGCGCCTATGACGACGCGTTCGCGCGGCTGCCGGCGCTGACCGACGTGCACAGCCCCGACGATCTCCTGCTCTGGGCCGACGTCGCGCGCCTGTCGCACCACGCCGCCGAGGCGGTGGCGCCGCTCGAGAAGCTGGTCGAGGTGCACGCGGACGATCCGCGCGCGCCGCTGGCCGCCTTCACGCTGGGCCGCGTCCTGCTCGAGCACCTGGGCTCGCCGCGCGAGGCCGCGCGCGCCTTCGCCCGGGCGCAGGCGCTCGATCCGACCGGCCCGCTCAGCGAGGACGCGCTGGCACGCGAGGTCGAGGCGTGGTCGCGCGCCGGTGAGGTCGCGCGCGCCCGCGAGCGCGCGCGCGAGTATCTGGCGCGGTATCCGAACGGCGGCCGGACACGCTCGGTGCGTCGCTTCGGCGAGCTGGAATGAGAGCGGCGCTCGCCGCCCTCGCGATCACCGCTTTCCCGGCCGTCGGTCTGGCCCAGCCGGCACCCACCGGCGCCCACATCAAGCTCGCCCTCGGCGACTGTCCCGATCTCGACGCGCGCACCATCGAGGCGCTGGTCGGGCTCGAGCTCGGCGACGAGCCGCCCGCGGGCACCGCGACCCCGGCGGTCAGCGCGGTGTGCGCCGACGGCCTGGTCATCGTCGAGGTCAATGATCCCGTCACGCAGAAGTCGCTGACACGCGCCATCGATCCGGCGCAGGCCGCCCCCGCCGCGCGCTCGCGCCTGCTCGCGCTGGCCATCGTGGAGCTCATCCACGCGAGCTGGACCGAGCTCACCATGAGCCCGGCCCCGCAGGTGCCGCCGGCCGGTCCCGCGCCCGAGCCGAGCGCGCGCCGCGCCGCGCTGGCCGCCGTCACGCGCACCTACGAGCCGCGCCGGCGCCACGAGTTCCGCCTGCTCGGGATCGGCGCCAGCGATGTCGGCCCCGACATGGACACCCGCTGGGGCGGCGGGCTGCGCATCGGCTGGGACGGCCGCCGGGTGGCCTGGAGCCTCGATGTCGTCATGCAGCACGCCGATCGCGGCGAGGACGCCGGCGACGTGTCGATCGACACCGTGAGCGCCGACGCCGCCGTGATGTGGCGCCTCGCCGGCACGCCGACGCTGCGTCTCGGCGGCGGGCTGCGCTTCGGCGTGGCCCAGATCGTGGGCAACGCGCACATGCCGTTCGACTTCCAGTCGGGGCAGGTCACCGGCCCCTTCGCCGGGCCCATGGCTGTCATCTCGGTCAGCGCGCCCATCGGCCGCCTGGTCCTCGAGGCCACGCTCGACGGCGGCATGCTCCCGGTCGCGGTGCACGCGGCCATCGCCGACGCGCCCGAGGCGCACGTGGCCGACGGCTGGTTCGGGCTGCGCTTCGGCGTGGGGATGCTGCTGTGAAGCGCGCCGCGCTCCTCCTCGTCCTGCTCGCCGGCTGCGACACCCGCGGCACCGCGCTGCGTGACATCCACCTGCATCCGCTGCCGTCGTGCCACGACACGCCGTTCCGTCCCAGCGACAAGCGTCAGCTCGACCTCCTCTTCGTCATCGACGACTCGGCCTCGATGGCGCTGCGCCAGCAGGCGCTGGCCGCCGGCTTCCGCCACCTGGTGGCGTCGCTGGAGACCCTGCCCGACGGCCTGCCCGACATGCATGTCGGCGTGCTGACCTCCGACATGGGCGCCGGCGGCTATGACGTGCAGGGCTGCGGCCGCGGCAACGGCGGCGCGCTCAACGACTTCAACCGCGTCGCCGGCGGACCGGTCGACTATCTCGTCGTCGATCATGGCGAGGCCAACTTCGACGGCACCATGGCCGACGCCTTCCAGCGCATGATCCCGCTGCCCACGAACGGCTGCGGCTTCGAGCAGCCGCTCGCCGCCATGACGCGCGCGCTGACCGGCAACCTCAACCCCGGCTTCCTGCGCGAGAACGCGGTGCTCGCCGTCATCTTCGTGAGCGACGAGGACGACTGCTCGATCTACCCGGGCAGCACGCTGTTCGAGCCCGAGACCGGCCGCTGGGGCCCGCTCGATGACTATCGCTGCTTCGCGCAGGGGGTGATCTGTCAGGGCGCGCCGGGCGGCCCCATGACGCACTGTGTGCCGAGCGAGGTGTCGTCGCAGATCGTGCCGGTCGATGTGTACGAGGACTTCCTGCTCGGGCTCAAGGGCTATGACCGCTCGAAGCTCGTGGTCGCGACCATCACGGGGCCGACCGATCCGGTGGTTGTCAGCTCGACCCCCGAGCTCCTGCCCTCGTGCCGCACCGCGGCCGGCACCGCGACGCCGGCCATCCGCCTGGTCAACCTGGCGCGCCGCTTCGGCGACGTCAGCAACGTGCAGTCGATCTGCAACGACGACCTCGACCCCATGCTGCGCTCCATCGGCGACAGCATCGCGAACGGCGTGCGCGGCTGCATGGGGACGCCTACCCCACAGTGAACGGATACTTCACGACGCTCTCCTTGCCGGTCGCCGGGAAGCGCAGCCCGCGCAGCTTCGGCCGCACGCAACCGCCGAGGCCGTGACGGAGCAGCCACGCGGGCGCCTCGACCCGTGTCTGGGTGACGCGGCCGTCCGGCCCCACGACGACGGCCGCCGTGATGCGGCCCGACAGCTCCGCGGCGCCGGTCGCATCGACGATGCACGCGCCGATGGCGTCGCTCGCACCGGCCATGGCGTCGTCGATCTCCGCGCGCGTGAGGTCGCGCGCGCCGTCCTCGCTGCCGAGGTCCAGGTTCTGCGCGCCGCGACTCAGGCTGTCGCCCTCGGCCGCCATGCGGAGGTCGGCCGCGCTGAGGACGGGCGCCGGCTCGTCGTCGTCGATCGGCGAGTCGACGCCGGGCGCGCTGCCCGCCCCGCGCCCCGGCCCACCACGCTTTTTACCGCCTTTTTTCGCGACTCCCGCGTCGGCCGCTGGCCTGCCCGCCACCGCAGGCGCGGCCTTCCCCTTGTCTCGCATCACGAAGAACACCGCGCCGGCGCCGGCCAGCGCGCCGATGAGGAGCCCCACCACGAAGCCGCGCACCCGGCAAGCATGCCACCGATCGCGCGCTTCGTCCGTATCATGAGCCATGCGCTTCGCCTTCCTTGCCAGCCTCCTCTTCGCCGCCTGCTCGCGCACCCCGCGCACGGCACCCTCGCCGACCGCCACACCGGTGACGCCGGCGCCGCCGCCCACGGTGACCGCCAGCCCCAGCCCGAGCCCTGACGGCTTCGTGGTCGACGGCCGCTTCCTCCTGGTGCCCGCCGCGCAGGCCACCCAGTTCCTGGTCGGCGCCAGCGACGGCACCGGCTTCTTCCGCCCCACGCTGGCCGACGTCCAGCGCGTCCACGCCGAGCTCGACGGCTTCCTGGGCGCGAGCCGCAGCGCGCGCGCCCTGTCCCCCGACCTCCACGTGCGCTACCGCGACTACTTCAGCCAGTGGGCGGGCGCCCTGCAGAGCGGCCACCGCGTCCTTCACGGCAACTACTTCTGCCGTGATTTCGGCATGGACTGGAAGACGCAGCCCATCGGCGTCGACGACGGCGGCGACTGCTTCTTCCAGGTCATCTACGACCTCGACGCCAGCACCTTCACCTCCTTGCAAGTGAACGGAAACGGCTAGAATGGAGCTGTGCGCCGACTCGCGCTCGCTCTGACCGTCACCTTCGCGGCCTGTTCACACACGCCGCGCGAGCTGCCCACCGTCCGTCCGCTGCCCGCCAGCCCGCGACCCGAGGTCGTCGTCGTCAATCACCCCACCATCGCCGGCTTCTGGCGCGAGACCTGGGGCATCGAGGGGCAGACCGACGTCAGCTATCACGACGAGTACCGCATCTGGTTCGAGGACGGCGAGCCGCGCCTGGAGCCGCTCTCGCACCAGCACCCTGACGAGGTGACCTCGGTCGTGGTGCGCGGAAGCGACGTCGACATCGACCTGCGCACGAGCTTCGCCATCCACTATCACCTCACGCTGTCCGCCGACGGCAGCGTCCTCCGTGGGACCGCGACCACGCCCGAATTGACCGAGACCATCCGCTGGGAACGTCTCGAACATCCCACGCCTTTCGACCCCGACGCGGACGACGAAACCGATCTCCCGGACGCGCCGTAGCTCTCCTCATGAAGATCCTCACCACAGCTCTCCTCGGCGCCGCGCTCCTCACCGGCTGCACCCGCGCCGAGAAGCCGGCCACCGAGACCCACACCCACGCACACCGCACGCCGGACAAGCTCATGCTGTCCGACGCCGAGTGGAAGCAGAAGCTGACGCCGGCGCAGTACGAGGTCCTGCGCGAGAAGGGCACCGAGCCGCCCTTCACCGGCGCCTACTGGGACGACCACACCGACGGCATCTATGTCTGCGCGGCGTGCGGCCAGCCGCTGTTCGACGCCCATGACAAGTTCGACTCCGGCACCGGCTGGCCCTCGTTCACGCAGCCCGCGATGTCGAGCGCCGTCGTCGATCACACCGACATGAGCTATGGCATGTCGCGCACCGAGGTCGTGTGCAGCCGCTGCGGCGGCCACCTCGGCCATGTCTTCGACGATGGCCCCGCGCCGACCGGGCTGCGCTACTGCATCAACTCGGCCTCGCTCGAAAAGCGCCAGCGATGATACAACGCGCGCGTGGTCCTGACCGACTACATCGCGCGCTCGCTGGCCCCCGGGATCGGCCTCACGGCCGTGATGTTCTACAACGGCCAGCTGCAGAACCGCATGACGTACATCACCGGCCGCCTGCGCGACCTCAACCGCGAGGGGCGCAACCTGCGCCTGCAAGCCGTCTCCGAGGGTGACAGCGAGCGGGACACGCGCCTCGGCAGCATCCGCCGCCAGGTCGACATGCTGCTCCGCCGCGCGCACATGATCCGGCGCACCATCCTCACCGTCTACCTGGCGCTGATGTTCTACATCCTCACCATCATCGGGCTGCTCACGCTGGCGGTCTTCGAGGTGCGCTCGGCGGACGTCGTCCCGGTGACCACGTTCGCGATGGCCTTCCTGTGCCTGGCCGCCGCCGGGCTGCAATCCATCAACGAGATGTTCCTCTCGCTGACCACGATCCGCGAGGACACCCGCTCGTCGTTAGGGGAAAAATAGCCCGATGATCCAGGCGGCGGCGCCCACCACGCCGACCGCCTTCCACACCGCCCGCGTCGTCCGCCGGCGGCGCAGCCGCGCCAGCACGCGGCGCACCTCGGCGTCGCGCCGCGCGATCCGCGCGCGCACCTTGGCGGCGTCGGGGCGGCCGCGATAGACCGGGCCCGCGGTGGCCTCCTCGAGCAGCGCGCGCTCACCCGCCGCGACGCGCGCCTCCAGCATGACCGCCCAGTCGACCGCGAGGTCGATGGCCGCCTCGATGTCGTCGGGCTCGGCATAGTAGTAGCCGTAGCGGCGGGTCAGGCGGAGCTCGGTCGGCGACACCGAGACGTGCGCTGGATTGAGCGCAAGGAGGCGCCGCCTGAGCGGCGCGTCGAGCGTCCCGCGCACCAGCTCCTCGGGCGCGCCCGCGACCTCGAAGCGGCGCTCGAAGTCGGCGTCGCCGATCTCGATGATGCCCTCGGCCGCGCGCTCGCCGGGCAGGCGCCCGGCGTACAGCACGAGGTGATGGCTGACGTCGATCACCACCGGCACATGCGCGAGCGGCAGCACGACATCCCAGCCCGCGCCGCGCACCACGAAGCCGACGCGGCGGCCGCGCGCGAGGCCCTCGATCCAGCCTTCGCCCCGCGTGACCTGACTCAGCCTCGCCCCTGCTGCTTCGAGTGCCTTGTCGAGCTGGCCCACACTCTCAGGGTAGCAGCGAGCGGCGGCGACGCACGACGACCAGCACGGCGAGCGCGAGAACCAAGGTGACGAGTGCAGCGCTGTGGGAGCTGCGACCACCCGCGCTGACGCTGCAGGCGCCGGCGGGGGTTCCGGGGTCGGTGGTCGGCAACGAACCCTCGGGGATGGTGGCCTCGGGCACCTCCGCGGGCAGGTCGACCTCGCTGGCCGGCAAGGGCTCGCCCACCACGGCGCCCGGCGTCGCCGCGTTGGTCGTTGTGGTCGGACGCACGGTGATGGTGAGCTCGACGACCGGTCCGAACCAGGTCACGCCTTCCTGCACCAGCCGAAATTTCTCGTGAAACACGGTTTCCTTGGTGACGATCGGGGCCTTGATCACGAACGAGAAGCGGCCGGTGGCGTTGGGTCCATACCCGGTGTGGTCGGCGCCGGTGGCACGGTTCGGTGACAGCCAGTTGCCCGACTTGAAGAAGCCCGAGGTGCGATCCTGCGGCTCGGCGGTGCCGAGGCGGGTGTCATTGACGTCCCACGTCGCGGTGCCGCTGTTCTTGAATTCGACCCACGCCACCGCCTCCTCACCCGAGCGCAGGACCGGGATCGGGCTCTGCGCACCCGCGGTGGCCGCGTAGGCCGGCGCGGTCGGCGCGCCGCCGCCGCGCACGAGGTCCATGTACTTGGTCCAGTTCCAGCCCGAGCCGGGGTCGGTGTGATCCGAGCAGTCGGCGGTCTCGCCGTGGCCCTGGATGTGCGCCCGATCCTTGGGCACGCCGTACTTGTCGGCCAGGTACGCGGTGAGGCGCGCGCTCGACCGATACATCGCGTCGGTGTACCAGCGGCCGGGGTCGGCCACGAAGCCCTCGTGTTCGATGCCGATCGACTGCGAGTTGAAGCAGGCGTCGTGCCACGCGATGTTCTTGTCGTCGACCATCTGCGTGATCTGGCCGTCGGACGAGCGCACGACATAGTGCGCCGACACCTTGGCGGCGGGGTTCTTGAACCACGACACCGTGCCGGCGTACGAGCCCTGCGTGGTGTGGATGACGATGTAGTTGATCTGCGCGGCGCCGCGCGACGCGGTCTGGTAGTTGCCCGAGTAGGCCGGGCTCCAGATCGCCCCGGAGTACAGCGCGAGCGACGCCTGCCCGATCCCCGACTCGCTGCCCGAGAGCGCGAAGGCCGGCACCAGGATGTGCGCGCCGTCGTCGTCATAGCCGTCGATGCCGCGCTCGATGTTCGACAGCACGTCGTCGGCCAGCGTGGCCGCGGTCAGCGCGTCGCCGGCATAGCGACCGAGCGCGCCGCGATAGGCCTCGATGGTCGGCGGCACCTCGCCATACTCGTCGCGCGCATACTCGGCGAGCAGCGCGGCGGCGGCCAGGATGTTCGTCGCGGCGTCGTCGCGCAGCTTTTCGGGCGTGGCGCGCACGAGCGCGGCGGCGTGCCGGGCGTCGCGCGACGGCTGGCTCTCACTGAGCGCCATCACGCCGAGCGAGCGCGGCATGCCATGGTCGAGGTCGGCGTCATAGCCGACCGACTGCGAGAAGCGGGTCTCGACATAGGCCAGGCTGGCGAGCAGCGCGGCCGGCACGTGGGTCTGGCGCTCGGCGTCGCGGAAGGCGCTCACCAGGGGCGAGTTGCCGGTGACGACGGCCTGGCTAGCGGCGCGCGGCGCGGGCTCCTCGGTGCAGCCCGGGAGCAGGATGATGATGGCGGCAAAGGCGAGGCGTCTCGACATGACGGCGCTGCTTTGCATCGGCCCTGCCAGCGGCGCGAGGGCGCGATTTCCGGGGACTTTCGTCGCCTGCTGCAAACCGCGGTGGGCGCTCCAGAGCGCCTGCGCGTGGGGCGATTCCCCCAATGCAAACCAGCGTTTGCATGTAGGTGAAAGTCGCGCGAGGGTGCACGTTGTGAGTGAAACTTTCTATGCGCTGACGCCCGATGCGGTGCTCGCCGCGGTCGAGCAGGGCGGCGTCGCGACGACCGGCCTCTGCTACGCGCACGGCAGCCTGGAGAACCGCGTCTACGAGGTCGAGATCGAGGACGCCGCGGGCGAGCGCGTGCGTCGCGTCGCCAAGTTCTACCGGCCGGGCCGCTGGTCGCGCGCGCAGATCGGCGAGGAGCACGCGCTGCTCGCCCGCGCGGTCGCCGAGGAGCTGCCGGTGTGCGCGCCGCTCGCGTTCCCCGACGGCAGCACGCTGCACGAGGCGGCCGGCCTCCTGTTCGCGCTGTTCCCCAAGGTGGGCGGCCGCGCGCCCGACGATCTCGACGACGGCACGCTGGCCGAGCTCGGCCGTCTCATCGGCCGCCTGCACAACGTGGCGGCCGGCCTGCCGCTGCGCGAACGGCCGGCGCTCAGCCCGGCGACCTACGGCCGCGCCGCGCTGGCCACCATCATGGCGCGCGCGCCGCAATCGCCCGGCGTCGCCGCCCGCTATGCCGGCGTCGTCGATCGGCTGTGCGAGCTCGCCGAGCGCGCGTGGCGCGACGTCGCGCTGAAGACCATCCACGCCGACCTCCACCGCGGCAACCTGCTCTGCGGTTCACGCGGCTGGGTGCTGCTCGACTTCGACGACTGCGCGACCGGCCCGGCAGCGCAGGATCTGTGGCTGCTCCTCCCCGGGCGCCCCAGCGAGTGTCCGCGCGAGGTCGAGGCGCTGGTCGGCGGCTACGAGCAGATGCGCGACTTCGATCGGCGCGAGCTCGGCCTGGTCGAGCTCCTGCGCGGCCTGCGCTACGTGCGCTATGCCGGCTGGATCGCGGCGCGCTGGGACGATCCCGCCTTCCCGCGCGCCTTCCCGCAGTTCGGCACCGACGCTTACTGGGAGGGCCAGGTCGCCGATCTCGACGAGCAGCTGCGCTACGCCTCGACGGGCGTCACGCGGTAGCGCGCGCGCACCTCGGTCAGCGGATCGCCCCACATCTTCTCCCAGTGCACGCCGATGAGATCGGCGGCCGCGGCGCCGCTGCGATAGGCCGCCGGCAGCGCGCGCGTCAGCATGTGCCAGCGCCGCTCGAAGACGCCGTGCTTGAGGCCGCCCAGCGAGACGATCATGGCGGAGACCGGGAGCTTGAGCTGGCCGTAGGAGAAGGCGTGGATCACGACCTCCTGGTAGGCCTCGACGCCGAGCGAGGTCAGCGGATGCCAGACGTCATGCGTCTGCCGGAAGCGCCGCATGAGATAGGCGATGTCGGGATCCGAGACGTGGTTCGTCAGCGAGGCCTGGAGCTCGGCTGACAGCCCGTTGTCATCGAGGTGGCGCACGTAGGCGCCGCCCAGCGTCTCGCGCGGGAGGCGCCGCAGCGCCGCGTAATCGACCTGCGAGCTCGACAGCTCGGGGCGCACACGCAAGAGCTCTCGCCCTTCGTCGGTCGCGCGCAGCCGCTCCAGCACACGCTTGAAGGCGCGCCGCCCGGTGGTCTCCTCGACCACGTGGATCTGCTCGGTGCGGTTACTGTCGCGGAGCACGATCTGGGTCGCGTTGAGCGTCAGCCACCAGTCGCGAAACGTCATGATTCCCCGACTTTATCACCGCCAGACCCGAGTGGAGTCGTCATGCGTAAGCACTCTTCATGACGACCGTTTCCGAGGATCTGGCCGCCATCCGCACCCGCTTCCGCGATCGCATCGACCGCCGTGTCGTGATCACGCTCGCCGTCAGCGCCGCCGCGCATGTCGCCTTCATCGCCTGGGCGCAGACCGCCGAGGCGCACCGCGCGCCGCAGGGTCGCCCGAACTTCCGCGACGACGACGGCTTCGCCGCCGCGCCCATCGTGCGCCTGCCGCCGGCGCCGCCGCCCGAGCTCCTGCAGCCGGGCGCGCCCACGCCGGGCCTGAACACCCAGCCGGGCACCGGCTCGGTCGATCACTCGACCGCGCGTCCGAGCATGCCCGGTCACCGCGGCGATCCCGCGCCCGGCGCCGATCCGCGGCGTTTCCTGGATCTGCTCGGCCGCCAGACCATCTCCGGCCGCGGCGTCCTCGATCCGACCGACGGCCGCCGCGCCGACTATGACCGCGCGCTGACGCCCGGCGGCCCCATCCAGCGCGACGGCTGGGACGGCAACCGCACGGTCGGCGAGGACGGCACGAACAAGGACGCCGACCGCGAGCGCAGCTACTACGATCCGTTCGTCCCGATCCCGCCGACCACCAAGGAGAAGGACGAGGTCAAGCTCCCGCCGGGCGACTGCTGCGCGCCGGACCCCGGCCCCGACCCGGTGCCGACCGACGCGCGCAAGATCCTGACCATCTTCAAGCAGCGCTATCTCGGCGGCATCAAGGCCTGCTACGAGCGCACCTCTCTCAAGCAGGACGACAGCGCCGGCGGCCGCGTCGAGATCGAGCTCGAGATCAGCGCCACCGGCACGGTGACCGACCATGACTTCGACCTCGGCGACCTCGACTCCAGCGAGCTCGACTCCTGCATGTCGTCGCAGCTCAAGAGCTACCGCTTCGGCCTGCAGCCCGAGTCGCTCACGGTGCGCTTCCCGATCGTCTTCCGCCCCGGCCAGAAGTAGCCGCAGGACCGGCTAGTCGAGCGCCTTCGCTCCCATCCCCAGCGCCGCATCCACCGCCATCGGATCGACCATCAGGATCCCCGCCAGCGCGCACAGGGTGTCGACCTCGCTGTCGTCGAGCTTCTTGTCGGCCAGCGCGATGGCGCACAGATCCTCGATGAGCTTGCGCCGGCGCACGCCCGACAGGTGCATGGTGAGCGGCTCGGCCAGCTCGCGGAGGCGCGCCTCGCGCTGCTTGCCCGACCAGCGCAGGATCTGCTCGACCGAGTCGACCAGCTGACCTTCGCCGGCGAGGCGGCGCGCCGCCTGCACCTCGGCCTCCTTGATGCGTCCGTCGGCCGCCGCGACCTCGACCGCCGCGAGCGCCAGGAACTCGCGCACCTCGTCCTTGCACGGCCCGCGCTGGCTCAGCACCGCAGGGTTCATGAGCTCCATGATGGCGGCCACCTCGCGCTCGAGCTCGGCCTCGGAGTACTTGCCACCGCTCTTGCCGCGCAGCTTGGCGAAGGTGGTGGACTGGTGGAAGAGGTCGAGCGCGCGGATGCGCAGCGGGCTGTAGGGGTGGGTCGCGAACCAGTCCTGATCCGACTCCTCGAGCTTTTCGGCCGCCAGCGCGGTGTACTGCAGGGCCGCCTCGCGCACGTCGCCGAGGTGCTTGGGGTCCGACAGGCCGCTCGCGATCTTGAACTCGGCGGCCAGCGCGACGCCATAGTCGTCACAGCAGATGAGGCCGACGCGATCGGCGGTCAGCTCCGCATAGCGCATCCAGGCATAGATCCGCATGGCGTCGATGGGCGCCAGCCGCTCGTCCGCCTCGAACGCGAGCAGGGGATACAGCTCGAAGTGATCGAACAGCACGTGGCCGAGCTCGTGACCGATGACCGAGGTCAGCTCGGCGTCGGTCAGCTTCTCGATCGAGGCCGAGGTGATGCCCATGACCAGGCGGCCGTCCTCGGGCGGCACCACGAAGGCGTTGAGCTGCGAGTCCTGCAGCACGAAGACGTCGATGGGCGCGCTGATGCCGAGGACCTTGCGGCAATGCTCGACACACTTCCACACCGAAGGGGCAAGACCTGGCGTCAAGCGGACCGCGGTCTTGAGGAGCTGGCGGCGATCCTCGCGCGGCGGCGGCATCCCGAGCAGCGAGGGCGGCAGCGGCGTCGTCGGCGCGGGGACCTCGGCCTCGTCGCGCAGGTTCGCCAGATCCTTGCGCTCCAGGATGGCGGCGCGCAGATCGCGATCACCGTCGAAGATGACGCGCGCCTTGTCGAGCGTGGTCTCGATGCGCGGACGTTTCACCGTGCGCTTCATGGCGCCAGCGTACTCCATCGGCCCACGCCTTGCTTTGCCTCGGGCTCGTGATGTGGGAGGCCCCGATGTCGATGAAAGCAGGTGAGGTGGCTCGCCCGCGACGCGCGCAGCCAGCGTCGCGCGCGCGGCGGCTGACGCAGATCGTGATCGCGGTCATGGCGTTCGGGTGGGCGGCCGGTCAGGCGCGCGCGGACGACGAGTTCATCTCCGCGTTCGTTCCTGGAGTCATTGGAGTGTCCTATCAGCCGGCCAAGGGCGAGCCGTGGACCGGCGCCGGCTTCAGCCTGAGCCTGGTGCAGCTGGTGTCGCGCAATCACCACTCGGTCGGCCTCGGCTTCGACATCGCGGTGCTCGGCGGCGCCGAGCCGGGGCGCCGCATGACGGTGTGGCGCATCACCGCCGACTCCAGCTTCGAGCGCACCGCGCGGCGCGCGCTGGTGCCCTACTGGAGCATGGCGATGGGCGAGATCGTGGAGACCGCGCTCGGCAAGAACGGCACCTTCGACGCTGCGGTGGGCGTCCACCTCGTGCGCACCGAGGACGTCGCGCTCGACGTCGAGGCCGGCGGCGTCCTGCCGTTCTCTGCCGCCGATCGCCTGGCCGGCAGCAAGCTGACGGCGCGCCTCAGCTTCAGGCTGCGCTGACGCCGGCGCCGGCCCGCGCGCCGGCGCGCGCCAGCATCCACGCGGTGACGTCGGCGAGCACGCTCTCCCGCTCGGGCTCGTTGAAGAGCTCGTGGAAGTGGCCCGGATAGATCGTCAGCTTCTTGTCGGCGACGCGCAGGCCCGCGTAGAGCTCGCTCGACGCCGACGAATCGACCAGCGCGTCGGCGCCGCCGTGCAGGATGAGCGCCGGGATGTCGATGCGGTGCGCCTCGGCGATGGCCGCCTCCATGGCCTTCATGGAGGCGATGCCGAAGCCGGTCGTCAGGTTCTTGTTGACCAGCGGATCCGACGCATAGCGCCGCACGATCTCCGGGTCGCGGCAGATCTTGGCCAGCGGCACCAGGCCCGGCAGCGGCATGCGCGAATACAGCCGGTTGATCTGCGCGAGCATGAAGAAGACCGGCGCCGGCGGCTTCAGCGTCGCCTTGCACGCGGCGCCCGAGGTCACGAGGCCGCGCAGCTTGCCGGCCAGCGGCCGCCGCGTCTCCGCCCAGCGCACCGCGATGAGGCCGCCCAGCGAGTGGCCGATGAGGAAGAGAGGGGTGTCGCCGACATGGCTCTGCACATGCTTGTAGAGCACGTCGAGATCGCGGAGATACTGCTCGAAGCTGTCGATGTGGACGCGGGTGCCCTCGCTCTGCCCGTGGCCGCGGAGGTCCATCATCGAGAAGCCGATCCCGGCGCGCGCGAGCTCAGCCTCGACCCAGCGATAGCGGCCGTAGTGCTCCGACACGCCATGCACGACCAGCGCATGAGCCCGCGCCCCCGCCACCACGTTCTCGCGGAAATAGAGGCTCAGCCCATCTTCAGAGTCGAAATAACCGTCGCGCATGGTCAGAATAGTAGCAGGACACATGCAGGGACCCTACCGGGACACCAAGGTCGTCGAAGCCGGTTCACGCGCGCTGCCGCTGGCGCTGCGCGCGCGGCTCGTGCTCGGCCATCGCTTCACCCTGGTGGCGTGGCTCCTACTGATCGGCTCGAGCGTGCTGAGCTGGCACTGCGCCGGCAACTCGCCGCTCGGCACCCGGACCATGAGCGCGGGGCCGCGCGGCCGGGCGCCCGCGGTGGTGACCGACTATCGCACCCACAACGGCAAGAGGGGCGAGCTGTATCGCGACCTCTTCTACACCTACACGCTGCCCGACGGGCAAGAGCGCACCGGCGTCTCCTATCACGCGCATCGCCCGGCCGGCGTCGGCGATCACTACACGGTCGAGTACGACCTCGCCCACCCCGAGCGCTCGCGCATCATCGGCCTGCGCGAGACCGCCTTCGAGTCATGGCACGTGCTGCTCGCGCTGCTCGCGCTGCCGGCGGCGCTCGGCTTCGCGCTGGCGGGCTGGTTCAAGGCCAGGCGTCACATGAAGCTCCTGGCCTACGGACAGCTCGCGCCATGGGCCCAGTTCCAGAGCGTCGAGAGCACGGGCAGCGGCAAGAGCCGGCGCTACTTCGCGGTGCATGTGTACGACACCGCCGATGGCCAGCGTCGCTCGTGTCGCGAGCCCGTCAGCTCGAGCCGCTTCCCCGACAACCCCGGCAGCGCCGCCCAGGTGCTCTACCATCCCATGGACGACCGCGTGGCCGTCGCGCTCGGCGCCTTGCCTGGTCGCCCCACCCTGGAGGGCGACCGCATCGTGCCTGGCCGCTGGCCGCGCCGGGTGGTCGCCGCCGCCGCCGTCCTCCTCGTGGTCAACGCGCTCGGCGCCCTCACCATGGGCATGCCGATCCTCGACCAGCTCTACTTCATGCGTTAGTCGTCTTCGCGCTTCTTCTCGTTCAGGGGATAGCCGAGCTTGAGCTGGATGCCGACGTCGACGACGTTGGCGTCGGGCGAGTCGAAGAGGTAGCTGTAGCGCAGGAACAGCGCGGCGAGGCCCACGGTCAGCTTCACGCGACCGGCGAGGCCGTGGTAGGTGGTGCCGCTCACGCGCTCGCCGGTGTAGCTCAGGTCGCCGCCGAAGAGGACCTTGCCGAGCTCGGGACCGAACGACCAGCGGATCCCGGCGTCGGCGTCACCGTTGCCATCGACGATCACGTCGGTCTGCAGCCCGTACCACAGGAGATCGTCGTTGATGTGCACGATGGACAGCACCGGCCCGGCGAACAGGTCGTTGCCGCGATCGCGCGCGAAGGCGTCGCCGGCCTCGACGCCGAACTTGAAGTAGGTCCCCGTGATCGACCAGCTGCCGTGGTCGTCCGCCCGCGCGGTCGCCGCCGCCGTCGTCAGCGCCAGCGCCGCCACCACCGCTCCCATCCATCACGCCATCCTCGCAAGCTACCCAAGAAGGCCCGCGGCAACAAGGTCGTGTCGCGGTTTGCAGCTTTCTGCCGGCCGACCAAAAAGCGACGCCAACGTTCGCTTTTCCCGTCCTTGTGCGCGCGCGCCGGCGACCTACGTTGATCAGTAATTCAGGAGGACGCCATGGCCGCTTCGATGACGCCCTACCGCGATGCACCGCTGGTGCTGCCTGGCCGGAAGCTGTCCGCCGGCGTGCGCGCCCGCGTGCTGTTCGGCCACCGCTTCAGCGTGCTGGCCTGGCTCTTCGCGCTGCTGGCCACGCTGACGTTCTGGAACGTCTACAAGAACAGCCCCATCGGCAAGCCGGGGCTCGGCGCCGGCCCGCGCGGCATCGTCAACGGACGCGTCACCGAGGTGTATGTGGCGGCCTGGGGCTCGTGCCACATCCAGTACGACTATGTGCTGCCCGATGGTCGCGTGCTCTCGGGCGAGGCGTTCGGCGCGCCGCTCATGAGCCAGGTGTCCGACGTCTGGGAAGTCGAGGTTGACCTCGCCCATCCCGAGCGCTCGCTGCCCGTGGGCCTCCAGCCGCACGCGTACCCGAGCGAGCTCATCGCGTTGCCGCTCGCGCTGGCGCTGATCGCGCTGTGGTTCGGCCTGCGCGCCGTCATCGCCGCGCGCTGGCGCCTCGCCCTCCTGCGTTACGGCCGGCTGGCGGAGGGACCGCCCGCGCGCGTGCACCATCTGTCCGACGACAAGGTGGCGCTCACGCTCGCCGAGCTCCCCGGCAAGCCCGCCATCGAGGGCGAGCGCGTCGTCACCCGCGCGTCGGCCCTGAACGTCTACCTCGCGCTGGGGACCTTCGTCGCGGTGAGCATCCTCGCCATGGCGGCGCCCGGGATGGCGCTCGTCAACTGGCTCTACAGCAATCGGGCGTGGTGAAAAGCAACTTGTCGCGACATAGGATGGTGGCCAGGTGAGCGGGCCCTATCGTCAGGCATCCGAGCGGCGGTCCATTCGCGCCGTTCCGTGCCGGCTGCGAGCACGGCTGGTGGCGTCGAATGTCTTCGCGCACATCGCGTGGATCGTCCTGCTCGGCGCCACGGTGGTCGGGTGGCACATCGCGAACCGCACGCCGCTCGCGCTGCCCACCATGGGTGACGGTCCGCGCGGCCTGGCCGATGGCGAGATCGTGGCGGTCGAGCTGCACGTCGACGAGGACGGCATGGAGGAGCATCGCGACGTGCTCTATCGCTACCGGCTGCCCGACGGCCGTGAGGTCGCCGGCCGCTCGTACCACGGCGACCTGAGCCACGGGATCGGCCAGCACCGCCCGGTCGAATACGAGCTCGCGCACCCCGAGCGCTCGCGGATCGCCGGGCTCGACCAGACACCGTCAAGCGTCCGCGATCTCGTGCCGGTCGCAGCCTTCCTCGGTCTCGGGCTGGGGCTCCTTGGTCTGGCCTGGACCCGGGTGCGCAGCCAGACCACGCTCCTCGCCATCGGCAGGCAGGCGATCCACGCGCGCCTGGACAGCATCGAGACCACGCCTGTCGAAGAGGGCAGGCCCTATGTCATCCACAAGTACGACTCGCTCGATGGCAAGCC